>Ga0209654_1002087_pt1 | contig 14403 bp, 10 predicted proteins | sample SaaInl1SG_22_DNA_FD_184646 | JGI IMG/M metagenome (GOLD analysis project Ga0209654, IMG submission 184646) | Marine microbial communities from expanding oxygen minimum zones in the Saanich Inlet - ESP_161SG_22_DNA (SPAdes) (version 2) | ecosystem: Environmental > Aquatic > Marine > Intertidal... | reverse complement strand
CTCTCCCCCCTTACATCCCCTCTTTACATACAGGGTCTGTCAGGCGTATTTTGGCAACTATAATGGGCGCGATATGGCCTGTTGTTTTTTTATATCCTTTATACCCCCTGTTGTTTGCCGAGAGGAATATCATCATGCTTGCTACCCGTCTGGCGGCAATTAAGCCGTCCCCCACCATCGCTGTTTCCAATATGGCCGCTGAAATGAAAGCCGCTGGCAAGGATGTCATCGGGCTGGGCGCGGGCGAGCCGGATTTTGATACCCCCCAACATGTCAAGGAAGCCGCGATGCAGGCTATTCGCGATGGCAAAACCAAATATACCGCGGTGGATGGTATCGTTGAGCTGAAAGACGCGATTGTCGATAAATTCGCGCGGGAAAATAACATTACCTGTAGCCGCGATATGGTCACGGTGGGTACTGGCGGCAAGCAGATTCTGTATAATGCGCTGATGGCGACACTGGATGCGGGGGATGAGGTGTTAATTCCTGCCCCTTACTGGGTGTCCTATCCCGATATGGTGTTGCTGGCAGGCGGCACGCCGGTGACAGTGGCCTGTCCTGAACCGGACGGGTTCAAGCTGACCCCGGCCGCCCTGCAAGCAGCCATCACGCCAAAGACAAAATGGCTTATCCTGAACAGCCCGTCTAACCCCACAGGGGCGGCCTATACCGGCGATGATCTGCGCGCGCTGGCAGAGGTGCTGCGCGGCCATCCCCATGTGTATGTGATGGTCGATGATATGTATGAACATCTGGTCTATGACGGGTTTAAATTTGCCACCATGGCGGAAATTGCCCCGGATTTACAGGACAGGATTTTAACCATAAATGGCGTGTCCAAGGCCTATTGCATGACCGGCTGGCGTATTGGCTATGCTACCGGGCCAAAGGCGCTGATTAAGGCGATGGCCAAGATCCAGTCGCAATCCACCTCTAACCCCAATTCGATTGCCCAATGGGCGGCGGTTGCCGCACTGAACGGGCCGCTGGATTTTATGGCCGATAATCTGGTGCATTTTGCCGCCCGCCGCCAGCTGGTCACCTCCAGCCTGAACCAGATTGACGGCCTGCGCTGTTTTATCCCCGAAGGCGCGTTTTATGTCTATCCGTCCTGTGAGGGGCTGATCGGGCGCAAAACCCCGCAAGGCAAGGTCATCGAAAATGACAGCGATTTTGTCTCCTATCTTTTATCCTCGCAAGGGGTGGCGGCGGTGCAGGGGGTGGCCTTTGGGCTGGAGCCCTATTTCCGCATTTCCTATGCCACCAGTACACAAGCGCTGGAAGATGCGATGGCCCGGATAGCCACAGCCTGTAACCAGCTGGGGTAGGGGGCTGGCTAGCGACCTCTCATTCAAAAACTGATTTCAAGAATAAGGACAAGGCCGGTTTCATATCGAATCCGGTCTTGCCTTGTTTTAGCCGCAAAGCTGTGGAAAATTTTACCCTGACGATTATGTTACGGGTGAAAGAGGGGCAGGGGTCAGGCAGAAATATCACGCAAGAGCGGAGGCGATATATGTATATCAAGGCGCATAAAAGCTGGGCACTTCCAGAACATCTCGCAACAGATGAGGCCATCTATTTGAACCGCCGGCAATTGCTGGCAAAAATGGGCATGGCGGGGGCAGGGCTGGCCGCCAGCCAGTTGCCTTTTTCAGGCGCGATGGCCGCGCCTATCACCGGTTTTCCGGCTCCGCGCAATGACGCCTATCAGCTGGACCGGCCGCTGACAATGGAAGAAGAGGCCACCACCTATACCAATTTTTATGAATTTGGGTCGTCAAAAAATATCTGGCGCAAGGCACAAAAGCTGGTCACTGACCCCTGGATGGTCACCATAGACGGGCTGGTTGAAGAGGAAATGGTGCTGGATGCGGCCGATCTGATCAAAAAGATGGGCAGCCAGGAAGAGCGGCTTTATCGCCATCGCTGTGTAGAAGCCTGGGCCATGGCAGTTCCCTGGACCGGTATCGCTATGGCGGAATTGGTGCGGGTGGCCCAGCCAAAGCCGGAAGCTAAATTCATCCGCATGGAAACCTTTCATAACCCGTCTGTTGCCCCGGGTCAGAGGCAGAGCTGGTATCCCTGGCCCTATGTTGAGGGGGTGACCATCGAAGAGGCGATGAATGAGCTGGCCTTTATCGGCACGGGGATGTATGGCAAGGGGCTGGAGAAACAAAATGGCGCGCCCTTGCGCTGTGTTCTGCCGTGGAAATACGGGTTTAAGGGGATTAAATCTATCGTGAAATTCACCTTTACCGATGAACGTCCGGTCAGTTTCTGGGAGCAATTAGCCAGCAATGAATACGGGTTCTGGGCAAATGTAAATCCGGCCATAGACCATCCGCGCTGGTCACAAGCCACCGAGCGAATGCTGGGCACGAATGAGCGCCTGCCAACCTTGCTCTATAATGGCTATGGCGAACAGGTCGCCAGCCTCTATCAGGATAAGGCGGGGCTGGGCGACAAGCTGTATCGCTAGGATCTATGGCTGGGGATCTATGGCTGGGGATCTATGGCTGGGGCTCTATGTCTATTCCGGGTTTATCCCGAAAAAGGCGTGGACTTGCGCGGCAATTTTAGCGCGTTCATCCAGAATGGCCATTTTCTTTGGCAGGGCTGTTTTCCCGGATAAAATATCACCCAGCCGCAGGATATGCCCGCGCGTCTCCATCATCTGATGAAAGGCGGCGATGCGGCCGGTTTCTTGTGCCAGATGAATGGTCAGGACAGGCTTGCCAGTGATACAGGCCTCGCTGATCATATTGACTGAATCAGAGGTCACCGCCAGAATATCTGCCAGCCCCAATACGCCCGGATAGGGATTATCGCCCTTGCCATCCCATATTTGATGGGCGGTTGTGCCAAGCTGGTCAGAAAGACCCCGTAAATGGCGTTTGGGGGTGCGCCGTGAGGGCAGGATAATCAGACTGCCGCCTGTCTGTTTGACAAGAGAGGTAAGCTGGTCAGCCAGACGCAAAAACGCCTCTTTGCCAGCCTTGTAGCGGCGATTATTACCGCCAATCATCACCGCGATCACCGGTTTTTTCTGCTTTCTTACCTCGGCAGGCAGCTCAGATCCAGCTTCGGCTATCTCTTCTGGACTAAGGCGGTTAAGGGCGCCCATCGTTACCAGCAAATTATCGTGGAACTGGCGGCCCTCACGCTGGGCAACGGCAATGTGATCATGGGCAGGGGTGATGAGCAGATCAAAATAGCGCGGGGCGATATGCGGGTCTTGAATATGGATGGTGCGGGTCTGTCCGCGCGACAGGCGCTTTACCCCGATAGAAATGCCTGCCATACGCTTGCCACAGGTGATCAATAAATCTGGCCAGATTCCGGCTTTAAGCCAGTCTGGCTTGCGCCCCATGGTTAGCTGCCATCCGGGTATCGCGGCCAGTGTCGGGAACATTCGCAAGAGCGGTGTGGGGACAGCGCGGATATCCTCGCCATCTATATCCAGCGCCCGCAACAGCGCCAGGCACTGGCTGACCATCCCCATTGTGCCATCCGATATAACCCAGCATCGCCCCGGCCAGCCATCAAATGCCCGCCCTTCGGCATCCTGTTTTTCCAGCAAGCGCGAAATCAGGGGATTGAGCGGATCGTCCCGCACAATGCCGGGATGAAGTGGCGGCGTCTTGGAAGACGAAACAGGATGAGAGGAGGGGCGTTTACCAGTGGGCATGAGGCGAATACTCTATCAGAGAAAGACTTTAATCAATTATTTCATTTTTTTGTAATAATCTTGCTTTATTCCATGTAAAAATATGGTATCGTTAATTTTCTTCACCATGATATAAGCTAAGGCCGATTTTTGGCAGTATAATTTTTGCCGGTATAAATTTTGCCAGTATAATTTTGGCCGGTATAATTTTGGCGGTATAAATTTTGGCGGTATAATTTTTGGCCGGTATAATTTTGGCGGTATAATTTTGGCCGGTATAATTTTTGGTAGTATAAGAGATTATGTCTAAAAAGTTCAAACTTGATTCTGTTGATAAGCAAATTTTGCACGATCTGCAAGAAAATGGCCGAATGACCAATGTGGAATTGGCACAAAATGCCGGTATTTCTGCCCCGCCCTGCTTGCGGCGTGTAAGAGCGCTGGAAGATGCCCGTATCATTAAGGGCTATCATGCCGATATCGACCCCGAAGCGCTGGGCTATACGGTTACCATTTTTGCCTTTGTTGGCCTGACCAGCCAGGCGGAAACAGATTTACAGGAATTTGAAGCGCTGGTTAGCAGCTGGGACATGGTGCGCGAGTGTAATATGCTGATGGGGGAGACAGATTTTCTGTTGAAGATTGTCGCCCATGACTGGGATGATTTCCAGCGTTTTCTGACCACCAAGCTAACGCCTGCCCCCAATGTCAGCCATGTAAAAACAGCCCTTTCTATCCGCTCACGCAAGAACCTGCCGGGCGTGCCGATCGCCCTTTAGGGGCGGCAAGGAAACACGGGAATAGCCGGTGAAAATATATCTATAACAGCTCTGGCCTAGAGATCGGCATCACTTATCAGGCTGATAGAGACAATCTCGTAAGGGTGGGGGCCGCGCGGCGTTTGCACTTCGACTGAATCCCCCTCTGTCTTGCCAATCAGCGCCCTGGCAATAGGCGAGGAGGTCGAGATCATATGACGCGAGATATCCGCCTCATAGGGTCCGACAATGATATAGGTAGACTCAGCATCTGTTTCTTCATCCGCGATAACCACTTTTGTGCCAAAGGTCACGGTCTTGCCGGTTAGCCGGCTCATATCCACCACCTCGGCGCGGCTGGTTACATCTTCCAGCTCGGTGATGCGGCCTTCGATAAAGGATTGGCGCTCACGTGCGGCGTGATATTCGGCATTTTCCGAGAGATCGCCATGTTCACGGGCTTCGGCAATGGCGCGAATAACCGCTTGCCGTTCAACCGATTTTAAATTTGTCAGCTCTGCTTTGAGTTTATCAAGGCCAAGCTGGGTAAAGGGAATCTTTTCCATTATCAAACCTGTGTTTTTCATCCCTCATGTGGGGATCGGTCACATTTGTTTCAAGACTATCGTGAAAGGTTACGATAAATCAGGCCTGTTTGGCAAATAATCTTGAATGGATTTTACACCCAATTTGTCCTCTTTCATGCTTTTAATCGCGGCAACCGCAGCCCGGCTACCTGAAACAGTGGTGTAATATGGAATATTGTTTTTCAATGCCGTTTGACGCAGGGAAAAACTATCGCGGATAGCCGGCGCACCTTGCGCGGTATTCATGACCAGCGAAATCTGGTTGGACAGCATGGCATCTACCGCATGGGGCCGGCCTTCCATTACTTTATTAATGCGCTTGGCCGGCACACCGGCAGCGTTCAGCGCATCGGTTGTTCCGCCTGTGGCCAGAATTTCAAAACCCATCCCGGACAGCTCGCGGCAAATCGGAATAAAGGCCGCCTTATCAGCATCTTTAACCGAAATAAAGACACTGCCTTGCAGCGGCAGAACCGTACTGGCGGCCAGCTGGCTTTTTCCAAAGGCACGGCCAAAATCATTATCAATGCCCATCACCTCGCCCGTGGATTTCATCTCGGGGCCCAGGAAGACATCCACGCCCGGAAAGCGCGAGAAGGGAAAAACAGCTTCCTTAACCGCGACATGAGAGAGCGGGGCGGTCAGCATCTGAAAGTCGGCCAGCTTTGCGCCGGCCATCAGACGGGCAGCAATTTTTGCAACCGCATTGCCGGTGGCCTTGGCAACAAATGGCACGGTTCGGCTGCCTCTGGGGTTAACTTCCAACAGATAAACCAGTTCTTCTTTTACCGCAAACTGCACATTCATCAGGCCGACAACCTGCAAGGCATGGGCAAGGGCTTTTGTTTGTTCCTTAATGGTATCCAATACGGCCTCTGACAGGTTTTGCGGCGGCAAAATACAGGCACTATCCCCGGAATGGATGCCGGCTTCCTCGATATGTTCCATAATGCCGGCGATAAAGACTTCCCTGCCATCGCATAGCGCGTCCACATCTACCTCTACCGCATTTTCCAGAAACCGATCTATCAGGACAGGATTACTGCCCGAAACCACCACCGCATCGCGCATATAGCGTTCCAGATCGCTCATCTGATGCACCACTTCCATGGCGCGTCCGCCCAGCACATAAGAGGGGCGAATAACTACTGGCAGACCAACTTTTTCGGTAATGGCTCTGGCTTCTTCAACAGAATGGGCAATCCCGTTTTCCGGCTGTTTCAGTTTCAGCTTTTGCAGCAGCAACTGGAAACGTTCCCTGTCTTCGGCCAGATCAATCGCATCCGGACTTGTGCCAAGGATAGGAAAGCCGGCCGCTTCAACCGCCGCAGCGATTTTCAGAGGGGTTTGCCCGCCAAGCTGAACAATCACCCCTTTCAGAGTGCCTTCCTGAGACTCGCGATGCAGAACAGAGATCACATCTTCCTGGGTCAGCGGCTCAAAATACAGGCGGTCAGAGGTGTCATAATCTGTGGAAACCGTCTCCGGATTACAATTGATCATGATGGTCTCAAACCCGGCATCTGACAGGGCATAACAGGCATGCACACAGCAATAATCAAATTCAATACCCTGACCGATACGGTTTGGCCCGCCCCCCAGAATGACTATTTTTTCCCGGCTTGTCGGCGCAGATTCGCATATTGCGCCGGCTTTATTTTCAAAAGTGGAATACAGATAGGCAGTGTCTGAGGCAAATTCGGCGGCGCAGGTGTCAATGCGCTTGTAAATAGGGGTGATGCCCAATTGAAGACGTGCGGCCGAGATTTCTGCTTCGGTTCTATTGCATAATTCGGCGATGCGGCTGTCACTAAAGCCAAGTGCCTTGATCTTGTGGAGGGTATCCTTGTCGTCTGGCAGGCCTGTTTCATGCAGATAGGCTTCTGCACTGATGATATCGGCAATCTGGTTTAAAAACCATTTATCCCAATAGGTCGTCTGGTGAATTTCCTCTACGGACATACCCATCCGCATTGCCTGGGCTATCCGCAGAATACGATCAGGTGTCTGGCCGGAAATCCAGCCCTTCAATGTATTGATAAGGTCTTCGCCTTCGGCTTCCGGTGCGGGAATTGGGCTGAGGCCATTTAGGCCTGTTTCAAGAGAGCGCAGTGCCTTTTGCAGGCTTTCTGCAAAGCTGCGACCCACCGCCATCGCTTCGCCAACCGATTTCATCGAGGTGGATAATTCTGCTACCGCGCCCGGGAATTTCTCAAAAGTGAAGCGCGGAATTTTGGTCACAATATAATCGATGGTCGGCTCAAAGCTGGCAGGGGTAACCCCGGTAATATCGTTATCCAGCTCGTCCAGCCGATAGCCGACCGCCAGTTTGGCGGCAATTTTTGCAATCGGAAAACCTGTTGCCTTGGAAGCCAGAGCTGATGAGCGCGATACGCGCGGGTTCATCTCGATAACAATGATACGGCCATCCTCGGGGCTGACCGAAAATTGCACATTCGAGCCGCCTGTATCCACGCCAATCTCGCGCAGCACTGCAATAGAGGCATCGCGCAAGGCCTGATATTCCTTGTCTGTCAGGGTAAGGGCAGGGGCAACGGTGATAGAATCGCCCGTATGCACGCCCATCGGATCGACATTTTCAATCGAACAGATGATGATACAATTATCGGCATGATCGCGCACCACCTCCATCTCATATTCTTTCCAGCCCAGAAGCGATTCTTCAATAAGGATTTCCGAGACAGGCGACAGGCGCAGGCCATCGCGCACGATATTTTCAAATTCCTCTGAATTATAGGCTACCCCGCCCCCTTCGCCGCCAAGGGTAAAAGAGGGGCGAATAATCGCTGGCAGGCCAACAATTTCCAGTGCCGCCATCGCATCATCAAAATTATTGACCGTGCGCGAGCGGGCTGATTCCAGGCCGATAGAATCCATTGCCTTGCGGAACAGGGCGCGGTCTTCAGCCTTGTTAATCGCATCCGGTTTTGCGCCTATCAGCTCGACATTAAATTTATCCAGCACCCCATTTTGATGCAAGGCCAGTGCAGTATTTAGTGCGGTTTGCCCACCCATGGTTGGCAACAGGGCATCGGGGCGTTCCTTTTCAATGATACGGGCAACAATTTCCGGGGTAATAGGCTCGATATAGGTGGCATCGGCCATATCGGGATCGGTCATAATGGTGGCCGGGTTCGAATTGACCAGAATAATGCGATACCCTTCCTCGCGAAGGGCTTTACAGGCCTGTGCCCCGGAATAGTCAAATTCACACGCTTGTCCGATAATAATCGGGCCTGCACCAATAATCATAATCGAGGAAATATCATCGCGACGGGGCATTTTGGCTACCTGATGCTGGGGTTAAAAGAAAAGAAAATGCAGTAAATAACGGGCTTATCCCTTATGCAGTTTTTTTAAGCATTATTTGCCTTCATCATTTCAACAAAGCGCTGGAATAAATGGCGGCTATCATGCGGGCCGGGCGAAGATTCGGGGTGATACTGGACACAAAAGACCGGCTTGTCTTTATGCCGCAACCCTTCGACAGACCCGTCAAATAACGAGATATGGGTGATTTCAACATTTTCCGGCAAGCTGCCGGGATCAACGCAAAAGCCGTGATTCTGGCTGGTGATTTCAATTTGGCCAGTGGTCAGGTCGCGCACCGGATGGTTGGCCCCGCGATGGCCGCGTGCCATTTTGCTGGTGCTGCCCCCCATCGCCAGAGCCAATAGCTGATGGCCAATACAAATCCCGAAAATCGGCACATTGCTATCGATCAGCTTTTTGATTTCAGGGACAGCAAATTCAGCCGTTGCGGCCGGATCGCCAGGCCCATTGGCCAGAAAAATGCCATCGGGTTGGCGTGCCAGAATATCATCAGCACTGGCACTGGCCGATACCACATCCACAACACATCCTGCATCTACCAGACAGCGCAGGATATTTTGCTTGCAGCCAAAATCCATTGCCACAACGCGCAAGCCTTGCTTGCGGTCAGGCGCGCTGTTTGTTTCAAGATCAAAACTGCCTGTTGACCAGGTAAAATCTTTTTTTGTCGAGACCACACTTGCCAAATCCATCCCTTTGAGGCCAGGCCAGTCTGCTATAAGTTTTTGCAAGGCTGGCAGGTCAAACTGGCCATCAGCGCGGTGGCATAACACGCCCTTTGGCGCGCCCTTATCGCGGATGGTGCGGGTCAAGGCTCTGGTATCAATGCCGGAAATACCGGGCAGATTATGCTGTGCCAGCCAGCTATGCAGATGGCTGTCCTGGCGCCAATTGGAAGGCGGGGTCACATCATTGCGGACAATCATCCCAAGGGCAGCTGGCCGGAGGGTTTCCACATCATCGCCATTTGTGCCGGTATTGCCAATATGGGGAAAGGTAAAGGTGATAATCTGTCCGGCATAGGACGGGTCGGTCATAATTTCCTGATAGCCGGTCATCGAGGTGTTAAAGCAAATCTCGCCAACATTCGTTGTTTCCGCCCCAAAGCCCATCCCATAAAAGGCCGTGCCATCTTCAAGTAACAATATTGCCGTTGCGGCGCTGGGAGGAGAAAAAGGGGTCAGGGTTTTCACATCATAAACAGCGTCAGGCATAAGGCAATTTTCCTGTCTGAACCTAGAGATTATCGTTTGATTGTTCAGATGAACGCGGCCGGGCATGATAAAAAGGGCCATGATAAAAAGGGCCGTGACCCTGTCAGCCATCGAAATCCGGTCAACCGAACAAAATTGCCATTGTCTACTCTAGCTGGGATGGTAAGGTCAAGTCTTGTCTTGCATGAAAGAGCCTTCTGGCGTAAAAGAATGCCTCAATCCCTTCAGAAAGCGTAAATATGTTTTTTATAAACGGCTTTTTGACAGAGAAGGTATCGCTTTTCACGTAAAACATTAGAGAGGCAAAATTGCATGCGTGAACGAATCGCTCAGGCAATGAAAGATGCTTTGAAATCAAAGGATCAGCCAGCATTATCAACCATCCGGCTTATTTCGGCAGCGCTGAAAGACCGGGATATCGCTGCCCGTTCGGACAATAATCATGATGGTATTTCAGATGATGAAATATTGTCCATGTTGCAAACCATGATTAAACAGCGCAACGAATCAGCCAAAATGTATGAAGATGGCGGGCGCCCGGAACTGGCAGAAGCAGAACGTGCCGAGATTGTGCTTATTCAGCAATTCCTGCCAGAACAGCTAAGTGCCGAGGATGTTGAAAAGGCCATCCAGGAGGCGGTCGCCCAGACAGGGGCAGCTTCTGTTAAGGATATGGGCAAGGTAATGGCACATTTAAAAAGCCAATATGCCGGCCAAATGGATTTTTCGGCGGCCAGCCAGATGGTAAAATCCGCCCTGTTGGGGTAGTCTGATATTCACCAGAATTGATTGATGGCAGAACAGATCTATCGGCTCTGTTTTGGCAAGCTAAAGGGCATATACATATAAATTGGCAGTTCCGTCTGAATTTATCGAAGAGTTGCGCGCGCGTACAACCTTGTCTGATCTGATAGGCAAGCGGGTCAAGCTGGTGCCAAAGGGCGGGCGGCTGGCCGGGTTATGCCCGTTTCATTCTGAAAAAACCCCGTCTTTCTATGTCAATGACGGGGATGGATTTTATCATTGTTTTGGGTGCGGTGTTTCAGGCGATGCTATTTCTTTCCTGCGCGAAAGCGACGGGATGGAATTTATGGAAGCGGTGCGCTTTCTGGCCGAGATGGCAGGCATGGCGGTTCCCAATAGCGCGCCGGTCGATAGCCAGAAGGCAGAACAGCGCAAACAGGCCATAGATGCGCTGGAATATGCGGCCCAATTTTATCAGGCAAATCTTTCCGGGCCAGTGGGGACAACCGCAGCTGGCTATATCGCATCGCGCGGGCTGGACGCGAATATCGTCGCTCAGTTTATGCTGGGCTATGCCCCGCGTTCCGGCCTTTATGCCAGCCTGCAACAACGCAAATTTCCAAAAGAGCTGATCCTGGAGGCTGGCCTTGCCGGCATTTCCGAGCGCGATGGCCAGATTTATGATTATTTTCGTGACCGGGTGATGTTTCCTATCCAGAACAGGCAAGGCAGAGTAATCGCTTTCGGGGCGCGCGCCCTTGGCGATGCCCAGCCAAAATACCTAAACTCGCCAGAAGGGCCGACTTTTTCGAAAAAGGCTGTCTTGTATGGCTGGACGCAAGCCCGCGCGTTGTTGCGGCAAGGCCTGCCCTTGCTGGTGGTCGAGGGCTATATGGATGTTATCGCGGTATCGGCCAGCGGTGTAGCGGCCGCCCTGGCCCCGCTTGGTACTGCCCTTACCGAACAGCAAATCCAGCTGGTATGGAAGCTGCACCCTGAACCGATAGTATGTTTTGATGGCGATCAGGCCGGGCAGAAAGCTGCCACCCGGGCGATAGAGCGTATCCTGCCCCTGCTGGAGCCGGGAAAAACCGTGCGTATTGCCAGCCTGCCAGCGGGTCAGGATCCCGATGATATTCTGAAAACAGAAGGGGCAGATGGCTTGCGCCGAATAGTGGCCGCAGCCAGCGGTATTCTGGATAGTTTATGGCAGCGCAAATTCAGTGAATATAAATTAGAGGACGCGCGTACCCAGCCAGGCGCACGTGCCGCTTTCTGGGCAGATATTCGCCAGATGGTGCGCTCTATCAGCCATAACCAGACCCGAACCGCCTATCTGGATGATGTGGAATTTCGCATTGGTGCGATGCGCGCCAGCCTAAAAGGGTCAGCCGCACAAGGGGGCAGCTATACAGCCGGACAGATGGTACGCCCCAGACGCCCGAAAACAGGTTTACGGGTTCAATATCAGGCCGCATTGGCATTGCTGGTCAGGTTTCCGGAACTATTTTCAGATTATGCCGAAGAGCTGGCGATGATGGAATTTGAAGATTCAGAGCTGGAAGCGGTAAAAAAACATATAATTGACCTGCTTATTGCAACGCCAGACCTTGACGAAGCGGCTCTTCGGTATCATTTAGAAGCATTGGGGTCTGATACCATGCTGGATGAGCTGTATGGCGGTGATATGACCGCTCGGCTGGGCGCGATTTTTAACGCCGACAGGTCAGACTGGACAGCAACAAAAGCAAAAGACATTTTACGCGAGATAATGGATCGTTTATTGCACAAAACCAGACGTTCTGCTTTGTTAAACAGAAACCGTCTCTGAGTGGCAAAGATAGGGCCTGTTGGGGGATAATCAAATATGGCGCGCAAACCTGCAAAAAAAGCAAATGTTGAGGCTCAGGAGCAGAATAATGATGCCCCTATCCTGGATACCAAAAATACCGCTGTCAAAGCCCTGATTAAAAAAGGCAAGGAGCGCGGATTTGTTACCCATGACGAGCTGAATGCCGCCCTGCCACAGGGCGAGCTAACCTCTGAGCAAATCGAGGATGTGATGGCCTCGCTCAGCGATATGGGCGTGAACGTTGTAGAAGCCGCAGAAGATGTGGATAAGGAGAGTGACGAGGATAGTGCGGATAGTCAGCCCTCTGGCAATCTGTCTGATGGCGAGGTAAGCGGGTCGGATGACCCGGTGCGTATGTATTTGCGCGAAATGGGATCGGTTGAATTGCTGTCCCGTGAAGGCGAGATTGCGATTGCCAAGCGCATCGAGGCAGGCCGCGAGATGATGATTGGCGGGATTTGCGAGTCACCCCTGACTATCCGTGCCTTGCTGACCTGGGCCCAGCAGGTACGCGAATTTGCCGTGCCGTTGCGCGATATTATCGATCTGGATCTGACCTATATTCGGCTGAATGGCGCCCCTATTGAGGATAATAGCGGTATTCCGGGCGGGGCAGGGGCGCTGGGCGCAAATGCCGAGGATAGCGATGAGGAAGATGATCTGGAAGATGATGACGATTCTGATGAGAATGAAGATAGCAAAGATGATAGCGATAGCGAGGATGAGGGCGATGATCTGACCCTGTCGCTGGCCGCGATGGAAGAAGCTGTGTTTGATGATGTGATGGCACAGTTCAAAAAAATCGAAAAGCTGTTTGGCAAATATGTTGTTCTGCAAGACAAAAAGGTGGCCTCTGCCCAAAAGGGCAAAGAGCTGACCGCTGTCAGGGAAGCCGAGCTGGGCGAGATGAAAATCGCGCTGGTCGAGGAAATGCAATCCGTGTATCTGCACGCAAACCGGCTGGAAAGCCTGAACCAGCAGCTGTCGGATCTGAACCGGCATATGACCTCGATTGACGGGGCCATGCTGCGGATGGCACAGGAATGCAATGTGCCGCGCGATCAGTTTATCGCCGCCTGGTTCGGCCATGAAACCGAAGCCAGCTGGCCGGCCGATGAATATAAAACCAAAGCCTGGCAAAAACTGCGCACCGATAACAAGGCCGAGATCAAGGATAATATCAAGAAAATGCAGCTGGTCGCCGATGATGTCGGGCTGACCATTACCGAAATGCGCTATGTGGTGCAAACCATCCAGCGTGGCCAGCGCGAAGCCGCCCGTGCAAAAAAAGAGATGGTCGAAGCCAATCTGCGGCTGGTGATCTCTATTGCCAAGAAATATACCAATCGCGGCCTGCAATTCCTGGATCTGATTCAGGAAGGCAATATCGGGCTGATGAAGGCGGTGGATAAATTTGAATATCGCCGGGGCTATAAATTTTCGACCTATGCGACCTGGTGGATACGCCAGGCCATTACCCGTTCCATTGCCGATCAGGCGCGCACGATACGTATTCCGGTTCATATGATCGAAACGATTAACAAGCTGGTGCGGACCTCGCGCCATATGCTGCATGAGATCGGACGCGAGCCAACCCCCGAAGAGCTGGCAGAAAAGCTGTCCATGCCGCTGGACAAGGTGCGCAAGGTGCTGAAAATCGCCAAAGAGCCGATTAGCCTGGAAACCCCGATAGGGGATGAAGAAGACAGCCAGCTGGGCGATTTCATCGAGGATAAAAACGCGGTTCAACCTCTGGATGCAGCTATCCATTCCAACTTGCGCGAGACCACAACACGGGTGCTGGCCAGCCTGACCCCGCGCGAGGAGCGGGTGTTGCGGATGCGGTTCGGGATTGGCATGAATACTGATCACACGCTGGAAGAGGTGGGCCAGCAATTCTCTGTCACGCGCGAGCGTATTCGCCAGATCGAGGCCAAGGCCCTGCGCAAGCTGAAACACCCGTCCCGTTCACGCAAATTGCGTTCCTTCCTGGAACATTAAGCCAGGCCACAGGCCAGTGTTTCATACATGGGATCGGTTTTAGGGCTTGCAAAAAAATTGCCGATGCGCCAATAAGGCGGGGCAAGCATGGCCGGCGGCGATATCGCCCTGTCTGGCCAGTTAAAATTTGGGGGCCTGTAGTTCAATTGGTTAGAACCCACGGCTCATAACCGTGTTGTTGCAGGTTCGAGTCCTGCCGGGCCCACCATTTTTCCCCCCT
>Ga0209654_1002081_pt1 | contig 14440 bp, 7 predicted proteins | sample SaaInl1SG_22_DNA_FD_184646 | JGI IMG/M metagenome (GOLD analysis project Ga0209654, IMG submission 184646) | Marine microbial communities from expanding oxygen minimum zones in the Saanich Inlet - ESP_161SG_22_DNA (SPAdes) (version 2) | ecosystem: Environmental > Aquatic > Marine > Intertidal... | reverse complement strand
CGACTAAACGTGTTGGATTTGCACAAAAAAATAAGAGAAATTCCAAAACCGGTAGTAGCCATGGTAAACGGCTACGCCATTGGGGGCGGACATGTATTGCATGTGGTGTGTGATCTTACTATTGCAAGTGAGAACGCTATTTTTGGACAAACAGGTCCTAAAGTAGGAAGTTTTGATGGTGGATTTGGCTCATCCTACCTAGCGCGTCATGTAGGGCAGAAAAAAGCCCGTGAGATTTGGTTTTTATGTCAGCAATACTCGGCACAGGAAGCCCTTGATATGGGCTTGGTAAACAAGGTTGTTCCGCTTGCTGATCTGGAAGATACTACAGTAGAATGGTGTCAAATCATGCAACAACGGAGTCCTTTGGCATTGCGTATGCTTAAACGTTGTATGAATGCAGAACTGGACGGACAACACGGATTGATGCAACTTGCTGGTGATGCTACGCTGATGTATTACCTGATGGACGAAGCACAAGAAGGAAAAAATGCCTTCCTAGAAAAAAGAGCGCCTAACTTTAAGCAGTACCCTAAATTCCCATAGTGGTTACACCCTCGTTGTTTCGTATTTGGATATCTGCCGCGCGGCTGCGCACGCTGCCCCTTTCGGTGGCAGGAATTGTAGCGGGCAATGCATTGGCCATACAACACACTGACTTTTCTTGGATCCTTTTTGGAGGCACATTGCTTACAGCTATTGCCTTTCAAGTTTTATCCAATTTCGCCAACGATTATGGCGACGGTGTAAAAGGTACAGACAACGAAAATAGGGTTGGACCAAAACGTGTACTACAGCAAAATCTACTCTCCAAAAAAACACTTTTTAACGGCATTATACTTATTGGGATTATTGGATTATTTCTCGCCGTGTGCACCATTGTTTGGGCGTTTGGATTTGAAGAAACACAGGGTAGCTTGGTGTTTTTGGGGCTTAGTATCGCTGCTATTTTTGCAGCTTACAAATACACCGCCGGAAAAGGTGCTTACGGTTATCACGCCATGGGCGATTTGTTTGTCTTTATTTTTTTCGGAGGACTGGCAGTCATGGGTTCCTATTTTTTACAAACCAAAGTATTGACACCACATATCGTCTGGTATGCACTAGCAATAGGCCTTATGAGCGTGGGTGTACTCAATCTGAATAATATGCGCGATATGGAAAACGATACCGCCATGGGTAAAAAAACAATCGCTTCGCTGTTGGGTTTTAGGCTTGCAAAAAGCTACCACTCCGCGCTTTTACTGTTTGGAAGTGTCTGTTTGGGGGTTGGATTGGCGCAAACCGCTGATTCTCTTTGGCACTATATCCCTATTGTTGTGGTAATACCGTTAATCATCCAACTGATCAAAACCTTTAAAACAACAAACCATATCGGTTTTGATGTACTACTAAAACCACTTGCTTTAATCACTTTTGCGCTAAGTTTATTGCTTTTTGTTACCCAATTGTTGATGTAATGCAAGTAGATTTTAAAAAATACACACTCAATTTTAAACGTCCTAGTGGAACCTCTAGAGGAATTTTGCGCCAAAAAGAAACCTATTTTATTGAGATTATTGATGGAAAGCGTCGTGGTGTAGGCGAATGTGGGTTGTTTCGAGGACTTAGTTGCGATGACGTGCCTGGTTTTGAGGCGCAACTGGCAGCCGTTTGTAAAGCTTTAGAAGTGGGAGAAGATACCTCCGCGCTGTGCGCCAATTATCCCTCCATACAAATGGGCGTGGAAATGGCGCTCCTGTCCTTTAATTCCACTACGCCATTTCAATTATTTGACACGGCGTTCAGTCGTGGTCAGCAGCCCATATCCATAAACGGATTGGTTTGGATGGGCGACATCGCCTTTATGCGTCAACAAGTATTTGACAAAATCAATGCAGGGTTTGATTGCATCAAATTAAAAATTGGGGCGTTGGATTTTACTGAAGAATGTCAATTATTGATAGAAATTCGAGAACGTTATTCCCCTAAGGAAGTAACCCTCCGCGTGGATGCCAATGGTGCATTTACTGCTGATGAAGCTTTAGATAAATTAAAGACTTTATCCACATTCGATTTGCATAGCATTGAGCAACCCATAGCAGCAGGGCAACCCAAAGCACTGGCCAGTCTATGTGCCAAAACACCCTTGCCTATTGCCCTAGACGAGGAACTTATTGGGGTATTACATCACGATGATAAAAGTAGATTATTGGATAAAATCAAACCACAATATATCATTTTAAAGCCCAGTTTATTGGGTGGTTTTACTGCATCAGAGGAGTGGATCCGTCTTGCAGAAGAACGCAATATAAAGTGGTGGGTAACCTCTGCTCTTGAAAGCAACATTGGGCTAAACGCCATTGCACAATGGACGGCATCACTACAAACTTCCACTCCGCAAGGACTTGGAACCGGCAGTCTATTCACGAATAACATCGAAAGTCCTTTAGTAGTTACAACAGGTGTTTTACGTTACGACAATTCCCTATCTTGGAAGTATCATTTTTAGGATGGAGTTACACCCACAATTTCGACTTAACGGAACAGCATACAGCCATGAAAGCCTGATTGTGGCAGCCAAAAAATGGCAAAAATCTACTAATAGCGAACAACAAGAATTGGGGTTGTTTTTGGAAGCATGGCTACAAGACAATGATACCATAACTGTTCATACATCGGGTTCAACGGGTATACCAAAACCACTGGAAGTTTCCAAAAAGGCCATGCGAGCCTCTGCGGAACAAACCGCTGCTTTTTTTAACTTATCTCCGGGAAATACCGCCTTGCTTTGTTTACCCATACAATATATCGCCGGAAAAATGATGTTGGTGCGTGCTATGGTAATCGGATTACATTTAGACCTAATCCCCCCAAAAACATTATTAAACCTACAAGGCAAAACTTACGATTTTGCTGCACTAATTCCACTGCAAGCCAGCGCATCCTTTGAGTTGTTGGGAAACCTAAAAACAATACTTATTGGAGGTGCACCCATTCCTGCTACATTACGCAAAGCATTGGCAAAAAAACATCCGCATTCCATAGAAACCTATGGCATGACGGAAACGCTAACCCATGTGGCCACACGACCTATTAGCAACCCACCCGTTCCCTTTGCGGCAATGCCTAATATAGGCATTGATATAGATGCGGATAACTGTTTGGTATTGACGGTGCCTTATATTTCAAAAACACCAATAAGAACTAATGATGTTGTGGAGCTTGTTGCTAAAAAATCGTTTACATTAATGGGCAGACGAGACTTTGTTATTAACTCGGGTGGAAAGAAAATATTCCCAGAGCAGTTGGAAGAAAAGTTAGCGACGTTTTTAGACACCCCATTCTTTTTCGCGGGAATTCCAGATGCAGCACTGGGCGAGAAATTAATTCTTGTATTGACAGGAAATAGCAAAGAAAAGCAAGAGGCATTGGAAATCGCAACTCATGTATTGGGCACAGACAAACACCATGTACCCAAAGAGGTGGTTTGGGTTGAGGCTTTTGTGCATACAAAATCAGGAAAATTAGATCGAATAGCTACTTTAAAAAAGGTTGCAGACTAGATATAGTATTTCTTTCAAGTCAGTTCAAGTGTTCTGGCGGAACGTCGGAATGTATCGAGAACTATTTCAGTTAACCCCTTTTGGGCATAGTTGAATCTGAAACTAGCCTGCCTGCTTGCGGTAGGCAACTTCAGATTGACAAAATGTAGCTTTTTTGACAGTAAAATAGATAAGCCCCCAATATCTAAGTATTGAGCTTAATGAAACACAACATTCAGCCAACAAAAAACACCGTCTTCTTAACATAATTTTAACAAAAAACTGATTTTCAAAGTATGGTAAATAAGTTTTTAATGGAATGAGTAAAAAAATGCACTTTTTGGACTAAAACCTTGCAAATTCAATGTTTTTGGTTTTGTAGTTAGGAGTCAACTGAGAAACTTAGGACTTAATTAACTATAAAAACCGAAATTATATGAACTATATAAGACATATAGGAGTGTTTGTTTTAGCACTCATGAGTACGGCGCTATACGCACAAACCGTATCTGGTACCGTAACGGACGAAAACAACCAACCCCTACCTGGTGCCACCATTTTGGTACAAGGCACAAATACGGGTACGACCACTGACTTTGATGGAAACTATCAAATCAGTGCCACACAAGGACAGACATTAGTCTTTAGCTATGTAGGATATACAACACAAAATGTGGTAGTAAATAGTGCTGCTCATAATGTAAGCTTGCAAATAGATAATGCACTTGATGAGGTAGTGGTATCTGGTGTGGCTGGTGCTACTTCTAGAAAGAAGCTTTCTGTTTCTGTAGCAACGGTAAATTCCGAAGATATTGCCAAAGTTCCGGCAGGTTCGGCGTCTAGCGCATTGTTGGGCAAAGTTGCCGGTGTTTCTATTGCTAATCTTGGAAGACCAGGTCAAGGGTCAACAATAATTTTGAGAGGTGCTGCAAATTTTTTCGGTTCTCAAGAACCATTAGTGATTCTTGATGGCGTATTTGTTGAAGGAGGCTTAGGCGACATCAACGTAGATGATATTGCCTCTTATGAAATTGTTAAAGGCGCATCTGCATCATCACTTTATGGATCAAGGGCTGGAAACGGAGTAATAGTCATTCAATCAAAAAGAGGTAAGGTAGGCAAAACAGAAGTGACTTTTAGAACTGAAAGCGGCTTTAATAAATTAACAAATTTCATTCAGACAAATCAGTCTCATGGATGGGAACTCGCATCAGACTGGGAGCAATTTAAAGGAAAGTACACAAAACTTGAAGGTATTAATTATCCCGCTAACTTTCAAAGTGTATATGCTGCGGGAGGAGATCAGGCCGTAAGTGGCGCTCGAATAGAATCAACAGATAATTTTTCGGATAATCCATACGGAGTCTATAACGATTTTCAAGACTTACTTTTCAAAAGTGGGACCACATCAACTAACTACATTTCTGTCAGTTCAGGGTCTGAAAAAACACAGTCGTTATTTTCTTTTGAAAATTACAAAAATGAAGGGGTATTGGCTGAGACTAGAGGATATTTTAGGAATAGTATTAGAGCAAACATCGATTTTAATATTTCTGAAAAACTTCGATTCAGTGCGTCTAATGTTTATGTTACATTAAAAGATTACTTACCAGGTGGTGATGATGATACATTTAGATTGATAACTCGATTAAGCCCAGACTCAAATTTAACATTTACCAATCCAGACGGGCAACCTTATTGGTACAAACCTGATCCACATGATAGTGAAATTGACAACCCTCTATATGAAGTTTATGCTGAGGATGTCTACACCAAGCAAAATAGATTTTTGGGAGGATATAATCTAAGATATAACCTATCTAGCGACTTAAATGTAGAGTTGGAATACTCGTTTGAAAACAATAATTACACATATGTAGATTATGATAAATATTCTACATATAATGATGATGGATCTAAACTTGGATTTGGATACACAGAAGGTGGTTTGAGAAAATTTATATACTCAGACTTATCACAAAAGGCTCAGGCGACAATAAATTTCGCAAAAGAATTAAACGAATTTGAGCTGAAAGCTAAGTTAAGTTATTTAGCTGAGGACAGGGAATATGAAGAGACCGATATAACAGCTCAAGACTTTCTTTATGAAGGTTTGCCGTCATTTGACGTGTTTACACCTGAAGATGTCTTTGCAAATTCAGATCAAGAATCTATTAGAGCTCAAAACATATTTGCAATCGCAGGTATTACTTACAAAGACCGTTACATATTAGACGGATTATTCAGAAGTGATGGTTCAACTCTTTTTGGGGAAAATAATCGTTGGAACAATTACTATCGAATATCTGCTGCTTATAGAATTACTCAAGATTTTGACATTCCGGGTTTTCAAGAATTAAAATTTAATGTTGCTCACGGAACATCTGGACAAAGACCTGGATATGAGTGGCAATATGAGGTTACAGAAATTGAAGATGGAAAATTAAGTACTGACAGATATAAGGGTAACCCTGACTTAAAACCGTCTCTAACAACAGAAACAGAGTTCGGATTAACTGGAAGCTTTTTAGACCGGTTTAATTTAGAAGCTGTTTACTCTAGTCAATTAACTACTGACCAGTTCATGGAAGCTCCGTTGTTTTCACCTGCTAATGCTGGAAAAAACAGGCAATGGCAAAATGTTGGTGATTTAGAGGCTAAAACTATTGAAATTAGTTTAAACTCAACTGTTTTAGATTCTGAAAAATTCAAATGGAATTTAGGTTTGAATTTCTCTAAAACAACAAATCAAATTTTAAAGCTTAATGTCGGAGACCAACAAGTAGGACCAGATGCTCTATTTCTTTTAAAAGAAAACGAAGAATTTGGAGGTATGTGGGGTAGAGTTTTTGTCAAGGACTTAAAAACCATGGAAGCACAATTACCTTCAGGAGATGTCATTAGTGATTACTCTGTTAATAGTGATGGTATGGTTGTTAAAACCAGCACTATTGGAACTGCTAATGAAGCCGCCATAATCAAAGTCGACGAAAATGGAACACCTGTCTTTGAACAAATTGGTAATCAAAATCCTGACTTTAGAGTGGGAATGACATCTAACTTTTCCTATAAAAATATTGATTTTTATATGCTCTGGGACTGGAAGCAAGGGGGCGACGTTTACAATCGAAATGCACAATGGAATACAATATCTGAAAGAAATGCTATTGTCGACCAAGCTGGTAAACCTGATAATTTAAAAAAAACCAGAAAGTATTATGGTTCACTTTATGATGTTAACCAAAATAATGGTTATTGGGTTGAAGATGGGACCTACGTTAAGCTAAGAGAGTTAGCTGTAACATATAATTTTAATGATGAAGTTTTGAGAAAAACTAAACTCATTAAAGATGCTAAACTAAGTTTAATAGGACGTAACCTATTAACATTTACTAAATACCAGGGTTGGGACCCAGAAGTAACAAAATACAACTCGCGCACCCAACAATACTTTGCTGTTGATTACGGAGTTTATCCAACCCAAACTAGTTACACATTATCGCTTCAATTAAAATTTTAAATTATGAAAAGTTCGAAAAAAAGAATTATATATATAGTGACCTTAGTGTTGCTTTTTGGATGTGAAACCTTTGAAACAGACTTAGAGGTTAAAAACACTAATAATCCAAATGATAAAATTTTGGCTAGCAGTTCGGTAGCTTTGCAATCAACCGCTGGAACAATTTTCCAAAATTGGTATCAAGCCTCATCTGATTATTATGGGCCTGGGGCCGCTTTGGGTACTATGGCAGACATTGCTTCTTGCTCATGGGGTAACGCTGGTATGCGAGATTTATCTAGTGAACCAAGAGAAGCTTTAAATAATTCCGTTTCCTATGGAAGCGATGTGACAAACACCTATTTTAATGCACTATACTCTGTTCTGGCTGATTCTAATACTATTCTTTTAGCTATTGAGAATGGAACAGAGTTCGATGATAATAATTTGATTAAGTCTATTGGTAAGTTCGGGCAGGCTTTAGCCATCGGATACAATGCTTTAATTTTTGATAAAGTTTGGCTATCTGATGAAACAGGTGCCGTCGGCGACAATGCCGTTGATTACAAAGAGGCCATGAAATTTGCAATACAAAAGCTTGATGAAGCCATTGAAATTGCTTCAAATAATGATTTTTCTGTGCCTGATGGTTGGTTTAATGGAAACACAATTGATAGTGATGGTTTAGCAAAAATAATGTCCAGTTTTGGAGCTAGAATGTTGGTTATGAATGCAAGAAATTTATCGGAAAAAGCAGAAACTGATTGGACCAAAGTATTTAACTACACATCGAATGGAATCTCAGAAGACTTTAGTGTCTTACATGATGATGTTAATTGGGATAAAGATATTATTTGGTTATTAGTATATCCGGGTTGGGGGCGCATGGACTTAAGAGTTATTAGTTTGATGGATCCCACATATCCTAATTACTGGCCTGAAAGTAAAACTATTCTTCCGCAAGCTGTCAGTTCTGATGCTCGTTTAGAATCGGATTTTCAGTATCTCGATGGGCAAAATTTTCGACCAGAACGTGGTACTTATCATTACAGTTCTTATCGCTACAGCCGTTATGACGAATACATAACTGAATGGACAACTCCAACAATCGAATTTGCAAAATCAGAGTTAGATATGTATGCTGCAGAAGCAAAGTTAAATGGTGAAGTACGAGACATCCCTGCTGCTGCTGCAATTATAAACTCAGGAACGAGAACAACTAGAGGTCAACTACCTGATGTTCAACAAACAGAAGAGGCTGTGGCCGCTGCAATTCATTATGAAAGGATGGTAGAGTTTCCACTAACCTCACTAGGTCTAGGATTCTTTGAAATGAGAAAAGAGGAATTACTGCAAAAAGGAACTCTTTTACATTTCCCTATTCCTGGAAAAGCTTTAGATGCGATTCCAGCAGAATACTACACTTATGGAGGTACTGAGGGAGTCGGCGGAGTAGATTACTCAACTGGAGGATGGAGATAATAAATCAATCTTTTAAAACCAAAATCGAAAACCCCGCCACTTTGGCGGGGTTTTTTATACCTTAGAACCATGAAAAAGAAACTTGCCTTTTTCGGTATATTGCTTTTTTTTATGTCTTGTGTGTCATCCACTGCGGTAAGCACTACCCCAACGCCACAGGAAAAAAAAGCCCAACAAAAGCAAGCGCTCAGAGATCGCTTGCAGCGTACAACGTTGGCGCAAAACCGCTTAATTGACAGTCTAATCGCTGCCAAAGATTTAAGGTTAAAAAAAGACAAAAAAGGGAAATATATCCGTCCAAATTGGGTGTCCACTTCGGGAATACCGCAATATTACAGTACCAATAAGCGCTCAGCGCGAAAAGCCATTAAAGCAAATGCGGTGGTTGCTGGGGGTACACTTGGACTAAATCTCAGCGGGAAAGGCATTCATATGGGTATTTGGGATGCTGGGCATATTTTTGCTAACCACAATGAGTTTACTGGCGGGGCTGATTTTTTTGGTTATCAAGTCCCCATAGAAATCGCTGATTCCACAGCGGCAGATATATGGCACGGCCATCCAACAGCCGTAGCGTCTATTGTTATTGCCAAGGGGCTTTTGGAGAACGAAAACTATGATGTTAGTGGTATTTCACCCCAACTAGAAAAAGTATATAGTTATAACTGGAATGATGATGTTTATGAAATTTTTGAACAGCTACAAACCAATAATAACACGGATTTTATTCTTTCTAATCATTCCTATGGCATTCCATTACTGGACGAAAACAATACGCTTCTACTTGAAAGTAAAGAAATTGGCGGTTACAGTTTATGGAGTTCTTTAATAGATCAAATATCGTTTGCGTATCCAAATTACCTGCACGTTTTAGCAGCGGGAAACGATGGATATAAATCCTATCCCAGTCAGGCTGTTGCGGGTTTGGACCAACTTACAGGCTCAACTACTGCCAAAAACGTCCTTACGGTAGGAAGTTTTTCCATGGATAACAACACTGAAAATTTTACAGCAACGGGATTTAGCAGTGCAGGACCAACAAATGATTTTAGAATAAAACCTGAAATATGTGCTGCTGGTCAAAATTTGGGTGCTGCTATTTGGGATAAAAACAATCCAGAAGCTACAGATAACTATGTAGGTACAAGTGGTACTTCTTTTGCTTCGCCTGGTGCAGCAGCAGCTGTGGCATTGTTGCAACAACTTTATAAACAAACCCACAATGACTATATGCATGGGGCTACTGTAAAAGCCTTGCTTTGTCACACAGCAGATGATATTTCGCAATGGGGCGATCTAGATATCACTGGACCTGACACAAAAACAGGATATGGTGCCATAAATCTGGAAAAAGCAGCTGCCCTCATCCAAAAAGATGCTGATGAAAGCAATACTATTGTGGAGTTTGATCTTAATGAACTTGAAACAAAAACACTTTATTTTCAAACCCTTAATCAAGGAACTCTGATGGCTACACTCAGCTGGTACGATCCACACGCAGAGGAAGATGCTACAAACTCACTCGTAAACGATCTGGATTTAAGAATAACACAGAATAACACGACCTATTACCCTTGGAAATTACCAACAGACGTACAACAAACCGTTGCTATTTTGGGTGATAATAGCGCCGATAACTTAGAACATATAAAAATTGCTGAAAACTTAGGTGGAGCATATAAAATTGAAATAAGCCATAAGGGTACTTTAAAAAATGGCAATCAGAAATTTTCGCTGATTCTTTCTGGGCCCGGTCTAGTAGTGACAAACGAGCAATCTTTAACAGAGCTCAGCAAAAACGATTTTTTGTTGGCGCCTATGCCTGCTGAAGCATATTTTTATGTAACAGCAGTAAACAACAAGCTACCTTTCCGCAGATTGCGATTGCTTAGCCTTAGTGGCAGTGAGATTGAGCGCACCACTAAAGACGTGTTTTCGCTTAGCGCATTGCGTTTTGACGTACCCTATTTAGCTGCAGGGATGTATATTTTAGAAATAGAAACACCAAGAGGCAACATTTTTAAAAACGTAATAATTCGCTGATATTTGGGCTTTAACACCGATTTAAGGACAGTTTTAAATGATAATTCTGTAAATACGTCATTATTTTTTGGTCAATTAACAATTATTTAACATATTTGATGATTGCTAATAATCAATTTAATTATGAAAACTAAATTTATTCAAAACTTAACATTATCTATCGTGATGGTGTTTCAAGTTGCTTTAGCACAACAAACCGTTTCAGGAACCGTTACAGACGCTGATGGTCTGCCACTTCCTGGAGCAACAGTTGTGGTAAAAGGAACTTCAACGGCTACTTCTGCCGACTTTGATGGTAACTATTCTATTGCTGCTGCTAACGGAGACGTTCTTGTGGTAAGTTATGTAGGTTACACTAAATCTGAAGTAACGGTAAACGCTGCAACTGTTAATGTATCACTTTCCAACAACACAGGCTTGGACGAGGTGATTGTAACGGCTTATGGAACACAAACTAAACAATCTTTGGTAGGTTCTGTTGCCGTAATTGATGCAGAATTAATCGAAAATCAAAAAGTAACCTCTATTACACAGGCACTTCAAGGTACTGTACCTGGTGTTAATATCATCACCAGTGGTGGTGTTCCTGGTACCAATCCAACAATTAGAATTCGTGGTGTAGGATCTATCAACGCTGCTGCTTCCCCGCTTATTATTGTGGATGGAGCTCCTTACGCAGGAAATCTAAACAGTATTAGCCAAGATCAGGTAGAATCTATTTCTGTACTTAAAGATGCTTCTGCTACAGCACTGTATGGTTCACTTGCTGCAAATGGTGTGATTTTAATTACAACTAAATCTGGTGAGCTAAACTCAAAAGCTAAAATTTCTGTGAATTTACGCTCTGGTGTTGCATCACAAGCAGTTGATTTACACCGTACACTTGGAATAGATAACTGGTCAGAATTATATTGGGAATCTATGAAAAACAGATATCAATATATTGATGGAGATTCTGAAGCTGATGCAAGATTAAGCGCAACTAACGGATTTGGATCTAGTATTGGTTACTCTGCCTATGGTACTGCAAACCCTGTAGGAACAAACGGAAGAGTGGCAACGAATCCACTTTGGGATACAAGCTGGGAAAATGCTTTAATTAACGACCAAGCAAGATTTAATGAAGTTGGTGTAAATCTATCTGGCGGTAGTGAATCAACTACATATTTCTTTTCAACGAACTACCTGACTGAAGAAGGTAACGTTGAAACAACAAAATTTGATAGATACGCTACAAGAATTAAAGTAGATAGTAAAGTAAACGAGTTTATCAAGGCGGGAATGAATGTCGGGTATTCTGTTTCCAAAACAAATACACCAAACCAAGCTGGTTCTGGGTATTCAAGTACGATACAGTGGATATATAATGTTCCTAATTTCTTCCCTATTTATAGAAGAGATGCTGCTGGTGATTTTTTACTTGACTCTGCTGGAAACAAAATATTTGACTACGGTGCAAATTCTGGACAAGCTGTTAACGGTGTTCGTCCGGTATTTGAAGATGAAAATGCGTATGGCTCTTTGTATAATTATGACATCTATAACAACAGAAATGACTTCAATGCAAATGCTTATGCTGAGGTTAAGTTCTCAGATAACTTGATGTTTAAAAGTACAATAGCTTATCAGTCTTATATGTTTGACTCCTATGAATATATTGATCGAGATAACGGTTATGCTTCTAGTGTAAATGGACGTGTTACGCAACAGCGTGACGTTACTACGCAAACAAATGCTGTTCAACAATTAAACTACAAAAATAGTTTTGGTGGGTCTCATAATCTAGAGGCTGACTTAATTTATGTTGCTAACAGCTATAAGTTCGATAACCTTGGAGCATCTGGTGAAGGATTTTTGCCAAATGTGAAAATATTAAATGGTTCTACTGTTCCATCTGATGTTGACGGATATTTTGTTGAGCAACGATTTACAAACCTATTGGGTCGTTTGAAATACAACTTCGACGAAAAGTACTACCTAGAAGGAAGTTTAACTCAAGGGGTGACTTCAAAATTTGCCAAAGATGTTAGAGATGGTTTATTCTACTCTGTTGGTGCTTCTTGGATTGTGTCAAAAGAAGGATTTTTGTCAAACGTTGATGAAATTGATTTCTTAAAAGTTAAATTTTCATACGGTGAAACAGGAAATGACCGTGGTATCGGTAGTTTCCCATACATTACTTTATTCAACACAGGGTGGAACCAATTAGGAACTACTGGTGTACTTGCTGGTGGTTTGGTTGACTCTGGTCTTTCTTGGGAAACAACTGCACAAACAAACGCAGGTATTGAATTTGGATTATTTGGAGGTAAACTTGATGGTGCCGTTGAATACTACCAAAGAGAAAGTATCGATCTTATTTATGACAAGCCAGTGCCAATTTCAACAGGAAACAGCGCTGTAAGAACAAATGTTGGTTCATTAAAGAACTACGGTATTGAAGTTACGCTATCCTCACAAATTATTGACAAAGATGATTTAAAGGTTAATGCTGCGTTGAACTTCTCTACAGAAAACAACGAAATTACTGAGTTAACCCAAGAGGAATTCATTAATGGAACTAAAAAATGGGAAGTAGGTCGTTCACTTTACGATTTCTTCTTAAGAGATTATGCTGGAGTAGATCCTGAAGATGGATATGCCATGTGGTATATGGATGTTCTTGATGCTGATGGTGAACCAACAGGAGAAAGAGAAACCACTAAAGAATATGCTGATGCTACTAGATATTATCAAGACAAGCAATCGCTACCTGATATTATCGGTGGATTCAATGCCAATATCGAGTATAAAAACTTTGATTTCTCTATGTTGCTAAACTTTAGCCTAGGAAGCTATGTATATGATTCTTCTTATGCATCGTTAATGGGAGGTTTTGAAAACATCCGCCAAGGTCATGTTGATTTAAATAATCGTTGGAAAGGACCAGGTGATGTAACAGACGTACCATTATTGTTAAACTCACAGAATGACTTTAACTCTTCGTCATCACGTTTCTTGTTTGAAAATAACTACCTAAGAGTTAAAAACCTTACACTAGGATATACACTTAACAGTGTTGACTTATCTAAGTTTGGTATTAATAGCGTTCGTGTATTTGCACAAGCTACTAACCCATTCACATTCCACAGCCACTTTGGTATAGATCCAGAACAGAATTTAGCTGGAACTACAAGTAGCCGTTCGTACCAATTAAAAACTTATACAATTGGTCTAAACATTGACCTATAAAATAATAAATTATGAACAAGTTTAAATTATTTTCAATTACACTTGCAGTCCTCACATTAGTGGGCTGCCAGGAAGAATTTGTTGACTCGCCTAAGCCAGTCGATGGAATTAGTGAAACACTTGTATTTTCTTCTAGAGATTTAGTTGATTCGTTCTTAGCAGGTATGTTAAGAAGAACAAGAGCTCAGTTTACAGCTACGGATACAAACGGAATCAACGGGATGTATTATGCAAGAACTGTAAAAGGTAGTGATATTATACAAAGAGCTACTTGGTTTACTTTTGATTATGACAATGACAATCGTGAGCCTAACTACAGAAGACCCACTTTTTCATGGGAATTCCCTTACTATATGATTAATCAGGCAAATATTGCCATCAAAGGGATCAATGAAAGCGCATTAAGTGAAACCGATAAAAATGAAACGCTTGCGCAAGCCCATGGTATCCGTGCGTTTTATTACTTTCAGTTGGCTCTTGAATTTAATGCTACTTACACTGCTGTAGATAGTTCAGATCCTGCACCACCAATCTACACAGAACCAGTAGCAGAAGGGGGTTCTATGAGCACTATTGGTGAAATGTACAGTTTAATCATCAGTGATTTAACAGCTGCTATTAGTCTAGCAAGTGAAAGTAGAATTGACAATTCATATATCAA
>Ga0209654_1002080_pt1 | contig 14443 bp, 8 predicted proteins | sample SaaInl1SG_22_DNA_FD_184646 | JGI IMG/M metagenome (GOLD analysis project Ga0209654, IMG submission 184646) | Marine microbial communities from expanding oxygen minimum zones in the Saanich Inlet - ESP_161SG_22_DNA (SPAdes) (version 2) | ecosystem: Environmental > Aquatic > Marine > Intertidal... | reverse complement strand
AGGCCATTAGTATCCTTCAAATTTTGAATTATCAATAGCATTATTAAAAACCAAAAGCCTCTTATAAAGGAGCTTTTGATATTGTTTTTATGTTTTTTATAGACTTGTGCAACGACTACCATTGTTGTAAGCAGTTTTTATTTATAAAATTCGTATTCGTATTTAAAAGTCAATTTATTGTCTCCATTAACTTTCTCTATTTTACTTAGGAATGAGTTTTCATAGAAAAAGTTCAGTTTTGTTATTCCGTTTCTGTCATCTATGGTTTTAGTTTTTACCATTCCATTTTTATCGTATTCGAAATATTCCGTTTTGGTGTAATATTTAGTTTCGATAACTTGATTCTGCTCATTGTATTTTCGAGTAGAAATTATTTCTAAATTTCTAGGATTAAAATTCTCAATTCTATTTCCTTTGGAATCTGTTTTGTATGCAGAATAATCTTCTTCACTTGTTTTAATACCGTTGAAATAAGTGATTTTTTTTGTTCCGCCAATTTTTTCTTTTGGGTTGAAGAAATACTTGAACTCTAAATAAAGTCCATTTTCATTATATCTTAATTCTCTATCGTATGATTCATCTCCGTTTTTAAATATAACGCTATTTAATTCCCATTCCTTATTTTCATTGAAATCAGAATATATTGTAATATTTTCTTCTTTTAATTCGATTGTTCTTTTCGTAGGAATAGAATCTCCAATTTTGAACTCTGTTCTGTATGGTCCATCAAATCTGTAGTTATAACCATATTTAAAATCTCCATTTGGCGTAAAAAATGAAATTTTAGTTAATCTATTTTGTTTATCAAACGCAAATTTGGTCTTGCTAATAACTTTGTTTGACTTATCTGTGGCCTCAATAACATTCCCATTTTTGTCAAAAAGTAGATCCGTAACAATTTCTTTTTCCTCGTAAAACTTAATTCTCTTGATGTTTTTTTCAGCAGCTATCTTTTTGAAAGACTCATTACTGTTCCTTTCATTATCAGGGACATTTAATGAAATGACAAAATTTTGTCTGGATTCAGATTGTCCGAAACAAAAATTTGAAATTAAAATAAGTAAGATTAAATTCTTTTTCATTGATTTGGTCTAATTGCTTAAAACCTGCTGACGGATATGCGCTATTTTTTAATGGCTTATTCCGCCGGTAAACGAAGGTAGTTGAAAATTTTTACAAAGTCAATAAATCTATATCCTCTGTTTGTTAATAACTCCTATCAAATTCTGAATCCTGAATTCTGAATTCTGAATGTATATAATTAAATTTGTTTTCTAAACCTATTTAATGGAGCACTTCGTTGTATCAGCCAGAAAGTACCGCCCGCAAACCTTTAAGGATGTTGTGGGGCAGCAGGCTATTACAAATACGCTGCTTAATGCCATTGAAAATAATCATTTAGCACAGGCCTTATTGTTTACTGGTCCACGTGGTGTTGGTAAAACTACTTGTGCCCGTATTTTGGCTAAAATGATAAATAGTGATGGTAGCGAGAATGAAGACGAGGATTTTGCGTTTAATATTTTTGAGCTAGATGCTGCATCAAACAATTCGGTTGATGATATTAGAAATTTAACAGACCAAGTTAGAATACCACCCCAAGTTGGTAAATACAAAGTATATATTATAGATGAGGTGCATATGTTGTCTCAAGCCGCTTTTAATGCGTTTCTAAAAACCTTGGAAGAACCACCAAAACATTGTATTTTCATTTTAGCCACTACTGAGAAGCATAAAATAATCCCAACCATTTTATCACGTTGTCAAATTTTTGATTTCAAACGCATTACGGTAAAGGACGCCAAGGAATATCTAAAATACATTGCAGAAGAACAAAGTATATCTGCCGAAGATGACGCACTTCATATCATCGCCCAAAAGGCGGATGGTGCAATGCGTGACGCACTCTCGATTTTTGACCGTGTGGTAAGTTTTTCTGGTAAAAACCTAACAAGACAAGCAGTAACCGAGAATTTAAATGTGCTGGATTACGAAACCTATTTTACCAGTACAGACTTTATTCTTGAAAATAAAATTCCAGAATTGTTATTACAGTTCAATAACACGTTATCAAAAGGTTTTGATGGACATCATTACATTGCAGGGTTAGCATCACATTTTAGGGATTTACTCGTAAGTAAAACGCAAAGTACTATCGAGCTTCTTGAGGTAGGTGACCAAATAAAACAAAAATATCTTGAGCAATCTAAAAAAGCATCTCACGAGTTTTTACTTAAAGGGATAGAATTAGCTAACGAGTGCGATTTAAAGTATAAAACCAGTAAAAACCAACGGTTACTGGTTGAACTTTGTCTTATGCAGCTTGCCTCTATCACTTATGATGGAGAAAAAAAAAACAATAAACGCTTCATAATTCCAGCGTCTTACTTTCAGAAAAAAGGCATCACGCCTATTCCAGTAACAAAACCTACTGAAAGCCTTGTTGAAACATCTTCAAGAGACATTGATAAGGAAAAAGCACCTGTTTCTGGTAAAGCCGAGGTTATTGAGAAATTTCAAGTAAAAGACCCTCCCAAGATTGAGTTGACACCCCAAACTAAGCGTACTTCGGGACTATCCTTAAAAAGTATCAAGGCTAAAAAAGAACATCAAATCAAACAAATGGAGGTGGTTATCGATGAAAAAGATTTGCCTACTGAAGATTTCACAGAAAACCAACTTATTGACTGTTGGAATGCATTTACAAGGAAAATCCAAAAACAGGGAAAACACAATTTGGCCTCTATTCTTGCCATCGATATACCGAAAGTAAAGGGCACAACAGTCTATTTAGAATTTCCAAATGAAACCAATAAAGTAGAATTAGAACGCCAACAATATGAGCTGATGGGGTTCTTACGTAAAACACTTAATAATTTTGACATCAAACTCTCAATAACGGTTAACGAGACTGCGAGTAAAAAATACGCCTATACCACTCGCGAAAAATTTGAGAAAATGAAAGAAAAAAATCCTGCTATTGATGCTCTTCGTAAAACGTTTGATTTAGATATTTAGCCATGAGATATATTTCATTAATAGCCTTTATTTGTTTCATTTTGTTTTCTGCTTGTGATGGAAGGGTTTCTAGAAGAGAAAGCCTTAAGGAAGCCGTCAGCAAGTTTAAGCATTCAAAGCAACCATCAGAAATTGTGGCTTACGTTCCAACGGTTTATTCAGAAATTGAAACTGATACGATTTTAAATAACGGGTATAAAGTGAATATAAAACGTTTCACTAGTATGAATACTGCTGTGTTGCATTCTTTCACTGGAAAGAATATAAACTACAAGCACTTTTTTAGGCAAATAAATTCTGAAATAACCGTTTATAAAAATGATAGGTTGATTTTACAAAATGTGTTTAGAAATCAGCATTTACCGAAGCATGTTATAAAAAAATTCGATTTTGAAAGCTACCTAAACAATGGCTTACATGTTAATGAATTGGCCTCTCTAGAAAGTAATACATTAGTTTTAGAAACATCTTATTTTAAACCCAAAGGTGATATTGAAATGATGCTTAGGATAATTATAGATGAAAACGGATATTGCGATTTTAAAAGGATAGATTATGTTAGGACTTAAATTACCAACAGACCCGCGTTGGGTAAATATTGTAGAAAAGAATATTGAAGAAATATTAACCGATCATGCATTCTGCGAACAAAAAGCTACCAGTACAGCAATTTCTTTGATTGTAAGCTTTCCTGAATATACTGAATTGGTTCAGGAAATGACAGCATTGGTAAAAGAGGAAATTAGCCATTTTAAAATGGTGCATGATAAAATTATTGAACGTGGTTGGACCTTGGGGAGAGACAGAAAGGATGAATACGTTATTCAACTTATGAAATTCTTTCCAAAAGGTGGCAGCAGAACTACACAACTGGTTCATAGATTGCTCTATGCGGCATTAATAGAAGCTAGAAGTTGTGAACGTTTCAGACTATTATCAGAAGAACTAGAAGACGAAGAATTGCGTACTTTCTATAGAAATTTAATGGTAAGTGAAGCAAACCATTACACTATGTTTTTAGGCTTTGCAAGACAATATGGCAATAAAAAAGAAGTTGACGCCAAATGGCAGCAACTTCTTGATTATGAAGCAAAAATCATGTCAAATCTTGGAACTTCAGAAGCGATACACGGTTAAAATTGATAACCAACCCCTATTTGTATATTCGTGTTAATAGCTTCAACACCTTGGTTGTCGTCAAAAATATTAGATAATCCGTAGCTGTAGCGTAAATCTACAAAAATCATTTGATTGAATTTATATTCCAAACCGCCGATAGCAGAATAATGAAAGTTTCTCATGCCATCATTAACTTTATGAGATTTCAAAGCCACTTGTGGCCCTACTCCCAATCGCCATTTTTGATTTAACCTAAATTTGAAAAATACAGGCATTTGAATTAAATCTAAATGTAAAACTTCTGCTTTAGCGCCTTCTGGAGAAAATTGTAATTCTGGAACTACAGAAATTGCATTTGATAATCTGAAATCACCATAAAAACCGATATAAAAACTGTTTCTATGTTCATTTGTCATAGTTGGTACATCTTCAAAATCTAAATTTGAAATGTTATAACCAGCGCGAACCCCATAAGTACCTTTTTGGGAAAACGCTTGAAACGATAGGCTAAGTAAAAAAGCTATAAGTGCTAATCTTTTCATTTTTAATAGTTTTGGGTTTATGTATTTATATAAATATACGTTCACGAATATATATTATAAATTTAAAACACCGGAGAAATTGTAGTTGAATTGCAGAATTTTACTGTGTATTACTAGAAACCGTATTGAAGTATATACTTTTTATGATACCATCGGCCAACCCAATTTTAGGTACATAGATGTGTTTTGCACCACTCCATTTCATCGCAAATAAATAAATACGCATTGCAGGAATAATAACATCTGCCCTATCTTGATTTAGTGATAGTTCTGTTATTCTTTCTTCATAAGAATAGCTTTGAAGCGTATTGTAATATGATGTTAAATAAAAATAGGTTAAAGGTTTACCCAATGCCTTTCCAGACACCTTAAATATTTTATTAATATTACCTCCAGACCCTATAACACTTATTTTTTCGTATTGTCCAGTATTATCTTTTATCCACTGGTTAAGTTCAGCCCATGATTCTTTTTTTACCATGTCGTTCAAAAGGCGAACCGTTCCAATTTTAAACGAACGCGAAGCTATCTGCTTACCTTTACTTATTACCGAAAACTCTGTACTACCACCACCTACATCAACATAGAGGTATATTTTTTCCAGATCAATAAACTTGTTCAAGTCCGTTGCGGCTATAATCGCAGCTTCCTCCTCACCGTCAATCACATCAATACTTACCCCAGAATGTTCTAAAACAGCACTTACAACGTCATTGCCATTGTTTGATTCTCGCATAGCAGAAGTGGCACAAGCTTTGTATTTTTCTACTTTATGGGATTTCATAAGAAGTTTAAAAGCTAGCATAGTATCCAACATTCTTTGGGTGTTTTCTTTTGAAATTCTACCTTTTATAAATACATCTGCACCTAAACGAATTGGCACCCTTACCAATGAGTTTTTTTTAAAAACCACAGGCTTCCCCTTTTCTTCAATTACGTTGGAAATTAAAAGTCTAACAGCATTGGAACCTATATCTATAGCTGCATATTTTTTTATCGAGAGCATACTAGTTATTCAGTTTATCTACATAATAATCGTATAATGCAATTTGCGATCGCACTTTAGGCTTATTATCAATACGATATTCGTTTTCGTTATTAGTATTTATAAGGCGCGCCTTTACATTATCGCTCCAATAAATGTTGAAGTTATCTATTATTTCTTGTTTTATCGCTTCATCATAAATAGGACAACTTACCTCTACCCTATTTTCTATATTCCGAGTCATCCAATCCGCGGAAGAAATATATATTTTGGCGTTTTCATTTGTACCAAAAATATATACACGCGGATGCTCTAAAAACTTATCTACGATACTTATAACTTTTATGTTCTCACTCATACCTTTAACCCCAGGTATTAAACAGCAAATCCCTCTAACAATCATATCAATCTTAACTCCAGCGTTACTCGCTTCGTACAACTTATCCACCATTTCGTAACTAGAAAGGCTATTCATTTTTAGTCTTAAATAACCACCCTTACCATTTTTACTTGCCTTTATTTGTTCATCAATTAAATTAAAAAAATATTTTTTAGTGTAGTGAGGAGATACAATTAAATGTTTATAATTATATATTCTATAATTGGTTTCGAAAAAATTAAAAATCTTGTTGACTTCTTTTAAAATTGGCTGATTAGAGGTGAATAACGTGTAATCTGTATAAATTTTTGCGGTAGATTCGTTGAAATTACCTGTACTGATAAAACCATAGCGTTTTAGTTTTTTACCCTCTTCCCTCTCAATGACACACATTTTACTGTGTACTTTTAGACCTGGTACACCAAAAATTAAGTTTACCCCTTCCTTTTTCATTTGCTGCGCATAGCGAATATTTGCTTGCTCATCAAATCTTGCCCTAAGCTCTATAGAAACAGTAACCGTTTTGCCATTAATTGCTGCATTTATCAATGAGCTCGCCACGTGCGAAATTTGTGCTAGACGATAAATAGTAATCTTTATCGTTTTTACTTTCGGGTCTAAAGCGGCTTCCCTTAAAAACTTAACCACATACGAAAATGTGTGATATGGTGCATGCACCATATAATCCTTTTTGGAAATAGCATCAAAAATGCTCGTTTCCAAACTTAAATTTTTCACTCGTAGCGGAACTATTTTTTTGTACAATAAATTAGTTCTTCCCAGACTTGGGAAACCCATATAATCTCTTTTGTTATGATATCTTCCGCCAGGGATAATACTATCTGTATTATCAATCCCCATTTTCTCCATTAAGTATTCAAGGGTATCGTTATCAATGGTTTTATCGTAAACAAATCTTACTGGTTCACCAACTTCCCTATGTTTTACACTATCGGAAATTTTTTCTATAAAACTCTTACTTAAATCACTGTCAAAATCCAGTTCTCCATCTCGCGTGATCTTTATCATATGAGCGGAGATAGACTTGTAATCAAAAATATTAAAGATATCACTTAAACAATAGCGTAATAAATCATCAACCATGATTATATAATTATTACCATCTTCTTCTGGCAATACCACAAAACGGTCTACTGTTTTAGGTATTTCTACAAGTGCAAACTGCTTGGTGCCATCATTCATAAGCATTTTAACAGCCAAATAAGCGGCACTATCCTTTAAATTTGGCAAAACCACTAAATCATTCAAAATAATGGTTACCAATGCGGTACTAATATTTTGAAAATAGTATTCTTTAATAAATGATTTTTGATTCTGATTAAGTTGAGACTCATTTATTACAAAAATGTTCTCTTCCCGTAACGATTTATCTATCTCATCCAAAACCCTTAAACTCTCAGCTTGCTGATCTATAACTATTTGAGTAATAATTTCGAGCAACTCTTTGGCTCTAATACCACCAAGCTCGTTTTTCCCTCCTTTACCAGCTTCAACAATGCGCTTTACCGTAGCGTATCTAACTTTAAAAAATTCGTCCAGATTGTTTGAAAATATACCAAGAAATCTAAGTCTTTCTATAAGTGGCACACTTGTATCGGTAGCTTCTTGTAATACTCGTGCATTAAACTGTAACCAGCTAATTTCTCTATTGATATATTGATTCTCAGTATTCTCTGTTTTGGTCATTCTTGTGAAGCTATTTTAAGCAACAAATATATTCTATTTAGACTGAAAAGTCATTCTGCTTATCATTAAAATTTGATTGATTTTGACTATTTATGAGCTATAGATGCACAGTAAAAAAAATTGATAAATTATAGCTTAAACCTTTAAATTTTTAGGGAAAATGGTATATTCTGTTGTTCCAGAATTAATTTCAGACCATTTATTTACATCAAATTTTATAGCCACAACACCACAGGTAGGTACGTTATCTATAAAGACATTACCATATGCATTAACAAAAGCAGTAATAGCATAGTTATGCCCAAAAACCAATAAAGCGTTAATGCTATTGTCGCAACTCTTAATAACGCTTACCAAATCTTCACCAGAAAAATCGTAGAGCTTGGAGCTGTAGGATATAATATCACTAGAAATATTAAGTTGAGGTAATATAATTTCTGCAGTTAACTTAGTTCTCATGGCATCGCTTATTAAGACCTTATCTATTTTCGGTTTTAATGATTTCAGCTTATTAGCTATTAAATTTGCATCATTGATACCACGCTTTTTTAAAGGTCTTTCATGATCAATAACATCATATTCCCATGACGACTTTGCGTGCCGTATCAGTATAAGTGTTTTCATTATAATTCGATTAAAAGTAATTTTTATCGATAAAATGTTGTTTTTATCGATAAAATTCAATTTATTTGCTTTATTAAACTAAAATTATATCGACTAAAATCGTTAAAAAAGAAGTATGGAACAAAAAAAGTTGAGATATAGACGCATCAGCGCTAGTAATAATCGACAAGTGGTATATTACATCGATAATATTAAAACACTAGCCTACTTGTCGAATATAATTGTGCTTTAACATTTTTTTTTGAAAAACAAAATAGATATATGTCTATTTGTAACACCTATAAACTAAAGAACAATGACCCCAAATCAAGTTTCAAATAGTAGTAAGGCTTTAATACTGTCTTCTCTTCTTACTGTTTTTCCCTCAAAAACTTTAGATTTTCGCGCTTTAAAAATTATACCATACCTCTTTGGTATTAATTTCTGTTTAATTCAATGTTATGTAATTAATATAGTAGTTAAGTGATGGAAATGAATAAAACACCCTTTTTTAAATCATTAGTTTTAATTGCAGTTTGCAGTTCTTTGAACTTTTCAAGTTGCTAATAATATAATATTGACTCTTATCTAAAGTAATATGAGACATAAATACCATAACAAACTAGGAGCATTTAATATAAAGAATTTGATGATAGCTATCTTTATAGCTATTCCAAGTTTTCTAATTGCTCAAATTGGAGTTCAAGAACCCTCTATTAAAACAGGAGTACAGTTTTTTTGGTCTGATACTCAAGCCAATAATTCAGATCCTGCTACAATAGAAAAAATTGAAGTGACTACTTTAGGTGTCACTACAGAATATAATACCTTTGTGGTGCCTTCCTCATATTCGTTAACACAAGTTGGTCCTGGAGGTCATAGTGCTAATCGAATTATTTTAAATGGCGCTATTGTACCCCCAGCGACTTCAGCTAACCCTGCAACGTGGAACCCTATAGCTTTAGCTGCCTTTCAGGATAGAAACTTAAATCACTATTTTTCATCCAATACAAACGGTAGAAATTTTTGTGAGGATTTTACGGCATTGCCTTTTCCAAACAATCCACCTCAAGATCAAGCTATTTCTTATGTTCCAGCAATACCATCTAATACAGACGGTATTTTAGCGGTTACAGAACGCGGAGGAAACAACTGTTTTTATATTGAAGTATTCGGTTTTCCTGCAGGTGGTGGGCCAGAACAATTATTAGGCGATACCTTTGTTAAAGATGGTGGACAAAACTATACTACCTGTACTTTTGGAACACCTCAAGGTGATTCAGATTATTGGAGGTCAGGAAGATGTAACAACAATGGACAAACCATCGGTATTGCTTTATTCTATTTAAATGAATTAGCGCCTACGGGTTCAAGCATAACAAGAATTGAGTTTGTGGGATCTACTAACGACCACGGAGATGGTAAATTCTTTATATTACAAAAATATGCTGTAGACCAACAAGTAATAGAATGCTTGGATGAAACGTATAACGGAGATTTATCAATTTTAAACAACGCGCCAGCAGGATCTACCTATAATTTAGTTTCTGGTCCTACTCCAGCGGGTCTTTCTTTCAACTTAAATACCGAGGGAACATATACATATGTGCCTACTCCTGGTTTTACTGGTGATGTAAATTTTGATTACGAACTATGTCTTCCAGCTCCAAATCAAACAAATTGTGAAACCGCAAGTGCGACTCTTATGTATGTTGCACTGCCGCCAGAACCGACTTTTACGCAAGATTGTAGTGGTGGAAATACCAATCAAACAATTACTGTAACCAGCCCTTTGAATACGGGAGCGAACCCTGGGCAATACGAATATTCTTTAGATGGTGGTACCACATATCAAAGCTCAGTTAATTTCACTGGCTTATCGCCAGCAGGAAATCCGTATAACTTAGTTGTAAGAGATACATACACAAATAATTGTGAGCGAACGTCGTCTTCTAACCCCATTAACTTAGTAGATGATACCACGCTTCCTACTATAACTTGTCCAGTAGATATTACTGCTAATACTGATGATGATGGTACAGGTAACTGTACTACCACAGCCAATATTGGTACGCCGACCGTTTCTGATAACTGCTCCGTTATTTCCGTAGTAGCGCAAGTAGGTGGTGTTGATATCGACCCGACTACTTACTTATTTCCGCTTGGGGATACTACAGTGACTTGGATTGTTACTGATAGTGCTACTAATACTGCACAATGTAATCAAACTGTTACGGTTATAGATAATGAGGATCCAGTAGCGGCATGTCAAAATATTACAGTACAGCTTGACGCCACTGGCAATGCAACTATTACTGCTGCTCAAATTGATAATGGGTCTACCGATAATTGTGGTATTGCCTCTCTTGATTTGGACGTAGACACTTTTGACTGTTCTAACGTAGGAACCAACCCTGTTGTGCTTACCGTAACAGATAACAGTGGAAATATCGCTACTTGTAACGCTACAGTAACTGTTCAAGATAACATCAATCCTAATGCTATCTGCCAGGATATAACGGTACAGCTGGACGCCACTGGCAATGCAACTATTACTGCTGCAGATATTGATAATGGATCCAACGATGCCTGTGGTATACAATCTCTAGCTATCGATGTTGACACTTTTGATTGTTCTAATGTTGGTGCTAATACGGTAACGCTTACTGTAACAGATGGCAATGGCAATGCTTCTGATTGTACTGCTACCGTTACGGTTCAAGATATAACGGACCCAACTATCGATACTGCTGCAATTGATTTTACCGTAGAGTGTGATGGGGCTGGTAATACGGCCGCGCTTAATGCGTGGTTAGCTTCTAATGGCGGTGCCGCCGCCTCTGATGCTTGTGGTGTGACTTGGTCTAACGACTTTACTGCCCTTAGCGATGACTGTGGAGCCACTGGTGCTGCTACCGTAACTTTTACGGCTACCGATGCCTTTGGAAATACAGCCACTACCTCTGCTACCTTTACTATACAAGATACAACAGATCCAACTATCGATACTGCTGCAATTGATTTTACTGTAGAATGTGATGGGGCTGGTAATACTTCCGAATATAATGCGTGGTTAATTTCTAACGGTGGTGCTACAGCTTCTGATACTTGTAGTAACGTATCCTGGTCTTGGGTTGTATTAAGCACAACCGATAATTGTGGAGGCACTTTAGTCCATAATGTTCGTTTCAACGCAACAGATGCTTGTTTTAACACTTCGTTTGTTGAAGCTACATTTACTATACAAGATACAACAGACCCAACTATCGATACTCCAGCTTCTGATGAAACCGTAGAATGTGATGGTGCTGGTAATACGGCTGCGCTTAATGCGTGGTTAGCTTCTAATGGTGGGGCCGCTGCTTCCGATGCTTGTGGTAGTGTGACTTGGTCGAACGACTTTACCGCTCTTAGCGATGACTGTGGCGCCACTGGTGCTGCTACCGTAACTTTTACGGCCACCGATGACTGTGGAAATACTTCTTCTACATCAGCTACCTTTACCATTGAAGATACTACTGACCCAACTATCGATACTGCTGCAATTGATTTTACTGTAGAATGTGATGGTGCTGGTAATACGGCTGCGCTTAATGCGTGGTTAGCTTCTAATGGTGGGGCCGCCGCTTCCGATGCTTGTGGTGGTGTGGCTTGGTCGAACGACTTTACCGCTCTTAGCGATGACTGTGGCGCCACTGGGTCTGCTACCGTAACCTTTACGGCCACCGATGACTGTGGAAATACTTCTACTACATCAGCTACCTTTACCATTGAAGATACAACAGACCCAACTATCGATACTGCTGCAATTGATTTTACTGTAGAATGTGATGGTGCTGGTAATACGGCTGCGCTTAATGCGTGGTTAGCTTCTAATGGTGGGGCCGCCGCTTCCGATGTTTGTGGTGGTGTGACTTGGTCGAACGACTTTACCGCTCTTAGCGATGACTGTGGAGCAACTGGGTCTGCTACCGTAACTTTTACGGCCACCGATGACTGTGGAAATACTTCTACTACATCAGCTACCTTTACCATTGAAGATACAACACCTCCTACTATTACAGCTCCGGCAAATGTAACTATTGACTGCAGCCAAGATCCAAATGACACTTCGATTACTGGGGTACCAACAGGATTAGGAGATAATTGTAGCGGTTATAGTGTTGGATATACCGATGTTGAAGTTGCCGCTTGTGGAATTACTAAAACTATAACCAGAACTTGGACTTCTACCGATGATTGTAGTAATGCCAATTCTGTAGATCAAATTATTACTGTAGTTGATACAACAGACCCAACTATCGATACTGCTGCAATTGATTTTACTGTAGAATGTGATGGTGCTGGTAATACGGCTGCGCTTAATGCGTGGTTAGCTTCTAATGGTGGGGCTGTAGCTTCCGATGCTTGTGGTGGTGTGACTTGGTCGAACGACTTTACCGCTCTTAGCGATGACTGTGGCGCCACTGGGTCTGCTACCGTAACCTTTACGGCTACCGATGATTGTGGTAATTCTGTTTCAACAGATGCGACGTTCACTATTGAAGATACTACCGATCCTACTTGGGATGTAACACCTTCAGATCTTACTGTAGAATGTGATGGTACTGCTGATCCAAATGGCGCTTTCGCTGCGTGGTTGGCTTCATTCTCTGGTTCTGATACGTGTGGTACTGCAACTGTAACAACCAACAGTACCGGACTTAGCGACCTTTGTGGCGCTACTGGTACCGAAACGGTAACCTTTACGCTTACGGATGAATGTGGTAACGCTATTTCTGCTGATGCTACCTTCACGATTGAAGACACTACTGATCCTGTATGGGCTAATGCACCTTCAGATCTTACTGTAGAATGTGATGGTACTGCTGATCCAAATGGCGCTTTCGCTGCATGGTTGGCTTCATTCTCTGGTTCTGATACGTGTGGTACTGCAACTGTAACAACCAACAGTACCGGACTTAGCGATCTTTGTGGCGCTACAGGTGCTGAAACGGTAACCTTTACGCTTACGGACGAATGTGGTAATTCTATTTCAACAGATGCGACGTTCACTATTGAAGATACTACTAATCCTACTTGGGATGTAACACCTTCAGATCTTACTGTAGAATGTGATGGAACTGCTGATCCAAATGGCGCTTTCGCTGCATGGTTGGCTTCATTCTCAGGTTCTGACACATGTGGTACTGCAACTGTAACAACCAACAGTACCGGACTTAGTGACCTTTGTGGTGCTACAGGTGCTGAAACGGTAACCTTTACGCTTACTGATGAATGTGGTAATTCTATTTCAACAGATGCGACGTTTACCATTGAAGATACTACCAACCCTACTTGGGATGTGATGCCTTCAGATCTTACTGTAGAATGTGATGGTACTGCTGATCCAAATGGCGCTTTTGCTGCGTGGTTGGCTTCATTCTCAGGTTCTGATACGTGTGGAACTGCAACTGTAACAACCAACAGTACCGGACTTAGTGACCTTTGTGGCGCTACTGGTACCGAAACGGTAACCTTTACGCTTACTGATGAATGTGGGAACGCTATTTCTGCTGATGCTACATTTACCATTGAAGATACTACTGATCCTACTTGGGATGTTGTTCCTACGGATATGACGGTAGAATGTGATGGTACTGCTGATCCAAATGGCGCTTTCACTGCGTGGTTGGCTTCATTCTCAGGTTCTGATACGTGTGGAACTGCAACTGTAACAACCAACAGTACCGGACTTAGCGACCTTTGTGGTGCTACAGGTGCTGAAACGGTAACCTTTACGCTTACTGATGAATGTGGTAATTCTGTTTCAACAGATGCTACCTTTACCATTGAAGATACTACCGATCCTACTTGGGATGTTGTTCCTACGGATATGACGGTAGAATGTGATGGTACTGCTGATCCAAATGGCGCTTTCGCTGCGTGGTTGGCTTCATTCTCTGGCTCTGATACGTGTGGAACTGCAACTGTAACAACCAACAGTACCGGACTTAATGACCTTTGTGGCGCTACTGGTACCGAAACGGTAACCTTTACGCTTACTGATGAATGTGGTAATTCTGTTTCAACAGATGCTACCTTTACCAT
>Ga0209654_1002078_pt1 | contig 14452 bp, 18 predicted proteins | sample SaaInl1SG_22_DNA_FD_184646 | JGI IMG/M metagenome (GOLD analysis project Ga0209654, IMG submission 184646) | Marine microbial communities from expanding oxygen minimum zones in the Saanich Inlet - ESP_161SG_22_DNA (SPAdes) (version 2) | ecosystem: Environmental > Aquatic > Marine > Intertidal... | reverse complement strand
AATCGACAGGGCCAAATGTCCGTCGTCATATAAAGTTGGACGTCAGAGCGATTTGAGTACCAGAGGCTCTGGTTCGTTTGTGTGATTTATTATGCTGCTTGTTTTTGATGTTGCAAGTGGCGTTGTCGGATCGTCTGTTTCTTGATCTTTTCCCTTTCTCTGAGAATGGCTTTATCGCGGCCAAAGTAGACGTCGGCGGGTGTGACGTTTTTCAGGCTCTCGTGGTATCGGTGGTTGTTGTAGTATTCAACGAAGCTACCGATTTGACGTTCCAGGTCGCCGGGTAGGTAGTAATTTTCCAACAGAACGCGGTTCTTCATGGTCTGGTGCCAGCGTTCGATTTTGCCCTGCGTTTGAGGATGGAACGGCGCTCCACGGACATGCGTCATGCTTTGCTTTTCCAACCATTCGGCCAGATCACCAGAGATGTAGCAGGACCCATTATCGCTCAGAAGACGCGGCTTGTGGCGCACGACTGCTTGGTCGCAACCAGACGCGGTCAACGCCAGTTCGATCGTGTCCGTCACATCACCAGCCCGCATGTTGGTGCAGAGCTTCCACGCGATGATGTAGCGGCTGTAATCGTCCAAGATTGTGCTGAGATAATACCAACCCCAGCCGATAATCTTGAAGTAGGTGAAGTCTGTCTGCCCCTTGCCCGGCAGGGCATGTTTACATACCCGAGAGGAGCATCTCGTTGATGGCTGTGGTTTTGTCTGTGAACTCATCCGCGGCCTTGATCACCACGTAGTCCGGCGCGGTGATGAGATCGGCTTCCTTTAAAAAACGGTAAACAGATGATTCAGAGACAAAGTACCGCTTCTCATCCGTGTATTTGATCGCAAGCTCTCGCGTCGACAAAGCTTCATGTTCCAATGCAAAGCCGATCAGATCATCGCGGCGGACGTCAGGAATGCGGTTCCAGACCGATTTTGGTCGAGGTGAACGGTCTGATAAGGCATCAAGACCGCCGTCGACATAAAGGTCATACCACCGATAAAAAGTACTGCGCGGAATGCCCAGCATATCGAGGGTCTGCTTAACCGGCAGATGCGAACCCTCGACGGTGCGGATGATCTCCAGTTTCTCCGAGGCGGGATATCTCATTCCTCGTATCCCCCACTGCCGGTCATGCTTTTTTTGAGCAGACGGTTTTCAAGCGTCAGATCAGCCACGCACTCCTTCAATGCCAGCGACTCTGAACGCAGATCCTTCACTTCTGGTGACGTGGCTTGGCGTGCCGTGTCGCCAGACAGACGGCGCTTGCCAGCTTCGAGGAATTCCTTCGACCAGCTATAATAAAGGCTTTCCGCGATCCCCTCACGACGACACAGCACTGAGATACTTTCCTCACCACGCAGCCCCGCCAGTACAATGCGGATCTTCTCCTCGGATGAATAAGTCTGGCGTGTCTTACGGCGGATGTTCTTCACAACTTTGTCGGCTGCATCCTTCGATGTCTTTGGCTTCTTCGTCATCTCGATCTCCTAATCGATAAGATGAACCAGAAATCCTCCTCTATTCAAATCCTCAAATCTGTCCAGCGGGTGCTGACGTCAGACAGTCTTGAATGTCACTTGGTCCGGTCCTGATACTGATGGCGAAGTTCTTCCGATAGGGGATGTTGCAAGCGACCCAATTGGTGCGCTCTTTAGTGACTATGTATCTGCACGTTCTGATGAAGAAGCGTTTGCGATTGCAATGAACGAAGAAGACGAAGATTTGTTTGTCAGCTAACACTGCTAAGCCCTTGCGCTACGCGCGCCTCTCTTTCATCGTGGCACAAACATTTGCCACTTGGGAGAGGCCGCATGATCCACCGTAAGAGCAATGGCGTTTTCATCATCGCCGCTACGCCGTTCACGGACGATGGTGCACTTGACTTAAAGAGTGCGGATCGCATGGTTGATTTCTACCTTGAGATGGGCGTGTCAGGCATGACCATCCTCGGCATCATGGGCGAAGCACCTAAGCTCACCTCTGAAGAGTCTCTCAGCTTTGCACGCCATATTTTGGATCGCGTCGATGGTCGCGTGCCCGTTGTGGTTGGCGTCTCTGGTCCTGGACTTGATAATATGGCGCGACTTACGGGGGAAGTCATGAGCGCGGGTGCAGCGGGCGTGATGGTCGCGCCCATGCCAAGCCTCAACACAGATATGAAGCAAAAGGGCTATTTCGCGCAGGTGTGTAGCGCGCTTGGTCCGGACGTGCCGATCTGCTTGCAGGACTATCCACAAACGACAGGTGTCAACTTCTCTGTGGAAACCTTGCTTGAGATATTCGCAGCGCATGAACAAATCGTCATGCTCAAGCATGAAGACTGGCCGGGTCTCACCAAGTTATCGCGTATCCGCGAAGCAACGGAGCAGGGCGCTGGGCGTCTGTCGATCCTCACTGGCAACTCCGCTCTTTTCTTGCCGCAAGAAATGCAGCGCGGAGCCGATGGGGCCATGACAGGCTTTGCTTACCCAGAGATGATGGTGCAAGTGGTCGCGCGGCATCTCGCCGGTGATGCGGATGGAGCAGAAGATCTGTTTGATGCCTACTTACCGATGGTGCGCTATGAACAACAGCTCGGTCTTGGCCTCGCTATTCGTAAAGAAGTGCTGCACCGTCGGGGTGTTCTTAGCAGTCCCAAAGTACGCGCGCCGGGTCCAAGTCTAAGCGCGCTCGACAAGCTTGAACTGACGCGTCTAACAGACCGTCTTGAGGCGAAGCTGGCCGCACTTACATGAGTTTTGATCTCGTTATCAAAGGCGGAACCTGTGTCACCGCCTCAGAGATGTTCGCGGCAGACATCGGCATTCAGGACGGACAGATCGCAGCCCTTGGGACGGATCTGAGTGCGCCAGATGAGATTGACGCGCGTGATAAATTGGTCATGCCGGGGGGCATAGAAGCGCATGCACATATCGCGCAAAACTCCGCAACGGGGGGTATGACGGCGGATGATTACACCACTGGCTCCATTTCTGCGGCTTTCGGGGGCAACACATGTATCATCCCCTTCGCGGCACAGCATCGCGGCATGGGTGTAACTGAAACACTTGATCTTTATGATAGTCGTGCGCAGGGCGCATCGGTTCTGGATTATTCATACCATTTGATTGTCTCTGACCCGACAGAAAAGGTTCTGACCGAAGAACTACCAGCGGCATTCAAACGCGGCATCACCAGCTTCAAGCTTTTCATGACTTACGACAAAATGTTGGTAAACGATGCACAGTTTCTTGATGTTTTGAGCGTTGCGAAAGAGCATGGCGCATTGACCATGGTGCATGCCGAAAATGCAGGCATGATCAAATGGATGACGGATCGTTTGCTAGCAAAAGGATTAACCGCTCCGAAGTATCATGCGCAGTCGCATCCCGCACTGGCAGAAGAAGAGGCGATCCACCGTGCGATCTGTATGGCTAAGCTCGTGGATGCGCCTTTGCTCATTGTGCATGTCAGCACGCCCGAAGGGGCTGCCTTAGTGCAAAATGCGCGGTCTGTAGGTGCAAAGATCTATGGCGAAACCTGTCCTCAGTACCTCTTTCTCACTCGCGAGGACATGGACAAACCTGGAATGGACGGCGCAGCTTTCATGTGCTCTCCGCCTCTGCGGGATAAAGCCACGCAAGAGATGCTCTGGCAACATATTCAAGCGGGTACGTTTGATGTCGTTAGCTCTGATCATTCGCCGTACCGCATGGATGAAACAGGAAAGCTGGCCAACGGTCCTGATGCGCCATTCACGGTGATTGCCAACGGCATGCCCGGCATTGGTGCAAGACTACCCTTGTTGTTTTCTGAAGGGGTGGGCAAGGGACGACTGACCTTGCCAGAATTCGTGGCGCTAAGTTCCACCAATGCTGCACGGCTTTACGGGTTGTTGCCGCAAAAAGGCACGCTCGCCGTCGGTGCTGACGCAGACATCGCGATCTGGGATCCAGCCGCTGAGGGCGTAATTTTAACTCAAAACCAACATGACAATGCAGGCTATTCACCGTTTGAGGGGCGGGAGGTAACAGGTCTTCCCATCACCACGCTTTCGCGAGGAAAGCGGGTGGTTGAGAAAGGCGCGCTCCATGCCAAAGCGGGTCATGGCCAGTTTCTGGTACGCGCTAAATTCGATGAGGGGAGTCGCAAGGGGACATCCGTGCCTGAGCAGAATTTTAACTTATGAGTATTCTCGTCATCAACCCCAACTCCAATGAAGCAGTTACAGACGGTCTACGTGAGAGCCTCAGAGGGTTTGAAAATGTGAGCTGCATGACTTTGGTTGAAGGGCCATTCGGGATCGAAAGCCAGCGCGACAGCGACGCGGTTATCTTACCGCTTTTGAAAGTAGTGGAAGCGACGCCTGACGCCCGTGCTTTCGTGATCGCTTGCTACTCGGATCCCGGGCTTGATGCTGCAAGATCAATCAGCAAAGCGCCTGTCTTTGGGATTCAGGAATCAGGTCTTGCCATGGCCCTGTGTCGTGCGGATACCTTCGGGGTTGTCGCTATTGGTGAACCCTCCATCCAGCGTCATCGTAAATACATGCGACGGATGGGCGTGCTCGACCGCCTTGCCGGAGAGCGTGCGCTAAACATGAGCGTCGATGAAACCGCGCGTGGAGCAAACACCTTCCAACGGCTTACGGAGGTCGGCACCGACCTTATGGCAGATGGCGCAGGCTGTCTTATTCTGGGTTGTGCGGGGATGGCGCGCCACCGTGGTAGACTTGAGGAACATCTCGGTGTGCCTGTAATTGACCCAACTCAAGCAGCAGTTGCTATGGCGCACGGTACGCTCGTCGCATCCTCTCTTTAAAGATCGCTGACTAAGCAAAGACGACGGACTTCAGGGCAGCACCGTAAGCCAGAACCACGCGCTCATAGTCGTCAACGCTGTCGCAATCAAAACAGTTGATGCTGCGACCCGCTGCGCGCGTTGGTACATACTTGCGAAAATATAGGCGTTCACGCCAGGTGCCATCGCGGATGTAATCACCGCAGAGCGCATGCCCGCTTCGGAGACGGAAGTGAGACTTCCAAGCGTAAAGGTAATTGCTGGATGCACCAAGAGTGACAATGAACAGGCAAACAAAATGACCTTCATATCGCCTGCGGGGCGATAGCGATAAAGGATGCCGCCCAATGCAAACAGGGCGGTTGGTAGTGCGGTACGCACCATCATATCCAACCCGCCTTGGATGGATGCCGGAATGGAAAACCCTGAGAGATTAACTAAGAATCCCAGCATAATTGCGATGATCAAAACATTGCTGAACATCGCTTTCAGGACGGTCCCCGGCAAGCGGGTCATACTGGTTCCGTTTCCTTTTGCGCGCACCAGCTCCATCACAGTTATGCCGATCCCGTAGCCAAATGGCGAATGAAACGCGATGATGGCGTAGTTCCCCACCAGCGCGCTTTCGCCGTACGCGCGCTCGGTTATCGCGAGCCCGAGCAAGACGGAGTTGGAAAACAAAGCGCAAAAGCCGATCGCAACACTGTCTTCCCAAGACCGCCCAAAGAGATGGCGCGCACCAAACAGTCCAAGTGTAAAGCTGATCGCAGCACCTGTATAAAAACTGAAAAGAAGTGCTGGATCAAATCCGGTGCTCAGATCAATTTGCGAGAGCGCTGTAAACAACAAACACGGGACAGCCACCTGTTGTGCAAACATCATTATGCTGTCGATTGCTACGTCGCTAAGATACTGTCGCCAGACCAACACATAGCCAAACCCCACCACCATGAAGACAGGGAGGATGACATCGATCAACGCTTGCATTGTGGGCTACACTTCGTAGCTGATACGCATGCCATCAAAGGCGGGTGCGATGTGCTCGGGCGTTTCGTTCAAAACTGTTTCATAGTCCAGATCAATGTGCATGTTGGTCAAGATCGCTCGTGGCACGCCGGATGTTTTGATCCAAGACAGCGAATTTTCTAGATGAGAATGGCTCGGGTGCGGCGTGCGGCGCAATGCGTCCAAAACCCAACAATCTGCTCCTTTTAACGCACTCCAAGCTTCATCGCTCATCGCGGATACGTCGGGCAAATAGGCAAGCGGGCCAACGCGAAAGCCCAGTGCATCTATAGAGCCATGTTCGATTTCAAATGGTCTCAAGGTGATAGGACCGCCCGCGCCCTCCACAGTGAAATCGCCATTAATCGTGAAAAGATCTAAGATAGGCGGGTAGGGCGAACCATGCGGCTGCACAAAGGCATAGCCAAAGCGCGACAGCAAATCGTTCTGGGTCGCGCCATCTGCCCAAACGGGTAGACGTGCGCGCATATTAAAGACGATCATGCGCAAATCATCGATGCCATGGACATGGTCAGCGTGCGAATGGGTATAGGCAACGGCGTCCAGCGCACCAATCCCAGCGTCTAAAAGTTGGCTGCGCAAGTCTGGCGATGTATCGATCAGCACGCGTGTCGTCCCGTCTTCGCCAATACGCTCGATCAGCATAGAGCAACGGCGACGTGCATTCTTGGGGTTGTTGGGATCACAATCGCCCCAATGGCCGCCAAGACGCGGAACCCCACCAGAGGATCCGCAGCCAAGGATTGTGAAGCGTAATTCAGCCATTATGCGGCGTCCTTGAATGCAGCGACTTTTGTGAAAAGACGTTCAAAGTTTTGTTCTGTTTGCGCGGCGAATGCGGCGGCTTCCATTCCAAACACTTCTGCTCCAACCTTGGCTGTGAAGGCTGTATACGCGGGCTCATTGCGTTTGCCGCGACGTGGGACGGGGGCAAGATAGGGACTGTCCGTTTCGACTAAAATCCGTTCCACAGGAGCCGCTGCAAAGATGTCGCGCACTTCTTGGGATTTCGGGAACGTCGCGATGCCTGACATGGAGAGATAAAAGCCCAGATCAAGACATGTTTTAGCCAGTTCAGGCCCCGAGCAATAGCAATGCATAACGCAAGAATAGGCTGCGTTGCGGTATTCTGCGGTTAGTATGTCTGCCATATCCTCATCCGCTGCGCGCGCATGAATGATAAGGGGCAAACCCGTGCGCTGTGCGGCTTCTATATGCACTTTTAAAGACTGCTTTTGAATGCCCATGCTCTCAGCAGTGTAGTGATAATCCAGACCCGTTTCACCAATCCCGACCATTTTAGGATGGCTTGTCAGGGCGATTAACTCATCCAAAGTCGCTAAGGGTTCTTCCGCCGCGCTCATCGGGTGCGTGCCCGCAGCGTAAAAGACCTGAGGGTGAGCATCTGCCAATGCGCGCACGGTCGGTTCATTGCGCAACCGTGTGCAAATGGTCACCATTCGATGGACGCCAGCGTCTGTTGCGCGTGCCAAAATATCAGGAAGCTCGCCTTCAAAGTCAGGGAAATCCAAATGGCAATGGCTGTCTGTAATTAGGGGCGGTGTGCTCATTATGCGTCCTTGTCAGAACGGCTCAGGTCGCCGCCTGCGATATATGTCTCAGGGTATCTAGGATGAGCGCGGCAGGGTCAAGGTTCACAGCGCGTCCATGTCGAAGCTTTGCCTCTACTTCTTGTGCAACTTGCGCCCAACGACGCGCTTGATGAGGGTTTGGCGACAGGCGTGCGATCATTTCAGCTTCACCCTTTGTCGCCTCTGGCGTGGGCGTAACTCCCAATGTGCCCGCACGTGCGAGGCGCGCCAAAGCCAAGCCAATTAGGTCTACAAGCATATCAAGCTTGTCCTCGGCGCCGCGTTGCGCGGCAGCATCCGCAAGGCGCAGCGCGCGCGCGCGGTCCATTCGGGGCATAGTGGCAAATAGTCCGACGAGCTCTGCATAAATCGCGGGGCCGGATAAATTTGTCATGCGGATCGCTTCGCCCACAGAGCCCGATGTGAGCGCACTTAGCGCACCTTGATCAAGATCGGTCTCAGGCAGTGCTTGTTGCAGTGCGCGGCCCATATCAGCGTCATTTAGTGGTGACAGTCGCAACTCGCGGCACCGCGAGCGGATTGTAGGCAAAAGGCGCGAAGGCTGATGCGTCACGAGCAAAAGCGTCGCGTTTTCAGGTGGTTCTTCCAAACGTTTGAGCAAGGCATTGGCCGCTTGTACGTTCATCTCATCCGCTGCATCGACGATGACGACACGGCGGCCACCCTCAGCAGAGGAAAAGTTGAAAAACCCATTGAGTTTGCGCACGTCATCGACGCGGATGTCTTTGGCAAACTTTCCCGCTTCTAGGTTCTTTTTCTGATCGCTTTCGGTTGAACCAGCACCACCCCGACGCAACACAAACAAGGATGGATCAGCGCCAGCCGCGATGCGATGCGCAACAGGATGCTGAGGGTCCGTATCCAGTGAAACCGGCGCATCAGGTGCGCCGAACATACCGCCATCGTCCAAGGGTTGGCTGAGCAAAAAACGCGCAATGCGGTAGGCGAGGGTGGCTTTACCGGTGCCACGTGGGCCGATCATTAGCCAGCCATGATGCAACCGTCCTGTATTGTATGCGTCCAGGAAGCTCTGTTCAGCGACGCCTTGGCCAATTAGCTCAAGCGTATCTTTTGGGTGTGGTGCGCCTGGAACGCGGTCGGCTTGGGGCAAACCTTCATCGCTCATTCCAAATTCGCCTTGATCACGCTCAATGTATCGTGTGCGATACTATCGATATCACGCGCTGCATCAATGATGCGAAACCGCTCAGGCGCGGAGGACGCAAGATCAAGAAAGCCTGCGCGCATAGCACGTTGCAGATCAGCGCCAAAATCTTCAAACCGACTGTCGATGCTATCGCGTTCGACAGCGCGGCTGTGAGAGATGTCTGGATCCATATCAAAAAGCAGCGTCAAATCCGGTTCGCGCCCGATCATCAGATCGTGCAACTGATCTACCAACGCGCGCAAGTCCCCACGGCTAAGGCCCTGATACATTCGCGTGCTATCCGCGAAGCGATCACAGATCACCACTTTTCCAGCAGCAAGGGCAGGAAGGATCGTACGCTCCATATGGTCACGTCGGGCCGCGGTAAAAAGCAAAATTTCTGTTTCTGCCGACCAGCGATCTGGATCGCCCTGCAAGACCAACGCACGAATTTCTTCAGCCCCCTCAGAGCCACCGGGTTCGCGGGTCAACAGAACCTCAAAACCGTCGGCTTCCAAAGATGCAGCAAGGCGTTTGGCCTGCGTTGATTTGCCGGAACCATCAATGCCTTCAAAGCTGATGAAGCGCCCTTTGGCCACGTTCATTATGTTATGATCCTTGATCAGCTGGTGCGGCAGGTTGTTCGTTCAACTGTTCAATCAGCAGTTGGGCAACAGTGCCAATGCGCGATGTGAAGCCACCTGCGGGCACTTCATTCCCCGCAACCAACGGAATACGCGTTTCGGGCAAGCCGGGGGGGGTAATCACGAGTTCTGCGATTTGTTGATCTTTGGTGATTGGCGCAGTGATTGGGCCGTTGTAAATAACTTCCGCTTTCACATCGTCCTGAGACGTTACAGGCATTAGCATGGATACATCTTCAAGTGGGACTAGCGGTACATTCTGATCGCGCCCCATCCAAACATCAGCGTTCGCGACAGCCGTTCCGGCTTTAGCAACCGGTTGCACCGCGAACTGGCGAAAGGCCCAGTTGACGATGGATTCGGCTTCTTCCGCACGCGCTTGCGCGGATCGTAGACCAGAAATCACAAAAATCACGCGGCGGTCACGTTGTTTGGCTGACCCGACAAGACCGTAGCCTGCTTCCTGAGTGTGACCGGTTTTGAGGCCGTCGACCCCAATTCCCAGTGCTAACAAAGGATTACGATTGCGTGTGTTTTGCGGCGCGCGGCCATCAAATTTAAACTCCCGCTCAGAGAATAGCGGATAAAAGTTTGGGAAATCCGTGATCAAGCGGTTCGCAAGAAGCGCCAGATCGCGCATAGACATACGATGTCCGGCTTGCGGCCAACCGTTCGAGTTGGTGAAGGTTGAGTTGGTCATACCAAGCTGCTGCGCGCGTTGGGTCATAAAACGCGCAAAGCCTGCTTCAGTGCCATTCGGGCTCAGAGCCTCTGCAATCACGGCGCATGCGTCGTTCCCTGAAAGCACGATGATCCCGCGAATGAGATCTTCGACCGAAATGCGGTCTGTCGTATCCAGAAACATTGTTGAGCCGCCATACGACATTGCATGTTTTGAGACTGGCAACTTTTCATCAAGCGAGAGACGCCCATCGCGCAAGGCTTCAAATGCAATGTATAGTGTCATCAGCTTGGACATCGATGCCGGTGGCAGCATCTGGTCTGCATTTTTGTTAAGCAAAACCGTTCCAGTGGTTTGATCAATGACGAAAGCAGAGGTTGCTCGCGTCTCGAATGCAACAGCTGGTACGGCCAGTAGAAATGGCAGAGCTAAAGCAATACCTACAGAGATAAGGCGGCGCATAAATGGCCCTCCTTCGCGTTTATGAATCAGTTGCTGACAGCATAAGCGTCTGCGAAGCCGGATGCTTTAATCTTTTTCAACAATGCACTGCGTTCGGCACTTGTTTGCGCAGGGCCAACCAGCACGCGCCAGAAGGTTTTGCCAGAACTGTTAGATTTTTTGACCGTTGGCACCATACCCGCAACGCGCATAGCCTCAGCGGTATTGTTGGCATTTTGCCCAACGCTAAAGATGCCAAGCTGGATGAAGGGTTTGCTCAGGCCACCAGACGCAGGCTTTGGTGGTGTTGGTGCAGGATTAGTCGAGGCGCTTGCAACAGCACCGGCCGCTGGCGCAAGAGCTGTTTCTTCAATTGCATTAGGCGCATCAACTTGCGGCGCGGCTTCTGGCGCAGGTGCGCTTTCTGCCACGGCTTCACGACGAAGCGCTGTGACGTTCAGTTTAGAGGGCTGACCCGCAAGCATACCAAGTGTTGCGGCTGCATCTGAAGAGACCTGTAGGCGCGGGCCTGGGTTTTCACGCTCACGGCGAAACAGCGCCCCGATTACAAACTTGCCATTTTTCTCGTTGCGAATAATCACGCGTTCCGGATCTTTGACATCCGGATGGGCAACCCAAACACCACCAAGCGAAGGTCTGCCATCCCACAGACCACTTTCGGTTACTTGAAACACATCCGGCGCTTCTGTATCGCGCTCTACCAACTTGACAGATCGTGATGGATCTCCATCGACAAATTCGTCTGCTTTGGGTTTGGGTTGCAGGAAAGAAGGTCCTTGCCCGTCTTGACAACCGGCAAGCGCGACTGTCGAAATTAACGCCAGCGCAAGCCATCTGCTCCGCTTTGAGTCTAATCCTGTGGTGGTGTTCATTGCTTGTCCTTCGCCCCAAAACTTACGCACCCTGGCCGATATTTCGGTCCTTGCTGTGCACGCGATCTTCAAAATTGACATTTATGTCTTAACTGCTTGCGAGCAATGTAGCCTTGTTTTGCTTACATGAAAAGTCCGCAGCACTTGGATGGGCGGAAAAATGGTCAACTGTTATGCAATTGAGTGTGTTTTCCTGCGCTTGAGCTCTTGAGCTTGTCCGATTGCTTGGGTATGGGTGCTGCGTCGGAGGCTTGGCAGAGTGGTCGAATGCACCGGTCTTGAAAACCGACGAGGGTGAAAGTCCTCCCAGGGTTCGAATCCCTGAGCCTCCGCCACACCCCCTGTATGACCACATTCACCATATAAATAAGGGGTAACGTGACTGGCGTCGAATGAGCTACCACCTACGTTTACCACCTACATCGACCACCCGCACGTCCCCAATAAAATGCTATTGAACCGTTTTAAACATGAACGCCCCTAGCTTGCCCAGCGCGTGAAACAGCTAACTACCGTGAGGCATTCCGTTGTTGTGAAACTTTGTGACCTAGCTCACAGGTTTTCACAAACGTGCATATCCTCTCTCAGCGGCCTGTGTGGTGATGTTAGGGATTAACCTGCTGGATGGGGGCGAGTTCAGACTGAGTTGGCTCTTACAGGTCAATACAGCGGCCCTCACAGCCCTCTCAGGTGCATTGCTGTCGTGGTTCAGGCATATCCTAACCCAACTCAATATCCCTGCTTACTTGGAATAACCCCACGCACCCCACCTCTGGGGTCAGCGACATCACCATCACGTCTTGGGATCAAGTGTACGAGTACGTGGAACACAGTCTGCCCTGCTGAGGCTCCAGCGTTGATACCGACATTGACGCCTGTGGCTTTGTTATCTTGATCTAGGATCGACTGTCGCTGTTCGTGTAGCATTGCCTCAATGGCATTACGTTCAGGCTGATGCAGATCGAAGTAATCAGTTAAGCGGATTCCAGAGCGTCATTCCTGCGTTCAAGCACAATAAAAGCTGCTATAGTGGCAAGCACTACTGTACCACCAATCAGCATCATCCTGTTTGGGCTTTCACCTACTCCCCACCAAACCCAAAGTGGACCTAATACAGTCTCTGACAGCATAATCAGACTGACCGTTGAAGATTTTACATTTCTTGCAGCATACGACAGTGCAACGAATGAAAGTGGTAAAATGCAAATCCCCGTTAGTCCAATAGACAGCATATTCATGACAGGCAGCCACTGTATTTTTTCGGCACACAAATAACCCACACCAGCTGCACACATAGCCCCCAAAGCCATTGCCAGCACGAATGGTGCGTCCTGATCTTTTCGTATCATTGTGAAATTCATGGCTAGCGCGAAAGCCACTCCTAAGCCCAGAAGCAAGCCAATGACGTTCTTTTCACTGATAGTAGCCCCATCGATATCATGTCCCAGAAGGGAAATCGATAGTCCAGAAAGCACCACAAAAGCAGTCATGAGCGTTAGTTTAGACAGTGGTTCGTTTAGGATTAACCTTGATAAAAGTGATGCAAAAACTGGGACTGTAGCGACGCCAATCAGAACTATCACAACTGGAGCCAGTGCAATCGCTAAGCTAAAAAATACGGCGTTGAGTAATTGGCAGCAAAGAAGAATGCTAAAGTTAAGCGATGTGATTTTTGATAAACTCTTCCAGCCGTCAAGCATCCCCCAAATGATCAGGTAAGCTGCGCCACTTAGGCTTCCACGCCAGATAAGCATATTCCAACCATCCAACTGAGAAAGTCGCATCAGCAACGTATCGGGCGTTAGCAGCAATGCACCAACTATCGCAAGGGTAACCCCCAAGGTCGTTTTGCGTGTTTGATCTGTAATCTGCTTAATCTTTCTATTTGTTCTAGTAATGGGAGAGGCATAGGAGCCCCTTGTGGTCATAACTTGTGTCACCCGCTTAAGGGTAACGACACAAAGAATAATTTATTCCTACTAGTACCAGACGCCTAAGACATAACTTAAGTTACCTCTCAGGGTTCTAAGTGCGTGCTGGTTGGTCAAGTTGGTTATCACCAGTGCGGATTGGATGCAGGAGGAGAAGAGGTGGAAGTTTCTTACTTTCACTTAGGCTTTGCACAGCCTCAGATTGCGATTTGCGTTCAATCAAATAAGCGAATGATTGCGTAACTTCATGCAATCGTGCCTCTGCCGTCTCAGCCCTTTTTGTATCAGAGGCGGACTGAAGCTCTAGGCTTTGTATGCGATCTTCAAGTTGGTGGCGCTCCGCTTTTACGATTTCAAGAGCGGCTGCATATTGAAGCAATTCAGCATTCTTCTGTTCCAACTTTTGAGACACCTCGAGGAGTTCATTTTTCTGACTGCGATCAAAAGACCCCATCTTGAATAGGAGTTTGAGCGCACGATCAACACTAAGTCCGTCCTCACAGACGTCAGGCAGCTCGAAGAGGGACTTGGATACGAGTGAAAGTATTGCCTTGCTTCTACCTGTGATGTTTTCAAGCTCTTCCCACGTAATGATCATCTAATTTTTTACCTCAATTGCCGTATTGTCAGGAAAGTGCTTCCGTCATCAGATGTTTTTGAGGCCAAGGGCTGCCAAGACTAAGGGAGCGTTTAGCTCATCTGATTAGCTTGACTATGCTGCTTGCTGGCGGTGATGCAAGCGTCGGACTTCTAATATCTTTCGTTTTAACATTTAGGGTCAGGACCCATTAACTGATTGAGCTTGTCGCGCTGCTATGATTCACGATCCCCAGTTTAGGTGGACATCATGAGCAACCTTTATTGGCTGAGTGAGGCACAAATGGATCGTCTGCGGCCGTACTTTCCAAAGAGCCGAGGTCGTGCTCGCGTGGATGACAGGCGTGTTCTGAGTGACATTATCTTCATCAATCGCAATGGGTTAAGGTGGTGCGATGCACCGGCCGAATATGGCCCACCGAAGACGCTGTATAATCGCTGGAAGCGTTGGAGCTATATGGGCGTGTTTGCTCGGATCATGATGGGGCTGGCTGAACAGGCTCCTGATAACCAGACCCTCTCGATTGATGCCACCTACCTCAAAGCACATCGCACGGCCTCCAGCCTGCGGTTGAAAAAGGGGGGCGTGGACGCCTGATTGGCTTGACCAAGGGCGGCATGAATACAAAACTGCATGCTGTAACAGACACCAGCGGCCGCCCGATCCGCCTGTTCATAACCGCCGGCCAAGTGAACGAT
>Ga0209654_1002076_pt1 | contig 14464 bp, 6 predicted proteins | sample SaaInl1SG_22_DNA_FD_184646 | JGI IMG/M metagenome (GOLD analysis project Ga0209654, IMG submission 184646) | Marine microbial communities from expanding oxygen minimum zones in the Saanich Inlet - ESP_161SG_22_DNA (SPAdes) (version 2) | ecosystem: Environmental > Aquatic > Marine > Intertidal... | reverse complement strand
ACCCCAGAAGCACAACAGTTCTGGAAAAGAGATTATGAACAAGGTTGGGAAATAGAATAATGAACAGAAGAGACTATATAAAACTAAGCACACTAGCCTCCATTGGTTTAGTGTCCGCATCGGGAACAAATCTTTATGCAAAAAGCACCCAGAAAGAAGTGCTTCACTTGGGTATTATTGGCACGGGTAGCAGAGGTGGAGGAATCATTTCGATATTAAATAAAATGGCGCACATAAAGGTTGTTGCTGTTTGTGATGTATTGCCTTTTAGACTTTTCAATGCGGTTGAAATTTCTGGCGCAACAGGATATACCAACTACCAGGACTTACTGGATCACAAAGGGCTTGATGCTGTGTTAATAGCCACCCCATTTGGGATGCATGGGCAAATGTGTTTAGATGCACTACAAGCCAATAAACATGTTTATTGTGAGAAAACACTTGTTAAAGGGATAGACCAAACACAAAATGTTTTAGATGCATATCGCGCCACAAGTGGGCTTGTGTTTCAGACAGGGCATCAGTACAACAGCGCAGAATTGTATCAAAAAGTGCACGCCTATATTGACGCAGGTTATTTGGGAGAGATTACGGGATTTGTATGCCAATGGAATAGAAATACAAATTGGAGAAGACCTGTGCCCGAACCGAAATACGAGCGTCAAATCAATTGGCGGATGTACAGAGAACATTCAGGAGGCTTGACTGCCGAACTCTGTTCTCATCAGATAGATTTTATCAATCGTGTCATTCAACAAGTTCCAGAAAAAATCAGTGGCACCGGGGGAATTGATCACTGGCAGGATGGTAGGGAAACATTTGATAATATTAGATTAAATTTTCAGTACCCCTCAGGAATTGACGCTACGTTTATGTGCACAACCACCAACGCTTTTGGAGGGTATCAAATTCGCGTAATGGGCAGTGAAGCTACGGTAGTCATGGGGCTTTCTGGCGCAAAAATATTCCTTGAAAACAAGAATAAAAAGTTAGCCACAGTTGATGGTGTCAGTGGTGCAACAGCTACGGCATGGCAGCAAGGAAAAGGGGTTTCTGTTAAAGCAAACACCCAAGACAGTACCGCACAGGCATTGGAACAATTTTACCAATCCATTGTGAACGGAAAGAAAGTGTATGCCGATATTAAGTCTGGCGCACTTACTTCAAAATGTGTTCAAATGTCTTTGGATGCGATGTATCAGAATAAAATTGCAAAATGGGAAGAGTACCCATCCTTTCGGTTTTAATGCACCAATTAAAATAGAGGGCTGTTCCATGTAATTGCGCTACACTGTTCCTGTAACAACCAAGGTTCCCGCCCAGCCTTCTTTTGGATCAACACGCCAAGATTTTACCGACCTAAAACCAGCGGCATTAAAAAAAGAAACCCACTCTTCTTCAGAAAACAAGCGCATTTTTGAGATACCACAGTCATCGGGCCAAGAGTGTGAAACGGTATTTTCTGTATAAAAATCGATTCCAAGAACAAGCTGCCCATTTTTGGCAAGCCAATTGGCGTAAACAGATTTGATAAATGTTTTTGGGTTATCGAGATAATAAACGACTTCCATGGCGTGAACAATATCAACCTTTTCAGTGGGAACCCACGTCATTAAGTCAGTATGCAAATAAGTACCGCTTGGGTCAATACGCTGGGCCTTTTCAACCATTTTTTTTGAGCCATCAACACCTAAGGCAGCTTTACATTCTTTGCGTTGTTTTACCATACGCACCACCCAACCATTACCGCATCCCGCGTCAATAAAACGGTAGTCCATATGGTTTTTCAGAACAGCATCAAGCATATTACCAACAGCACTTTCGTGCCCTTGCGCCATCTTTTCGTCTTTACCCAATTCCGCCCATTCTCCAAAAACGGTTGTTGCCTCTCTTTTTTCCACTATCTCAATAAACTAAAATGCCCTTTAAAGGCCCTACCATCATCTAAAACGGCTTTAAACCAATAGTCATCTGCAGGCATGGGAGTTCCCTTAAAAATCCCGTCCCAGCTATCGTTGATACTGCTTAGTAATTTAAGTAAACGCCCGTATCGATCAAAAATATAAATTTCCTTAATGGCATATTGATCACTGTCTAGATTTATTTTCCACTCATCGTGAAAACCGTCTTGATTGGGAGAAAAGAATTTAGGATAACCTAACACATCAACATTTAAAAAGTTTAGTCCGCATCCGTTTTTGTCTCGTACATTTATTGTGTGCAATCCTGATTTCACATCAATAAAAACGGGGCTGTCTTGATATGGCCCATTGTTGAGCGCAAACTCATAATCGCCAATGCCAAGGTTAGTCGTGTCGATTGTGATGGTGTTATTTGTGTTAAATATATCATCAGTTATCGAAACATCTGCACTTGTGATTTTTGAAGGGTTTGAAGCCGTTAGCGTAATAGATTTTGAAGTACTACACATCTTTCCATTAAGGTCAGTTGCTGTTACCGTATATACGCCTGCATTCGTTGCATTGATAGTACTGGTTACATCTGATAAAAGCGTTTTGACTCCAGCAGCGTTTGTATATTCCCAGTGGTAAGAATACGTTCCCTTAGGATTACGTACCAGAAGCTTTTGGCTGCCTTTGTTCAGACACAAGATTGCTTCCTCATCAAAGTCAAAAACGGGGTTTTGTTGTACAGTGAATTGTATTGTTCCAATTACGGAGCACGCGGGGTTTAGCCCATTTTCAAGCTTAACCGTAAGCGTTGTTGTACCAGATAAAAAATCTACGGGTAACGGGCTTGGAAGCGGGTCTCCCGAAGGGGTAAAATAAGAGACGATAACATTAGATTGCCTTTGTAGGATTTCTTTTTCTAAAGCCCGCGTATCAAATATGGCTACCCCATCAATAACATCATCAGAGCTGTCGCAGCTTAGTTGTGGTGCAACCTTATGAAAAACGGGGATGTGATCAACAACAAGATCAAACGTCACCACATCAAAACAGGCCGGAGTTACTAATGACGGGTCATTTTCTACTTTAATAAGAATTGTTTTAAAAGAAGACACATACGGATTGGGAAGCGCATCACGAAACAGCAGTACGCCGGTTGCTTTATCGAAAAATGAAACTTTAACATTTTTTTGTGTTCCTAGTAACTGCTCGTTGACTTTTGTGGTATCAAAGGATGCACGCCCATCGCCATTGTCATCACACGCATGAAGCGCGGTAATATTATTTACAAAAGGCAATTGCTCAATATGTAAGGTAGCCACTTTGTTTAACCCCACGCAACTAAGGGTGTCGTTACTCTCTGTTTCCACACTTACCCAAATTTCATCTGTCCAGTTCTGTCCCGATACTTTGGGGTTTTGATTTGTGTAAGCATCCAAAGGATTAATTTCATTTTTCTTTTCTGCCGTATCTAATAGGCTTGGGAAATATCGAAAGTTAACATTAGACGTTGAAAAAGCGGGGTTTTGGGCTATTAAGGCTGTTTGTATTTCTGTAAAAATAGAGTTGGGGAATACGGTACTGCCATCGGGGTTTCTTGACTCTGTTTCGCAAGCATAAAAGTCCAGGTTAAAATTGGGGTCAATTTGACTATTGCTCACTTTAAGTTCAATTTTTGCTTCTACTGAACAACTGCCATAAGGCGCAAACACGTTGGGCGGTAGGATGCTATTTATTTTAACATAAATATCGTCTGTGGGCAATGTCGGATTACCAAACATATCCGTATTATAATAGGACGTTGGATCTAATATTTGCGATGCTGTACTATAGTCAGGTGAAGTGAAATAGGTAAACAACTCATTTTCATGATTATTAGAAATGAGATGGTTAAAATAAGTGAGGTTAGTTCTTAGCCTACCGTCAATGACATCAGTACTTTCGTCACATTCTTCATGAATTACTGTATTGTTTTTTAATACGGGTAAAGGACTTACGACAACGCGAAAAGAGTTCGTAATACGATAACACCCTAAACGGTCATCTGTAATTCGCACATATATCGTTTTTTCACCAGCGTCCGATGCCAGAGTTGTATATTGATGGATGCCCGTTTTGGTTAAATCTCTTGCATCGACCATTGAAGGGTGATAACTAATGCTGTATTCAGCTGATGTTGCGTTCATTAGTTGAAAAATCCTTGCGTCATTCAGGGTTAAATCAAATTCTTGGATTTGGTCTGTATTAGAGCCACTGGTAGTATCGTCACACTCAAAGTGTGGCGGTATTATTATTTCGGGAGGAGAGGCTACAACTAAATTAAAAGTCCCCGTTTTCACAGATGGACAACCCGTTGTGGTGTTTTTCGTTCGGAAATATATAGGCTGCGGATTTACGGTGTTTGCAAAAGGAATAGATGTGTCTATTTCGCCTGTAAGGTTTTCTGCGTTGAACAGGCTTGTAAAGAATAAAATTTCAGTGTTTGGCAATCCTTTAACGATAGCTGCTTCCTGTTTGGACAAATCAAAGTTTAGAGAACGTTCTCGCTCAGCGATAATTTCTGTAGGGCTTGCACAAAGCTCAAAATCAGAAGCCGGTAACAGCTCAGGCGTATCAATGACCGTAATAACAATTTCTTCCCTACACATAATTCCAGCGGAGCTAAACTCATAAAAATAGGTGGTTGTTTCAAGTGGGTTTACCTTTAGGACACTCTTTTTAACGTCTTCAAAATAAATCTCTTCGCCTGATTTAGGATCAATTTTTCCCCAAGTTGCTTTGGTAGTTGCTGTGAACTCAATCACAGGCCATGAATCTCTAAAAGGAGAATTGTCAGACACATCATGCCATGAATTAATTTGGTTTAAATCAAACTGGGCATAATTTTCACCACCATCTTCAACACCTGGGGTTGCCTCTAGCCCATTATCATCTGGTTCACTACGCGCCCAATTTGCCAACGCATCGGTAAGCATTCTACCATCTAGCCATTGCCAGCCATTCTGTAATATATTGTTTGGATTTAGGGCGGGGTTTTGTTTTAATCCCAACCAAAAGTGTATCTCGGATGTTCCAGTTATTCCCAAAGAACTCAAGGCATTGAACACCGCGTCCTCTTCTGCTTTATTGTTTATCATATACATGTTTGCACCTGCTCCTAACGATTGAATAAGCGTATGTGCATCGGTCCACGCCATGGATTGTTTTCGAAGGTAATAGGATGCATTTTCATGCGTTAAAAACTTTTCAAAAGAGGGGTTTGCAAACTCAAAATCTGCAACTGCTTGGGGCACACCAGAAGCGGTTATACTTACTTCCTCATTCCCGCATATATTGTTTTTGTTGGCTGTTAGTTTGGGGTCACTTATAAAAACTTTTGTTACAGCCCTAGACAGGCTTTCTCCGTTCGATGCTTCATAAGCACTTATATAGTAGGTTTGATTATGATCCAGTTCAAGAGGATCTCCCAAAAATTTGGTAGCCGTTTCGGAAGAATAAACTCGGATATTGTTTCCATACCTTGTTTTCAGCGAAGCAACAGTTGGTCTAGTGGATTGGCAATAAACAGTAACGGTAGCAATATCAGGTAGTTCTGGTGCAACGGCTTGGAAATTAATAAATCGTACTGTGGTTGTGTTTAAATCTTTGGCGTATCCGTGACTTGGATAAAGAAAACAAATACCAAAACAAAATAAAAGCAATAAAGAAAAGGGGGAATAATTCAAGGTTTATAAGTTTGGGGTATCCAAAGTTAGCTAAAAAATGTATAGTTTTACGTAAAATTACCCCCCAAATTGAAAAAAATCATTACCACTTTTTGGTTTTTGAGTGTTGTTGGTGTACAAGCCCAACTCCAAACCCCAATTTATTCAGATTATTTAATGGATAACTATTACTTGATGCATCCAGCCATGGCTGGTGCGCAACTTCAAGGAATAAAAACGAGAGCCACACATCGTTCACAGTGGCAACAAATAGAAAATGCCCCCTCCTTACAAACGTTTAATGTGCACAGTCGCTTAAATGAAAAGTCTGGAATTGGCGCCATTTTTCACCGGGATAGCAATGGCTATCACAAGCGATTTGGTGCATTGCTTACCTACGCACACCACCTTAATTTTTTCAGGGCCAGGAGTGATACCAATCAATTGTCTTTTGGGGTAAGTGTTGGTGTGCTAAACGGCACCCATGATCAGTCATCATTTAGTCCAGCATCAATGACAGACCCGCTTGTTAATGGTTTTGAAACTAACACAACAGGCATCCATGTTGACGGCGGTTTCTCATATAATATCCTTGGGTTTTATGCACATCTTTCAGGGAAAAACCTTCTTTTTCAAGGGCATGACAAAGCAGATGAATTGGTACTAAAAAAACCGCGTGTTCTGATATTCAATTCGGGTTATTTTATACCCTTTAGCAATAGGTTAAGCATTGAGCCTTCTGTATTGGTATATAATATGCAATACACCAGTTCCCTAGGATATGATATTAACCTTAAATCTCATCACAGCTTTAATACATTGTACTCGTGGTTTGGGCTTTCATATAGGGCGCATTTAAACGCGAACACACACGTAAAAGAAAACCGAAAAGAATTTCGCCAAAGACACAAACAATTTACAATAATGGCAGGGCTTAGGACAGGCATTTTTTCTCTTTCTTATGCATATACCACAAGTCTAGAAAACATTCATCTCGATACGTTTGGAGGGCATCAAATTACGATAGGCATAGATGTTTTTGGAAAAAAATACTACCCGGTATCAGTGAGAGGGATCCTGTAATAAAACTATCGCACCAAACTAAAGTGACCTGTAAAACTTCTGCCGTCATCCAATTTTACGCGGAACCAATAATCGTCTGCTGGCAAAGGATTTCCGTTGTAGGTACCGTCCCACCCAACGCCAGTAGCAGGGATTTGAGCCATAAGGCGCCCGTGGCGGTCAAAAATATATATTAGCGCTGTTGCTTGGAAGTCTTTACTCACCCCTAAAATTTGCCACCTATCATTTTTCCCATCTCCATTTGGGGTAAAGTACAGGGAGTATCCAACAACAGAAATTTTTAATTCTGCAGTACCACATTTGTTTATATCACGCACATAAAGCGTGTGAATTCCTGGAGGGACATCTTCAAAAATGGGACTATCTTGATATGGTCGAAAAAGACCGCTATTTAATTCTAATGCAAATTCATAGTCTCCAATACCCAAAGCTGCTTCGCTATTATCAATTTCAACGCGGTTTTTCCCATCTCCTGTTAGGTCATAAATAGTAACATCTTCAGCGTCAAATAAGGCCATTTCAGAGGTTTTTACCTCAACCGTTTTTGTGGTGGCACAACCACTGAGGTTGTCTGTTGCTGTAACTTCATATATACCTCCTTTGTCGATAACAATTTCTGGGGTAGTGTCTGGCAGTGGATTTCCATCAAGTGTCCAGCTATAATCATAAGTGCCGATTGGGGAGGTTACTTTAATTTCATCAGTTATATCGTTTAAGCAAAATATTTTGGGTGAAGCTGGCACGACAAACTTTGGTAAAGGTTCAACATATAATGTTGCGACTTTTATACGCCCTAAACATTTAATTGTAACATTATTGTCCTGAATACCTGCCCATATTTCTTGTTTATAGGGATTGTTGATGTTGCTGTATTGTGGAAGGGATGGATCTAAAAATTCAATTTCATTGTTTTGAAGTTCAGCATCTTTTTCACTTTCATAAAACTTAATTTCCACAGTTGATGTCTTGTAGGAGGGTTTAGCCGCTTCAAGCATGTCTTTAAGTTCTATAAAAATACTTCGGTCAAAAAGTCCAATTCCTGGGGTTGTGCTCGTATCACTGTCATAACAATCGAAATACCTTTTTTCCGTAATTACGGGTGGTAACTCGCTTGCCATTGACAGGTTAATCACAATTTCCGGGATTGCCTTTAAGGCATCATTATTACGAGTACAGCCCGTTGTTTTATTTTTAATTGACACATAAATAGGGGCGCTTACTGATGTTGAAAAAGCAGTCTCGTTTAGAATTGGAATAGTAAGTAAGCGATCTCTAAAAAATGTAAACTCTTCATTGGTGTGATTGCTTGAAAACTTGGAATTATAGTCTGTTAGATCAACAGTTATGCCGCCAGATTTTTCACATTGCTCAATGGTTATACTTCCTGTTAATAGCTCAGGCAGCTTGTTTACAATTACCTTAAAAGAGTTGTCATAACGAACACAGCCTTTATTGTCTTCAATGCGGACAAAAATTTCTTTTTCGCCTGCATCTGAAGCCACCGTTGTGTATGTTGTGATGGGGGTCGTATCGTTTTCCAATGCATGATAAGTAAACGTATAATCCGCAGGGTCTTTGCCTAATGCTATTAACGCATCCTTGACATCTGTATCTTTTTGCGTCAGGTCAAATTTGTGTAACCCATCTTTATCATTACCAACAATGTTGTCATCACATTCGCGCAAAGGTTCTATTGAAAGTATTGGTGGAAGGTCGTTAACGATCAGTGCAAAGGAATCAATATCCACATCTGCTCCGAAACATCCGGTGGTTTTGTCAACCACCCGGTAATAGATGTCTTTTGGATTTGAGGCATAAGGCGTTGCAGTATTGATACTATCTGATACACTCAAGGCTTTTGGTTTTGTTTCATAAAAAAACACATCTCTATCTACAGCGCTGTTTATACTGTAAATATCTTTTCGTTGCTGTGCCAAATCAAACGCCGCTTTATTTGGATTAGTAGGATCGCCGTCTAGGTTATTGTCGCATTCTTCCATATCACTAGCAGGCAGGGATGCAGGGAGCGGATTTACGGTTATGGTAATGCTGTCATAACAAGGGGTTCCGTTTACATCTATTTCATAGAAATATGTGGTGGTAACAGTTGGGCTTACCGTCATGCTATTGCTCGTAAAGCCAGTAATTGGTGTTTTTAGTCCGCTACCTTCTTGTTTGTACCACTTTACTTGCGTAACTCCTTGAAATTCAAAAACAGGCCATGAATTACCACCACCGCCGTCGTTTTTCATATCGTTCCATTCCATTCTCAACACATCCCCTCCAGGTGTAAAATCAAATTGCGCATAGTTTTCACTTCCATCTTCAATACCGTCAGAATCATTGTTATTAGGGCTGTAGTCATAATCATTTGGCTCAGAAGCTGGATAATTGTACCAATTTTCATCCGCAGCAGTAAGGGGTCTTCCGTCTAACCAAACCCAACCCTCGTCAAACTTACCGTTAGCAAGTGCGTCAATTTGACGTAATCCTAACCAGAAGTGGTTGCCCTCCGTTCCCGTGTAGGCAGACATGGCATTAAATACATGTTCTTCTTCAGCTTTAGAATTGATGACATACATAGAAGCTCCAGACCCTAAAGATTTAATTTCAGCTCGAGCAGCTGTCCATGCCATAGATTGTTTTTTAAGGAAATAATGCGAAACCTCAGAAGTAACAGGGTCTGTGAAAGAGGTAATATAATCAAAGGCTGCGGGATCTAAGTCATTTCGAAATTCGGACAAGGTTTTAGGGACATCACTAGCAGTTAGGGTCACGGACTCCCCAAGGCAGATTTCGTCTGAGGGCGCATTGGATGTTATAGCCGGGTTGGCAATTACCACATTTGTAAACGAACGAATAACACTTTCCCCTCCAGCAGCATTTACTGCACTAACATAATAGTCTTCGCCGTTAAGAAGTGTATCTGTATCAAGAAGTGGGCTGCCGCCTGTTTCTGCATCATATACGTTAAATGTTCCAGTGGGGTCAATTAAGTCTTTTAAATTTTTAACAGTTCCAGCCCCACAAAATGAATATACGCGATCAAGTATCGGGATTGGAGGTAACGCAAGAACAGATAAGGTTGCTGAGCTAGACCGACTTACACAAAGGTATTTGTCGTTACTTATTTCAACATGGAAATTCTTTCCATCTAAAGTTGTACCCAAGCCTGCTGTATTTATCTTTAAGCTATTGGTATTAGTGCCACTAAAAACGGAATCATCTGTCAGCCGTGAATTGTCCATAAACCACTGGTAGTAGGTCGCATTTGGGCTATTTACGGTAAAAACAGCTTCTTCCTCCACAGAAACCTGGACATTAGTCGGCACCGTACTGAAGGTTGCTATATCAGCACTACCGTTAATTTGAAAATAGTAATCCCCAGCACCGTTGGTTTTAATAGGTTTGGTATAATCGTGTGCAGAAACGGTACCATCTGGGTTTATTTCACCCGTATCTACATTCATAGAAGAGTTACCAAATTTTTCAGGGTTGTTTTCGTTGGTAAATCCAGATTCAATGTAGTCTGGACAACCATCACCATCACTGTCAAGTTCAATTTCATCAAACGAGCCGTTTGCATCACTATCTTTTCCATAATTAATAAGCGTCAGGTTCGCTTCAAATGCAGATGGGCTTGAATTATTATCTACAGCATGAGAAAAAACAATGCCGTCAGCCGCACCATAAGTTGATTTAATAAACGAAAACCCATAACTACCACCAGTAACACTCGAATTGAAAGTAAAACGAATTAAGCTTCCGCTAAACTGCTGTATGTCTGATTCGTAAATACCATCCAGATTGGTATCAATGAGTAGTTCGTTATTAGGGTTAAGTAAAGTTATGGGGTTCTTAATATCAATAGATTTAATTTCAAATGTTTCATTGTCTGAAATAATGCGAGATGTTGAGGATGCATATGATACTACAAGCGTCACGGACTTGTCAAAAGTAAATTCAGCCTCCATTTTTCCAACAGTATTAGGGCTAAACGAACTCGAAAGTAGGCCGTTTGCATCACTGGATAGGGTTGCGTTAACATTGGTTATGCTACTGCTAATTGTTGTTGGTGCTCCCGCAGGAAAGCGAATCGTTGGGTTATTTACATTGGAAAGATCTAGTGGGAAATCACCATAAGACTCATCAGCATTGAAAATGCCATCATTATCCTTGTCTCTATCTAAGTTATCAATAACGCCGTCCTGATCAAAGTCTGCCGGGCAAAAGCCCACGACAATTGGCTCAGAATAAATATCAGGACTTGTAAGGCAATAAATCTTAGCGGCGGCACGATACTGACCTATAGCGCTGGGGTCGTAATTTGCAGGGTCTTTTGTTGAGGAGCCAAATATATTTTCCCATGCGCCAGTAATGTCATCATACTTTTGCCATTTGAATTCGTCAAAACCACTGTAAGCAGCACTAGAAATATTAAAAGAAACATTTGAACCACCACCATCAAAAATACAACTACCAAGCGTACTTATAGAAAGCTCTGGGCTAATTTTAGGCTCTAATGTAAATCCAGAGTAAAAGGCACCAGAAGTCGCTGCGCGATTTACATTGAAATAAGAAACATATAACTCGTCAGATCCCTTAATAGCAATGTCTCCTGTTCGACCATCGACACGGTGGATTGTGTAAGCATCAACACCGCCTATTGGCACGTTAACTGTAGTATTGGGAATGCTGTTAATGTTAACATCATTCACTTCTACGACTGAACCAATCTTGCTCAACACGTAAACGCTTCCTTGAAAAACGGTTAAGGCATCCACTTGATCAATTCGTGCAATACTCTCCACATCACCCGTTGAAGCACAGTTTAAAGGTGGCACAAAGAACATTCCTTGATTAGCAGAGTAATTGTGTCTATTATTGAACAACCTCATATACTTATCTCCAGTTCCCTGAAAAACATAAATATTTTTGTTGGATTTGATGTGCATATATTGCAATGATCCACCAGAAGAAAATGACGTTCCTTCAATAAAAAAATATTCTCCAGCGTCAAGTGTACTTAATCCAGACTCAGGATCTGTGTATGATGAACCATTGATTTCAATTGTTGTTCCGTCTTCGTCGGCGATAATAAGTGCATTTTCAATACTATTAAAACTATCTCCTTTAACTAAAATATATTCTTTTGCTTCAATACTAGGGGTTATACTTACCAATTGATCCATACCCATATCACCACCTGTATAATATAAAGTCACATCGTCAATAGTTAAAGGGGGAGAATCGATAATCTCATTGCTAAAACTACCGTACATGGTGCCTGTATTTACTATAATGTCTTTATTAGACTCAACTAAAGTCCCTATATTTTTAACAACATTCTCACCTTCAAAGATTGCAATGAACACCTCATGTTTGTTTAAAGTAACATTTGGTGTCAATGGTCCTCCTTGTGATGTTATCAGCGTTGGGTCGGTTGTGAAATTTATTGTAGTGTTATTTTGCGTGCTTACAATGGAAAAAAAGGACATGTCAAATTTAGTAGTTCTTTCCATTCCTGCAAGCCGGAAACGTTTTCCCAAACCATCAGACCCTTTACTAACAATTGCACCAGCGTGAGATTGATGTTTGGCTCGTATGGATACATATATTTCCTTGTCTGAAACAATTTGATATCCTTTGTTTGAAAACACATTTTTAATTGGAAGATCTTGAGGAAGCGCACCTATAATACTTGGGTTGAGCATCCCTTTATAGGAATTCTCTTTTGTCACTACAATTTCTGGAGACCAATCACTCACAGCGCCTCCCAATGGCCTGATGGTAAAGGTTGCTGTAGGCTCAGGAGTGGACACATAAATATGTACAGTATCAAAATAATCACTCTGACCCCCAACACCAAAATAAGGTAATGGCGGAATATAATGCACCTTACTTAATTGCCCATAAACAGCCGTAGATACCCATAGCAAAAGCACAAAAACAGCAATTCGTTTTATGGTGTTCATGAGCATTTTCATAGGTTTGCGTAACTTGTACGAATATATGAAATCCTTTCATGCGCTTTAAATCGCTATCAATAACCCTTTTTTTGTGCTTTTTTGTACTGTGTTTTTGTGCAGTTAAAGCCCAATACCGCATGCCTGTTTACACCGATTACCTCACCGATAATTATTATGTGTTACACCCTGCCATGGCGGGGGCACAATACGAAGGATTAAAGGTACGTACATCTTATAGAGCCCAATGGCTGGGTATTGCTAATGCCCCCGCAGTGCAAACCATTAATGCGCACGCGCGCGTGGGGGACAAATCGGGCGTAGGATCATTGTTTTTTCACGATAAGAATGGTTTTCAATCGCGACTTGGTTTTCAGGGAACCTATGCGCATCACATCAATTTTTATAGAAGTCGCGCCGATGTTAATCAAATTTCTTTTGGGCTTTCTGCAGGAGGATCTTTTCATCAACACGATCAGTCTAGTTTTGACAATCCAACCGGTGACCGAAAAATCAGCGGGGGTGATGTAAGTACTTCAAGCATGTACGTTGATGTTGGTCTTACCTATAATTATGTATCACTATATGCACACCTCACCATTCAAAACTTGCTGTTTGTTGGGAATAATATCACGGATCAAGTGCTACTGAACAACCCAAAACGCCTGTTGGCATCTGTAGGAAACTTCTTTGAAATTCAACCTACCTGGGCACTTGAGCCTTCGGTTTTGGTAGATTATATCGAATATGCAGATCGTCCGAATGTTGATATAAACTTAAAGTCACATCACAGTATCCGCGAAACACAGCTATGGGTGGGCACCTCGTACCGAAAAGGGCTCACAAGTACCCAAACCAGTAATGGTACCAATCCGTTTAGCGAACCCTTTTCTCAGCTCACCGCAATAATTGGGATGAAAAATAATAAATGGACATTTTCCTATACCTACACTATCGGTACTGGAAATATTAAAATCAACAACTCAGGCTTTCATCAACTCACACTCGGCATTGATATTTTAAACAATTCCTATCGCCCAACAATCATTCGTGCGATTTTATAAAATATGAGAAAACAATGTATTACTATAGTCCTCTTTTTTTTGACAACATTCTCCCAGCAAGTATTTGCTGAGGATTGGGGCAAAACGGGACATCGTGTTATTGGTGAGGTCGCACAAGCGCATCTTACACCAAAAACAACGGCTGCGGTTGATGCCCTACTTGACGGAATGTCGTTGGCGTTTGTTTCTACCTATGCAGATGAAATTCGTTCTGATAGCAGGTATGATTATCTCAATAGCTGGCATTATGTCAACATGGATGAGGATACGCGTTATTCCGAGGCAAAGAAAAACCCCGATGGAGACGTTATCACCGCCATGGACGATTGCATAGAAGTGCTTAAAAACCCCAATAAAACGAAAGCCGATAAAGCGTTTTACCTTAAATTATTGGTGCATTTTATCGGGGATATTCATCAGCCGATGCACGCAGGTAGAAAAGCAGATAAAGGTGGAAATGACATTAAGCTTACTTGGTTTGGTAAACCAACCAACTTGCACCGCTTATGGGATACGGATTTAATTGAGCATTATAATATGAGCTATACCGAGCTCGCTGCACATTTGCCAAAACGTTCAGCAGAAAAAAATGAAAATTGCATGAACGCACCGCGATTGGAGTGGGTGCATGAGTCACAAGATTTAGCCAACACGATTTATGCCAATACGCCCATGCACGCCTCTTTAGGCTATGTGTATCACTATCAATACTTTGACAAGGTGCGTGTTAGACTACT
>Ga0209654_1002073_pt1 | contig 14481 bp, 17 predicted proteins | sample SaaInl1SG_22_DNA_FD_184646 | JGI IMG/M metagenome (GOLD analysis project Ga0209654, IMG submission 184646) | Marine microbial communities from expanding oxygen minimum zones in the Saanich Inlet - ESP_161SG_22_DNA (SPAdes) (version 2) | ecosystem: Environmental > Aquatic > Marine > Intertidal... | reverse complement strand
ACTTAGGTTACGGGATATCGGATGGTCAAGTGAGTAATACAGGGGTAACTTATTCCAACTCATACGACGAACCAATCGATGTTCTACCTGAGGAACAAAAATGTATAGCTGTAATCCATTACAGTGAATTGGGTCATATTTTTCAAGATCCTGATAGGTTTTTTAAATATGATGACTATATCGGTAGTTCAAATACTGAAGGTGTTTTAGTGGATGATGAGGTTGTTGAAGATGTAAATTTCTTTAATGTGTACCTACCATTCATATATTATGAAAATAGTACGGGAACCACAATTGGTGCTGAATTTAAAATGGACGAAACTGATTATTATATTGATTCTACTTTTGCTGGAACACCTAACGACATAAGAACCAAATATATAAAGTATAGGTATTTAATTGACGAGACGGGTGAAAAGGTTGGAAAAGTCTTTGTTGATAAGAAGATAATCGTATTTGATGATCAAGAATTGGTAGCATTACTTGATTATAGATCAAATAGGAGATACACCCTACCAACACCTAAAGTGTATCATATACCGAGTGACACACCTATTAGTGGTGCATGTTTTTCGGGAGCAACATCACAAACGTATTGGGTTACATATATGTTTGAGTACTCACCCGATAAATCATTAAACGGTTTACCTTGTAATAACTTTACTAAGGTACAGATAAATGAAGTTGATGGTGTCTGTGAAGTAACGTACCCATCAAATATCGCTATAAAGTGGGGAGGATCGACAGATCATCCAAATGGGGTTGGGTCATTCCAACACCTCCAAACCTCTTTTAGTGGAGCAACTGAAGGATTTATTGCAGATACGTTGAAAGTTCTGATACAAGAAACCACAGACAATACTGATTTGTTACCTGATCCGAATTTATGGACGGAGATTGATATTACTGACCGTATACCAAACCACACACCGAATTCGTTAATTAATCCTGTTAATTTAAGAGATTTTTCTTTTGTTATAACAGGATCTGATATTGAAAACGGTAATCTTTTTGACCTTGAAGATTATATAACTAACGATAATGATTATTTAGGTTTTTCAGGGTCAACAACACAACCACAATTTGGTGATGAACAACCTTTTCCGGGTAGTATAAAATTAGTGAGATCAACAGATGTGGAAGAGATGAGATTTTTGGTTAATTTACCACACACTCAATTTACAAATACACAGAACCCCACATATGATACAGTACAGAGAGTTACTGATAAATATGTAACTGAAGTCGTATTATTAGATCAAAACAAAGATGTTTTAGTTACCTCAAAAACATCGTCACCAATTAAAAGGACGGGAACTCAAGTAATCTCAGTAAAAATAGATTTTTAAATAGGTTATTTAGTATTTACTATTAATCTTTAAATCCGTATAATATTATATATAATATATTATATGGATAGTAAATTTAAAAACAAACCCAAAATTTTGGGTTTAGATGTCTCAACTAAAACTATTGGTTGGGCGTTATTTGATATAACAGGTTCTCATTTATTAGAACTAACACACTTCACACCTAAGATAAAACCAAAACCAGAAGATAAGATTGAAGAATTATTAAAAAAATCTGAAGGGTTTGCGAGTCATCTTGAGAAATATAGAAATATGGGAATCACTAAGGTGATAATTGAAGAACCCCTACTAAATTCCAATAACGTATATACCGTTGGTACTTTACTTAGATATAATAGTATGGTTTTAAAATCGTGTTATGATATACTTGGTGTTGTACCTAATTTCATTTCCACTTATAATGCAAGGAAGTTTGCTTTTCCTGATTTAGTTGGTAAAAATACAAAAGGACGAAATGTTTTATTCGGTGGTTACCCAAAAGACATTGATAAGAAACACGTGGTTTGGGAACACGTTAATGATTTGTTCCCTGAAGTTGAATGGGGAATCTCACCGAGAACAGGTAATTTAAAAAAGGAAAACTACGATATGAGTGATGCGGCAACTGCGGTGATCGGATATGTGAATAAAATAAAATTAGAAAAATAATTTTACCTACTTTACTTTGTGAATATAATTACTTATATTAATCAAAAGACGGGGCGTATGAAGTTAACGTTTATGGGGAATTTAAGGTGAAATATACTTAACGGATCCTGTTAATTTTAATACGTTGGTTGGTTGTCCCCGGGGAGTGGTGTTCCTGGGGACTTTTTTTTGTCAAATATTTTTCGTATATTATTGTATGATGACACAAGACACAGATTTTTCATTAGTTATTGATGTACTACAAGACATTTTTGGAGAACCTCACAATCACAACGATTATAGAGGTCAAATATCGTTTGACTGTCCAGTGTGTTCTCATGACATAAAAGGGTTAGATGAGGGTGATGGTAAAGGTAATTTAGAGATCAACTACATGAACTATGTTTATAAATGTTGGTCATGTGCAGAAACTAATAACACAAAAGGTCATTTAAATAGATTGGTTAGGAAGTACGCGTCACCGAGACAGTACAAACAATTTAAGTTATACACTCCCGAAGATTTTGTCAAGTCAGATAAATACGAAAAAACAATTGTTAGACTCCCTTATGAATTTGTCGAATTTAGTAAGTCTTCTGAAGGTAGACAATTAACACATAAATTCAGACAAGCTTTCAATTACCTAAAATCAAGAAATATCACTAAAGAGATGATTATAAAACATCGGATGGGGTATTGTGATAGTGGACCTTATGAAAATAGAATCATAGTACCATCGTACGATAAGGGAGGTCGTGTCAATTTTTTCGTTGCTCGATCATTTTTGACATGGACGAGGATGAAGTATAAAAACCCACAAGCAGATAAGACTAACCTCATATGGAATGAACATATGGTAGATTGGTCAAAACCGGTTTACTTAGTTGAGGGGGTTTTTGACAGTCTATTTGTTGAGAACTCGATACCTATGTTAGGTAAATTCATAACCGAACATCTTTTCATGACAATTTACAATAATGCAAAAAAAGTGGTTATTGTCTTGGACGGGGACGCGTGGAGTGATACTGAAAAGTTATATCATAGAATGAATGCGGGTAGACTACTCGGAAAAATATGGGTAATGAAATTACCAATGGATAGAGATATCGCCGATATGCAAGGTGACCTATCAAACTACAAAGAAATACGATTAGATTAATGGATTTAAAATTAGAAGCAGAGAAAATTAGAAAAATATTAAATAGAAGAAGAAAAGAAATTGATCTTTCTTTTATTGAAGAGGACCACATATACTACATGAGGGATGAACACGGAATGATTAGGTCAAATTACCCCTCAGTCTCAAAAATTATCAAAAAGTTTTACGAGGAATTCCAAGCGGACGCAATTTCATTAAGGATGTCTAAGGGTGATAAGAATAAACAAAAAGAATTACTAAAAGAATGGGAGGAGAAAGGTAATTACGCCACTAATCAAGGTAGTAGAGTTCATTATATATTAGAAAAAGACTTAATCGAACAATACGGGAATTATAAAAAAGTAAGAGAACCAATATACGTTTGTGATGACGAACAAATAGAAAGAAGTGACAACATGATTAAGGCGGGCCATGACTTCCTCGATTTAATGCACGAAAGAAACGCGGTTTTACTCGACACTGAGATTGTGTTGGGAGATCCTGATTTGGGGTATGTTGGACAACCCGATAAAGTATGGTTGGTTGAGAATAAACAAGGTACTGATTATGGTATTCTTATAACTGATTGGAAAACTAATAAACCACAAAACTTTAAAAAACAGAGATACACTAAAAAGATGTACCCACCTTTTAATAATATTGATAGTACCGCACTTGGACACTACTATCTACAGTTACCATTTTACGGTAGGTTATTAAATAAGATGTTATCGGGTACGGAATACGAAAATAAAAAACTGTTAGGTTCTATCGTAGTTTTAGTAAAAGAAGATGGGTCGTTTGAGGAGTTTAAGGTACCTATGGATGTAATTCAAAAAATATATCTTTTAGATATGAAAAAAGTATTAAAGTAATGAGTGATTTAGTGGAAAAAAAGGTTGTTGGTTTTACTGCGGGTAATTTTGATTTATTACATCCCGGATACATATATACTTTTGAAACCGCTAAACAACACTGTGATTGGTTCGTGGTTTTCTTACAAAGAGACCCCTCACTACACAGAAAGAGTAAATATAAACCCGTTATACCATTGTATGAACGATATAAGACATTAATGTCGATAAGGTATATTGATGAGGTTTTTACTTACCAAACTGAAGAGGAGTTGTTAGAACTTATTTCAATAATAAACCCCGATGTTAGAATTTTGGGTGAGGATTATCTTGGTAAACAATTTACGGGTGATGACCTCCCAATAAAAGTTGTTTATACAACACGATCACATGATTGGTCAACAACGAGAATTAAAGACTTAATAACAAGACAAACCATTAAACAGAATCCCGATATAATTAAGAAGTAATGAAAAAAATTGTCACTGAATATAAAGAAAATAATAAAAAAGAAATATGGGTTGACGGTGTCCTGTACAATTTTATCTATGGGTTATTAGGTGCTGTTGTAATTGTGACAATAACCACCAAAATTGACATTGCTGTTCTTATGTCCTATTTAATATATTACTTTTTTTTGGGTAAAATAGTTAACAGACCGAAGTACGTGACTGATTTGGGTAAATTTATTGTATTTCCTGTTCCGACCGCAATTGGTGCGTTTGTGGGTTATAAAATAACACCTCTAATAGTAAATCTTATATAGTGTATGAATCATAAAGTAGGAATAATTGCGGGTAATTTTGATGTAATTCATCCGGGGTATATTGAAATGTTTAAGGAGTGTAGTGACCTATGCGAAAGATTTGTTGTACTACTACATACCGATCCATCAATAGAAAGACCCGAAACTAAATTAAAACCCATACTTAGTGTTGAAGATCGTATGAAAACGATTCTTTCAATAAGATACGTAAGTGATGTGTACATATATTCTTTTGAAGAAGAACTAACTCAGTTAATAAAAAGTATTAACCCCGATGTTAGGTTCTTGGGTGAGGATTATAGAGATAGGGAGGTATTTACTGGATCTGAACTAAACATACCAATACATTATATCGGTAGGGATCATGGTTGGAGCACCACTAAATTCAAAAAACTGATAACTGAATCTACAATTAAAAACACACCGAAACCGTGGGGTGAGTATCAGGTGATTTATGAAAGTGATGATAGTAAAGTAAAAAAATTAACTATACAACCTAAACAGAGATTATCATATCAATATCACACTGAAAGACAAGAGGTTTGGATAATCACTAAAGGAATATTGACAATCATATTAGATGATGAAAAGATTTTTAGGGGTGTGGGTCAATCGGTTAGAATACCTAAAGGAAGAAAACATAGGGCGTGGAACGAAACCGATGAGGTTGTCGAATTCATTGAGGTCCAAACAGGGGATTACTTTGGTGAGGACGACATTATAAGAATAGAAGACGACTATAAAAGAGATTAATATGAAAACAGTTAAGAATAATAACGAAGATGTAAAAAGAGTTGATGATTCAACTGCTCAAATGTTAGTCAATGGTGGTTCTTGGTTCTATTGTAATAAGGAAGAATATAAAAAACTTAGGAAAAGAGTTAAAACCAAACAAACCGAAAAAAATACGGAGGGTATAAACATTGAAAATCGAGGTCTTTCAGATAAAAAACTTAGAAGAGAAAGAAAAAGAGCTAAATCAAACAAAAACCTTTAATATATAATAGAGATGATAAAAAAAATCGTACATACTGCAGATATACATATACGAAGACAGTTACACCATGAAAATTACGAAAAACAATTTCAGAAGTTCTTAAATGAAGTTAAGGGTCAAATCGAAGGGTATGAATACAACGAAGTAAGAGTTGTCATTGCGGGTGATTTAGTTCACGAAAAAATAAATATTTCAAATGAACAACTAATGATAACCGCAAAATTCTTAAATGATATTGCGGAACAAATATCGCCAGTGGTTTTAATACCCGGTAACCATGATTTTTTAGAAAATAACCATGAGAGGATAGATAGTATAACACCAATAATTGAACTATTAAATAATAAAAATATCCATTACTATAAAGATAGTGGTGTGTATAATGATGAAAATATTAATTGGGTTGTCTATTCGTTGTACCAACATAATCAAAGACCTGAATTTGAGAAGGGTGAAGGTTTATATGTTGGGTTATTTCACAGTCCAATTATGGGACTATCCACTGATACGGGGTATGAGTTTGAGGATTCGTTCTCACCACTAAATTTTACAGGTTTAGACCTTTTATTATGTGGTGATATACATAAAAGACAGGTTTTCGAATTACCTGATGGTGGTCAAGCAATTATGGTGGGGTCAATGATTCAACAAAACTTCGGAGAAACAGTAAAACACCACGGTTATGGTATTTACGACGTACCTACCGATGAGTATACATTTTATGACATAGACAATGAACAACCTTTCTTACACTTCTCAATAAACGACATTAAAGATCTTGATGATGAAAAAGAAATACTCCTTAATTTTAAGTAAAGAATTTTTACAGTATTGTGATTTAAATGATATTGTTAAAATTGAAAAATTGGCAGAGGATGTTTTTGAAAGGGGTTTCACTATTTTAAAATTTGGGGAAACCCCATCTTTTGCACACGGTAAAGAAATTGTTAAAGAGGTTGAGAAAGAAGTAATAAAAGAAATACCCGTAGAGGTAATTAAGGAAGTGGAAAAGGTGGTTGAGGTCGAAGTAGAAAAGATTGTTGAGAAAGAAGTTTATATTACAGATGATGAACAGGTAAAAAGTCTCACCACTAAAATTAATGACTTAGAAAAACAGATTAAGTTGAAACCTAAAGAGGTTTATGTTGCCGATAAGACAGAGGTGGAAAAACTAAAGTCTGAGAATAAAAAATTACAGGAAGATTTAGACAAAATTACCAATACCTTGTCTGGATTTAACCGTGCAAAATATATTAAAAGTTCTGATTTGGGAACTTTATATGACGAGTAACATGAGCTTGATTATTAAATTAATAATTCGTATATTATACTATGACTGGATTATTAATTTTTTGGACTTTTATGGCGTACGGAATGACGACCATATTGGTATTTGGATCGATCTTCGACGGATTAAGAACGTGGATTGGTAAACATTCTAAATTTTTTGGGGAACTAATTAATTGCCCCCTTTGTACATCAACATGGGTAGGATTCTTTCTATCTGTAACATTGGGTGGAATAACTAACGATTTTTTTGATGTTGGATACTTCGGTATCTTTTACGATGGTCTTTTTACTGCGGGTGCTGTATGGGCGTTAAACTCTGTCATTGAATTCTTCGAAGAGAGTAGAATAAAATGATAATAGATGTTTATACCGGGAAAGTTCAACGACACCTTAATAAGAAACGAAGTGATTAAATTCTTCAAAGAAAAATTTAAGATTGAGTTAAAACATAATCCAACACATAATAAGATTGACTTAGTGGGGGTAAAAGACCCTTTACTTGGTGTTGAGGTTGAACATGGAAAGTGGGTTGGTAATTTTTGGGAAAACATTAATTACTCAACAATATCAGAACAAGAGTTTCAAACCGCTAACATTCCTGGCAGAAAGGAGAAATACTGGTTAGATGAGTACTATTCATATAATAAGTTAAGGGAAAACCCAAGCAGTTGTAAGAATATTTTTGTGAGGTCTAACGCGGACTTTACACAGTTTATAGTTATTAGACCTGAAACTATCAGGAATGGGGAAAAGTTGGTTAGAACTAAATTTAATCCAAGGAATAGTAATGAGGTGGAAGATTGGTTATCTTTCAGAAAGGAACATGTTGAAACCTATGATTTAAAAAACGGAAAATACACCAAACAAAGAATAAATGGAATACGCAAATCCACTAATTAAAGTAACATGGGCTGACACCCCTGAATCATTTACACCAGAAAGAGTTAAAAGAGTAAAAGAGTATTTTAAAGAGAAGTACAATACTCGACATGTGAAAATCATTACTAAAGTTTTAAGTAATAATTCCAACACAAAACTTAAATCTCTTGAAGTGTCAGATAGTATAACGGATTCTAACTATCAAAAAACATTAATGAGGGATTTTGTTGCTCAAAACGCGATTGATGTTAACATTGATTATTTAGATCGTTTGGATAACAAGGTAAATGAAGAGATCTTCAAAAAAGATGAAAATCGAGTTAAGTACAATCGATGGTACATTAAAAATGTCGAGTTTTCAAATTTCTTATCGTTCGGGGAAAATAATATAATTGATTTCACAGGATTAGATGGTATTACTGTAGTTGAATCAACACCTAAGAATTTTGGTGGTAAATCAACAGCAACGGTAGACCTTCTATTATTTCTATTCTTCAATACAACAACTAAAACAAAAACAAACGGAGAAATCTTTAATAGGTTTACGAATAAAGACAGTGTCAACGTTAAAGGACTAATAACTATTGATGGTGATGACTATATCATAGAACGTTTAATAACGAGAAAAAAAGGTAGGTCCGACGCATATACAATTAAAACTGACCTACAATTTTCAAAAGTACTCCCTAACGGTGAAGTACAAAATTTATCGGGTGAACAGAGAAGGGAGACTGAACAATTCATAACAAAGGCGATAGGTACACAAGAAGACTTTTTATCTACAATACTCACTACGGGTTATAACCTTGAGGAGTTAATTGATTCAAAACCAACTGCGAGAGGTGCGATCTTGACAAAGTTTATGGGTCTCGACACTTTAAAGGAAAAAGAAGAGGTTTGTAAGGGAATGTACAACGAGTATTCAAGAACAATGGTTTCAAATACTCATAATGCATTTACATTAGATAGTCAGAATGAGAAATATAACGAAAGAATAAGTGAGGTTGATAAATCAATCCATGAGTCACAAAATAAACTTAAAAATGTGACAAGTGATTTAAAGGAATTGGTTGATAAAAAAGAAACATTATTAAGTGAAAAACACAATGATATTGATGAGACCTTATTTAGAACAAATGTCTCGACACTAACCAATGAGATTAAAGATATTGAGAAAAAGATTAGTAAAATAAATGAGACGTTAAAAAATACGATAGTCGTAGAACCAAAAGAATACTATCGTGAAGAGGATCATGATAAACTAAGAGAACTACTAAGAGATTACAACTACACTACTAAAGAAGATAGGTTATCAATAAAAAAATTAGAGGAACATATAAAACATCTAACGGATGGTAGTATTTGTTCTGCGTGTAACCGACCTTTGGATAATGTCGACCACACCAATGAAATCAACTTAAAGAAAAAGGAAATAAGTGACTTAGAAAAGAATATCGAAGTCACAGAAAATAAACAAAAAGATTCTTTGAAAGATGAGGTGGTTTTGACTAACCTAAAAAAGGAATATGATTTATATGAAAAGAATAAATTAATTTCTGCAAAATATGAATTAGAAATCGATCAGAATAAACTGGAATTAGATGGTAGAAAAAAGAAAATAGAATATTACGAATCTAATAAAGTAAAACATGAGAGAAATATAGAGATTGATAAACAATTGGTCATATTAAGGACTAAGATAGAAACTGCTAATTCTGAGATTAAACAATCAAACATACAAATCGAGAGATTTAAGAATGAAATTTCTAATTTAAAAGATAAGATTAAAATCAATAGTGACCTTATCACCAAAATAAAAAATGAAGAGACGGTCCAATTAACATATAAGACCTATCTTTCTATTTTCGGTAAAAACGGAATTTCAAAAACAATACTTAGGGATATGATACCACTACTAAACAATGAGTTGAGTATGTTGTTGGACGACAGTTGTTATTTTAAATTAGAGGTGAATATTAATGAAAGGAATGAATTAGAGTTCGTTATGATTGATAGTGACACAAGAGTTGTTAAACCTTTAAACGCAGGGTCTGGGTACGAAAGAACAATCGCGTCACTCGCGTTACGTAGTGTACTCACCAAAGTTTCTGCATTACCCAAACCTAATATTGTGGTCATGGATGAGGTTTTCGGTAAGATTGCTGATGAAAATTTAGAAATGGTTGGGGAATTCTTCAAAAAAATTAAAGAGTATTTTGAAAATATCTTTGTCATTTCACACAATCCTTTGATAAGAACATGGTCGGACAACCTGTTGATGGTGAAGAAAGATGAAAACGTATCTATCATAGAATCAGTCAATACAAAAATTTCTTAAAATTTTATTAAAGAAAGTCTTGTATAATAGAAAAAAAATTTTAACTTTGAAACAAATATATTAATTATGATATCAAAAGAATTACAACACTTTAATTTATATGCGAAGGACAAAAACATTAGTTCTTTGGACCTACATTATTATAATAAAAATATTGAAAATAACTTAACCCCCTATATTCTTGAAGAGAGACAACTGAACGTAACCGCAATGGATGTTTTCTCGAGATTGATGATGGAGAGAATTATTTGGGTTGCTGGTCCTGTGAATGATAATATGTCAACAATAGTACAAGCACAACTTATGTTTCTTGATAGTATTGATAATAATGACATTACAATGCATATAGATTCACCAGGTGGTTCTGTTAAGTCGGGTCTTTCTATGGTTGACATTATGGATTACATTAATTCCGACATCCGTACCGTAAATACAGGGATGGCAGCGTCAATGGGGTCAATCTTATTGGGTGCGGGTACTAAGGGTAAAAGAAGTTCTTTAAGATTTTCAAGAACAATGTTACATCAGTCAAGTGGTGGTTTTAGTGGAAATATTCAAGACGCAAAAATCGATATGGTTGAGTGGGAGAAATTAAACAATCAACTATTTGACTTACTTGGTGAGTACTGTGGTAAAACCGCTGAGACTGTGATGTCGGATGCGAAACGAGATCTTTGGTTATCATCTGAGGAGGCTTTAGAGTATGGGATAATTGACGATATTGTTAAGAAAAAAAAGTAGGGTATTTATAGATTATGAAACTACAAAAACAATTTTTACGTCTTGACATTAAGACAATTGTAATAATCGGATTAATTATCTTTTTATTATTAAGGGGTTGCGGAGAAGGTTCACCAAGTGACGTTGAGGTTGTTAAAGTAGATGGTGAGAAGTATGAACTTTTAGAAAAAACCATCGATACTGTTTATGTTGAAAAACGTGTTGAAGTACCTAAATATGTACCAAAATACATCACTAAAGTTGATACTGTAAATGTCAAAATACCTATGGATATTGATACTTTAGAGATTGTTAATCAATATTTCGCTACTTACCGAGTTAAGGATACCATACAGTTAAATTATGATTTTCCTGAAGGTGTTACCGATTCTTTAGGTCAAAAACCACCATCTAATTTAGGGTGGGGAGTTATTTCTGATGATATAAGTCAAAATAGGATCACCAACAGAGAAATTAATTGGAATTTTAAAGTACCTACTGTCTATAATACGACAATAGTTAAGGACCTACCTAAAAATCAGGTGTTTTATGGGTTCAATCTATCGGGTAACAAAGAAAACATACTATCAACAGCGTCAGGGGGGTTAATTTTAAAAACTAAAACTGACAAGATGTATCAGTTGAATATTGGGGTTCAGACAAATCCTAACACTAATGGGGTGGTACCATATATTGGTGGTGGGTTATATTGGAAAATAAATTTAAACAAAAAATAAATGACTAAAACTTACGCAATCTTTCTTTACGGTATGTTTGATGACTATGATGACATTGAATTCTTTTGTTCTACCGTCATAGGTGATCATGAAATGGTAAAATCCGTAAAGTACTTGGTGGAAAATGGTAAAAATTTGATAGTTTTGGTCGAGACCGATGTCGATAGTGATATGTTTGTGAAAGAAATCCATAAGACTTTGTTAAGTCCTGAGGTTAAGTTCTATTTCATATTTGATTTAAATGATGTAACATCGGCACATTTACCACAAAAAGTAAAAGATTTTATTTTTGAAAAAATAGATGATCAGTACTTGAGAATTGAATATCAGAAACAACCACAATCTATGGATGTTGATGAACTTCTCGAGAAGATTAGAAAAGAAGGTGTTGATAGTCTTACATCCGAAGAAAAAAACTTTTTAGATAGTTTCAATGACTAAAAACCCTATATGATTTCGTCCTACATAAAAATTAAAAAAACCTTCCGTAAATGAAAAATACCAACTTCCTAAATTCAGATGAAATTCAGTTTTATCTAAAAGACATTAAAAACATACCAGTATCCGATAGACATCGACTTACCGATATTGTAAATGGTTTGAAACGACCAAACATAACAACTGAAGAGAGGGATTCATTACTCAAACAGTTGGTTTTAGGTAATCTTAGGTTTGTTATATCGGTAGCTAAAAATTTTCAAAATCAGGGTATGGACCTACCCGATCTTATTTCCGAAGGTAACATTGGTTTAATAAGAGCGGCTGAAGAATTCGATCCAAAAAGGAAGATAAAATTCATATCGTACGCGGTTTGGTGGATTAGACAATCAATAATGTCTTCATTGAATGAGAATTCAAGAACAATCCGTATACCATCTAACATTATACAGGAACAACAAAAACTAAAGAAAATTTTCTTCGATCAGTTTGAAGAACCTGAAAAATATAACAACATCCCTTCACTTTCAATCCCAAAATGTGTAAATTTAAGTACGCCGATAAATGATGAGGGGGATGAACTAATTGATGTTATAGTTAATCGTGATTCTTTAAGTCCTGAGTCTTATGTTGTCAATCAGGATGAGACAAATGAACAGGTTAGGAACTTGTTAGGTCTTTTAAACGAGAAAGAAAGAATAATTATAACTAAATATTTCGGTTTAGATGGTGTTGAATGTAATTTAGAAGATCTCGGAGATCAGTTTGGGTGTACTAAAGAACGTATAAGACAACTAAAAGAAAAGGCAATGAAAAAACTACGAAACGGGAGTTTTACCTTATTAAACTATTTATAAAAATAAAATAAACAATATGAAAAAATTTATAGAAAGATATTTTACAGTCATAGTATTAGTAATACTGGTATTTACTTTTTTTAGAGGTTGTGGGGATAGTAGAGAAATGTCTACAATTCGAAAAGAAATGAACGAGTTAAAAGAGTATAACCAAAATCACACATATACAAAAGACGAACTTGATTTAAGGTTAAGAATTGAAGGATTAAAAAGCGAACACAGAATGATACAGGCAACTGATAGAAAAATGTTCGATCTTCAGAGACAAAGTCAAATTGAAAAAGAACTTGAGTCTCTTGAATCTGAATTAAAAAAGTAACATGAAAGGAACAAATTGGTTTAATAGGAATTTTAGAACGATAATATACATTGCGTTTCTTGTCCCGATAGTTACGGTTGCGATTGTTTCTATATCACACGTTACGGGGTGGTATGGGATATCAAACCCAATGTCGTGGGCATTATATTTATCTGTTGGAATTGAAATTGCTGCGTTATCTGCGTTGGCTGCTATTTCGGTACAAATGGGTTCTAAAGTTTACGTTCCATTTGGTATTGTAACTATTATACAGTTTGTCGGAAACATATTTTTTGCGTTCGAATATATTGATATTGATTCAACTAAATTCCTGTCGTGGGTCGAATTAACAGGTCCAATATTAGAGTACATTGGGGTTGAACAAGGTGACTTACAATCACATAGGAGATTTCTTGCAATATTTTCAGGTGGAATGTTACCTTTAATATCCTTATCCTTCTTACACATGTTGGTTAAATTCAACGAAGAGAGACCTAATGGGGTGAGTGATAAAAAAACAGAAATTGAAGAAGAATCGAACGAAAAAGAAGGTTCAGAGAATCATTCAGACGATAATATAGAATCATTGGATGAATTTATGGATGAGGTGTCAAGATATCGTCCAACACAGGACGAATTGGATAAATTAGATAAAATTTTATCTAATAAGACTCCCGAGAAACAAAAAAAAAGACCATCTAAAGACGAACAAAGGGAGTCTTTAACTCAAATGATGAGAGAAGATGAGGAAATGGGGCTTTATGATGAATCTTTTGATGAAGAAGAGACACCTGAACCACCTGTTTGGTTGGATGAAATCCCTACACCAACGGAGGATGATTTTAAACACTATATCCCAAAAAATACGTCTGAAATGATGGTTACCTCTGATGAGGACATAATCAATTCAATACCTGAAGATGATGATATGTCTGATTGGGATGTGACTCTTTCTGATGGGTTTGATGAAGACCATGCTTTAGATATGGTCCTTAATGATATGGTAGATGGGTTAGATATTCAAGATTTTGAAGAACCAATTGATGAAGAACTAAATGTACAACTCCCTGATAGTGTTGAAACTGCGGAATTAGATTTAGACACTGGTAAAATTAATGAAAACATTAAAAATATAGATGTTGTCTTAGATGAATTACCCATAACAAAACCTA
>Ga0209654_1002065_pt1 | contig 14509 bp, 11 predicted proteins | sample SaaInl1SG_22_DNA_FD_184646 | JGI IMG/M metagenome (GOLD analysis project Ga0209654, IMG submission 184646) | Marine microbial communities from expanding oxygen minimum zones in the Saanich Inlet - ESP_161SG_22_DNA (SPAdes) (version 2) | ecosystem: Environmental > Aquatic > Marine > Intertidal... | reverse complement strand
ACTTTTTTCATTTATTTCAAAATAATGTCCACTTTGCCATTCTTCTAAGAAGATATTTACTCTGCAACATGCATACGGATCTACATCATGTGCTGTAGCAAACTTGTAAAATGTATCTTCGTGACTAGGAAGTGTTTGGCCAGGTGCCTGTTTCATAATACTGACACTGTATCTTGGAAATAGTGTTTTGCAGAAATTGTGAATTTCATCTCCAAACTCAAAACACTGCAAATATTTAGAATTTTCAGCTGTATACCCTACTTTAAGATAAAGCATATTTTGTTCTTCAAACTCGGATGCACGACCTTCAAGTGTTACGTTATTGTGTGCAATCCAAGGATGGCTTTTGTAATTAAATTTAGGAAGGGTTAGTGTTACTTTATCCATGACTTATCGTACGGTGCCTTTTCTTTTTCATCAAACCAGTATAAACTGCGATGTGGAGGAAACTTGTCGTCGTGTTGTGCATTACTTACATAATAAAACAATCTGATATTTTTTCGACAGGTGCCATCTGGGTTCTTCATAGGTTCTGGGTAACCGTGAAATGCTAGGTTATTATAACTCCATACAACCATGTTTCCAGCGCCCGGTACAACACGACTGAGAACTTTCTTTCTATCTGTATCGTAAAAGTCTAGATTGCCTCCCCAATCTTCGTCCCATTCTTCATTAAGATATATTACAACACTTAGCCGTCTATGCAAACGTAATTGATCATTCCAGTTAAAGTCTGTGTGTACTTTAAGACTATCGCCTGTATATGCTTTAGAATAGCCAGCACCTACTAAATGAGGATCTGGAATTAGATCAACAGTGTCAGTTACTTCTTGTAACCACTTGATAAACGTAGCACTATGCAGTGTGTGTACAACTTCATCCTGCACTGGCGTATTATCTAGTTTGTTGTATTCATACATACAACTATCTCGACGAGTAAACTTTTTACATTCGTCTAGAGGTATTGACTCAAGTTCTGCTGCTAGTGCCTGCACTACTTCTAGAGGCAATAGTTCTTTAACTTCTAGTTTAGAGTATCCAGGATGATTACGATACTGCTGTTGAAGTTCAAAAGTATCAGAGAATTCATCCTTGATTCTCTCTAATATTTGATTTTTGTACTGCATTAATTTTTAACCGTTATTAACTTTCCATGTTCGGGTAAGAATAAGTATTCTATATCACTACTATACAACGTTCTGACAGCATCGTCAAGTGTTTCTACTAAAGGTTCTCCGCCTAAGTTAAAACTTGTATTAAAGATAATAGGAACACCTGACTGTTTGTAAAATTCTTCAATAACAGCGTAGTAGTGTTCGTTGTGCTCTTGTTTAACTGTTTGGATACGACATGTACCGTCTACGTGAATAATGCTAGGAATCTTTTCAGCAATACCTTCTTGACAATCCATTGCATACATCATATGAGGCGTTTCATCTTTGCCGCGCATATCAAACCATTCATGTGCATGTTCAGCAAGAATAGATCCTGCAAACGGACGGAAGTACTCACGACGTTTAATGCGATTAACATGATCCTTACCATCTTCAAAAGTTGGATCAAACATTAAACTTCGGTTACCTAGTGCTCTAGGACCAGCTTCAGAACGTCCTTGGAACATAGCAACAATGTTTTTATCACGCATAAGTTTTACAACTTCCTCTGTTGTAAACTCTTGCAAATGTCCATCGTACTTTTCAACTACACTATCAATTTCTTCATCTGTATAATTATACTGTGGTCCTAGGTACAGACTATCTGCATACGGTCTTACATTCATATCTTTCATTAGTGAATGATAATGCATATATGCTGCGCCAATACATGTACCTGCATCGCTACTAATCGGCTCTGCATATAAATTAATACCATGTTTGTTAAGTTCTTCTAAATACCAGTAATTAGCAACACAGTTTAATCCATAACCACCAGACAATACAACATTTTTATTGCCTGTGCGTTCTACTGCATCTAGAATAAGATCTAGTACACGCTGTTGTGATTCACTTTGTACAGCATATGCTAAGTCTCTACGACTTTGTAGTTTAGTTAAATCTCCGCTATAATCTTCTTCAGCTGTCTTTAAAAATTCGTAACGATTTTCGTTTACTACTGCTCCATTTGGATACGTAGGAATAATCAAGTTGCGGTTTGATGTAACCCATTCGCTACCTCCGTCGTCTGTATAGATAGGTGGTATTGCATCATTAGAGTTACCGTACGGAGCAAGACCCATTGTTTTACCAGCTTCGATAGGTTGCCAGCCGCAGTACTGTGTTACTGCTTCGTATGCTTTTACAATGCCGGCTGTATCATCAATAATCAATTCATGAGTGCCAGGCTCGCCTTCACGGTCCGACGGTACAGTCATTTTTGCACTCATCCAAGGACCACGTCCGCCTTGATGCTTAACTAAAGTTTTAAAGTTTGCAGGATACTCACAACTAAAAATTGTTTCTAATTCCCATGTCATCTCTTGAGTGTCGCCGAACATCATTGGAATAAACGTTCCTGCGCCGTCAACGATGACCGCTGTAGCACTTTCAAAGCCCGAACGATAAAACGCACATGCTGCATGTAACTTGTGGTGTACCCATGCATAATCAATTACTTGTGGATGTTCTCTGCCTTCATATTTTTGATCAATAAGACCTAGCTTACGTGCAAGTCCAGTATACACATCATCGCCGCTAAAGTCAATTTTTCCAGCAGTTTCTTGTAAAGGTTGTGTATGAGCAATTACAAGATAATCTAGTTTATCTGTGTAATCTAAAATCTTTACCATACCTGCTAGAGGACCACCGTCATATTTTTGCCTCGATAGCCGTTCTTCTTCTAAATGAAAAACTAGCTCGCCGTCTTTAAGCAAGCATACTGCGCCGTTGTGTCCTCGGGTAATACCTGCGATCCATTGTGCCATTTAAAATTCTCCTGTATCGTATTCGAAATCTACTACAAATACTCTTCTTTTGTGTCTTGTAGGATATGTACCATGCCATACCCTTCCGTCCATTAATACTAGTGTTCCTGCTTCAGGCTTCCATTCTTGATAGGTTATTTGATTATTGTTGTTTAATACTGCATACAAATAACCTGCATGTGGATGCTCATCTTCTTCTATATAATCATCTAAAAATAAAACACATGTAAAAGTTTGTCCTGGTTGATGAGCATGTAATCCTGCATAACTGTGTTCTGGATAATCTGCCCACCAACTTTTTGCATATCTAACATTTTTAATAGGCAAGCTAGTTACATGTTTTTTTAAATATTCTAGATACTCTCCATTGTCTATTATAGCAGGATATTCATAATTTTGCAAGTAAAAAACATGAGAATCACCACTATCTCTATGCCCTTGTGCGTCTATATCAAACAGTTGTTTAAACTTATTATAGTCGTTATATCTACTTGTGTTATACCATAAAGGTATTAAATTATAAACGTCTTCATCCATTAATTACCTGTCCTGTTTAAGATTTGTGCAGGCTGTGCTTGTTGTACAGGTTGATGATCGTGGCCGCATGACTGTTGCGGCATTTCAATAGGTGTATAAGTTCCGGTGAACTTAACACTTTTACCTAAACGTTTTTTAATACTGTTAATAACTGTTTTCTTTTCTTCGTCAGTCATTTCCATAACTTCATCGTTTACACGATCTTGCCAGTCTTCCATAGTTGTGCGAATTGGTGAGTACACACGATCGCCTTCGCCGAGGTCAATAACATCAAAGTCTGGATCGTCTGGGTAACTGATATTAATTGGAAAAGTACTTCCTGTTACAACTGTTGCTGTTTTGCCAAGTGCTTTAGCAAGATGCTGACCTAAACTGTCGCAACCTACAAAGTGATCTGCAATCTCAATTACACCTGCCCAGATACGTGCATCTGGAATTTGCGGCATTGCTACTGGAGTCTTACTAGCATCATTGTCGTCTAGAGCAATTGGAAATTCACTCATTAACATTACAGCATATTCTTTTTTAATTTCGTTAATAATATCAATTACGTCATTTAAATGAAAACTACGACTAGTTGGGTCAATAATAAATTCGCCCATATTCTGTGTGCTACGTCCAAAAGGTTGTAACACTACTACTTTATCAAATCCAGTTTTTGCTTTAACTTCTTGTACTACATTGTATGCTTGTACAATTTCTTGTTTATTTAAAAATACTTTAGGATCACCTACTTTGCGTAATCCTTTATTATTGATAGCAATATCAAATGCTTGCGCTAAACTTGCTTCTTGGTTATAGTACTCCCAAACACGATAAGGCTCTGGACTTATACAATCTCGATCTTTAATGTAATCTTGAAATAAGTTTTTATGCCATACATCATATGCACGTTCGTGTAATACAGGATGCCCTTTATAAAAGTCCATTCCGCCTTCGCATATGATAATAAAATCGTCATTGGGATTTTCTTCGTGAAATTTTTCAAATGCTGGAATAGAGCAGATTACTCTTCCTGCTCCGCCGTTGATAAAAAATGCTGTGCTTCTAGACAAAAAAGCGTCCTCCATAAAAATATAAAAATACTTATATGAAGGACGCTATATATTGCTTGAGAAGTGGTTTAATTAACCTTCGTTTGGATCCATTGAGCCTTTGGTTTTCTTACCTGCTGGAGATCCTGGCAACATTTGTACTGCTAGTCCTGGTTCAAATTCTGCAAGTGCTGTTGGTGCATCGCGTAGTAGCTGACGATATGTTAGCCACTCTTGACGCATTTCTTCTGGCATCCCGTCATCAATAACACCATCTGCATCGTCTAGTGCATCGTTACGGAATTTGCGGAAATCATCCCAAGTAAAGCTGTCTGGAACACCATGCGAGTCGTGGTCTTTAATAGGAATATTAAATTCGCCCGAATCAAAGTCATATACAATATTAAACTCGTCGTAAATGTCACGTGGTTCAAAGTCTTCTAACCTAAGTGTTTGTGTGTTTTCATAACCGTCTGGTGAAATTCCTGAGTCTTGCCACTCACGTGTTTCACGAAGCTGAAGAGCTTCATCTTTACCAGCATCGTTTGCAATTTCACAAAGTAACGGTTGTTCTTTACAATCAACTGTAACACGTTCTACATCTAATGCACACGGACGTTCTAAATCTTCGTCTAACCACAAGCACCAGCCTGTTTCTTTGCCTGATACTTTGTCAATTTCAAAAGTAAGGAATTCTGGACCTTCATATGTCCAAGTTCCTGTATTACTGTTATTAAACTCTGCACAACACCATTCATCTGGTATTGGGTAAGTAAATTCTTTACTAATATATGTTGCCATTTTATTTTAGCTCCTCAAACATATTTATCATTATTACATAAATGTAATTCTTACAACTCCGGATCCGCCCATTGTACCGCCAGCACAACATTTGTGAGCGTTATCGTAGTAACTATTCTCGCCCGACTGTCCGCCGCCTGCTGGCCAGTTATTATAACATCCGCAAACACACCATGTTTCTGACGCTGAGTTAAATGAACGCTTACCAATAATAGGTGCAGCACCAGTCCAGTTACCTCGACGTCTACAGTGGTGGTATCCGTTACCAAAGCGCATTCCTGTATCGCCCATAATAGTCATGTCAGCACCGAAGCCGCCACAAATATTACAGTTTGCACATCCCCATGAACGATCGTATACACCCCAAGCGTCAGCATTACAGTTCCATCCGCTACAGCCGCCTGTTACACAGAAGTTTGATAAGTTGTGACCATTTACATATGAACGACATCCCATTCCTGCTGTACAAGTGTGTGATTTTTCGCAGGGCCATGATCCTCCAGCACATACTGTATATGTACATCCTGGTGTTGACTCAATAGTTTTAATTGCGTAATTGCCGCCTTGCCCTGATATAGTGTACATACAACAGTTAGCACAAGTACCGCCGGCGCCTGCTCCGCCGCCTGACCAAATCTCGAATGTTACAGTACTAGCACCATCTGGCATAGTCCATAAGCAACATCTACCGTTTGCCTGTTCACAGCAGTCGCCGTTATTGTTGCATGCATCACATGTAAATCCTCTGTCATTATAGATCCATTGTACACCGTAGTTGTGTCCAGCTCCTGGTGCCAAATCTTCTCTAGTTAGCTCTCTGTCTGGAATACTTTCTGTTTTAACTTTTTTATAACTTGCGTATGACGCCATTTTGTTTTTCCTATCCTTTAAGCAAACGTAATCTTAACAATGCCTGAGCCGCCTTGACCTTGACCACCGCCACAACATTTTTCTGCGTTGTCACAATATGAACTCATACCGCCTAGCGATCCGCCTGCTGGCCAGTTAACGTGATAGCCACATCCGCACCATGCTTCTGTTAAACTCATCTGGTGAACTACGCCGCCTAGCATCGGTGCTCCGCCTGTTGACTGGTGGTCTGCACCTTGACAGTGACAACCTGAGTGACCTAGTCTGTTACCAACAAATCCCATAATGCCAAAGTCTGCACCAAAAGCGCCACAAATATTACAGTTAGCACAGCCATATGAGCGATCATATGTGCCCCAAGCATCACCGTTACACATCCAGCCACCGCAGCCACCTGTTACACAGAAGTTTGATAAGTTATGACCATTTACATATGAACGACATCCCATACCTGCTGAGCAAGTATGTGACTTACTACACGGCCATGCTCCGCCTGCACATACTGTATATGTACAACCAGGCGTTGTGTCAATAGAATTCATAGCATAGTTGCCGCCCGCGCCGCCACCATTAAATGAACAACAGTTACAACAAGTTTGACCTGCGCCGCCGCCGCCGCCAGACCAAATTTCAAAAGTTACCTTTGATACCCCGTCTGGCACTGTCCATAAACAACATCTGCCGTTAGCTTGAGCACAACAACCGCCTGCTGCTGAACACGCTTGACATTGTAATGCTCGTTCTGCATAGATCCATTGTACACATGCTTGGTTTCCTTGGCCGATACCAATTTTTTCAGATGTAATAGACCCGTCGTCAAACTGATCTGTTTTAATTTTTTTATAACTTGCGTAACTTGCCATTTCTTATCCTTTTACATGAATGTAATTTTTACGATGCCAGACCCGCCTTGGCCCATTCCGCCGCCACAACATTTTTCAGCAGTTTCACAATAAGGAGATACACCTGATGCTCCGCCTCCGGATGGCCAATTAACAAAACAACCACATGCACACCATGCTTCGGATGTTGCTGTTGCTTGCATTTTACCAATTAGTGGTGCTTGACCTGTAAAGCTTGTTTGACCGTGACATCTACATGCAGATCCGCCTGTTCTAAATCCTGTTGTGCCTGCCAAGGTCATATCTGAACCAAATCCTGCACAAATATTACAGCCTGCACATGTACCGTGAATACGTGGACCCCATGCATCGCCGTTACACATCCAGCCGCCACAACCGCCTATTACACAATAGTTATTTAGGTTATGTCCGTTTACATATGATTTACAACCCATGCCGCCATTGCAAGTGTGTGACTTACTACACGGCCACGATCCTCCAGCACATACTGTATAAGTACACCCTGGTCTAGTGCAGATAGATTTTAATGCATAACTGCCGCCTTGTCCGCCTGCTGAAAAACTACAACAGTTACAACATGTCTGTCCGGCGCCGCCTCCGCCGCCTGACCAAATCTCAAATGTTACCTTTGATACATTATCTGGTACTGTCCATAAGCAGCAACGGCCATTAGATTGAGCACAGCAGCCGCCTGCATTAGCACAGTTATGGCATTGTAGTCCACGCTCGTTATAGATCCATTTTACTCCGTAAGCATTACCTGCGCCGTTCTCTAACTTATCTCGAGTAACTGCTCCGGCAGCAATTTGATCTGATTTAACTTTTTTATAACTTGCATAAGATGCCATTTAATATTTCCTCGATATTATACTGATAGTAGACGCCAGCCGTATGTTCCGCCTGAATAAACTATGTCAAACGATGCACCTTCTGAGTCAACTGTTAGATCTGCTGCATCGCCCATGATTAAATTACCGTTACGTGCAATAGTACAGGCATTAGTATCAAAAGTTCTTGCAGAGTCAAACACGCGAATTGAATCGCCTACTTGCGGACTACCTGGAAGTGTAACTGTTCTCGCTCCTCCACTAGTATCCATAAAGATTTGCTGTCCTGGATTAGCACTAACGTTGCTACTGGTGTTTACTGTTTCAAATGCACCTACTGGAAGCCACGAAACTCCATTGTAAAATTCTAAAAAGTTTCGATCAGTATTGAATCTAAAAAATCCTGCTGCTGGAGAGTCTGGACGTTGATTTTCAGGACCATAAGGAATTGTTGCTCCTGTTGGTGCTGAACCTAGTGTAATTCTTCTTCCCATTACCTACTCCTTAAGCCGGTTGTGCTGTTTCAATGCCATACGCAACACAGTTTACGTTTGCTTGTGACGATCTTACAACAATGTATGCATTGCCTTCAATGACTACACCTGTTCTTTCTAATACACCTTTAGGTGCTAGTTGTACGTCATATTCAATATATTCAGCATTGCCTGGGGTGTCAGTTGTACTTACAGCAATACGAATATCTGCTGTGTTAGCACCTCTGTTACAAACGTTGATGGTCGCTACTGTGTAAAAACCATCTGGTGCTTGATATACCGCCTCGTTTGTATTTGCGGACAGGTCTGCTGTTCCTAATCTACCATTTGCCATTTTATGTTCTCTCCATTAATATTTATCTTGTTACTTTAAGAAGTACGATAGTGCAACTGGATCACCTGCAATGCCGCCTTCAAAATTAGCTGTGGCTGTAATATTTAGCGGCACACTAGTACTTGTACTAATTGTGTCTCCAGTTATATTTACCACACCTGCTGTAATGGCGTTTACATTTAGTTCCGATTGTCCGCCACCAATCTGTGAGTTAATATAAGCAATAATTGCTCGTTGCGTCGGTACTACGTTATCTGAGTTAGCACTAAATGATCCATCTGTACTAAATTCATTAATAACTGCGCCGCCTGCACCTAGTCCAACAGCACCTAGCTGTAGTTCTTGTAGACCTGCTAGCGAGAATGCGTTAACATTCAAACTCGCTTGTCCAGTTGCCTGTTCAACGTTAAACAAACGTCCAACTCTAAAGTTACCATCTTGGTCAGTTGACGTATAGAATACTCGTCCGCCGCCTCCTTCAACTACTTCGTCATCAATATCTGGTGCAGTTAACGGAGTGCCCGGATAGTTAGTGTTTTGGAAATTACCTGTACCAATATCTAGGAAATCATGACCTGTTAGACGTGTTTGAGAAAATCTAATTCTCAATTCAAAACTTGTTCCGTGTGTTGGTGCAGTTTCGATGCCTGTATCCGGTGCAATCTGTAAGTTAGCAGTATATGGACCGCTTCCTAACAATTCACGTATAGCAACAACTTTAAAGAATCTATTATCACCAGTAATAGTTAAGTTCGATCCTTCTTGTGGGATGTCAGTTAATCCTTCAACATTAATGTATTGTCCTGATTGGAAAATATCTGCAAACCCGTCACCTGTAGTAACTTCAGCTGCTGCTGTTTCATATTCGACGCCTCGATTACTCCAAGTTGGCTGATCTAGAACACCGTCTTCGATTCTTACATCATGTGGTACATCTAGTGTTGAGCTAGGATCTGTAATAGTCATAGTTGGAGCAGTTGTATACCCGCTGCCTGGTTTAATAATACGAATTTCAACAATGCGCTCATCTGATACTCTTGCACGAGCAAATGCACCTGTGCCGCCTCCGCCACTAAATGTTACCCTTGGCTCAACAATATAAGTTGTAGTAGCATCAAGTGCTGTTTCGATCGGAGCAGTGTAATGGAATGTATCCCAACCTGCAGCATCATCACTTTCTTTAGCAATGTTAGCAACCTTAGTGTTTGCATTGTATGATGTGATGTAACCATATTGGCCGGCGCCTTGACCTGCTAGAATAACCAAACGCATGCCAACGTATTCTGCTGCTTCTGCAACTTCTGTGTTAGACAATGTAATACTAGTTGTGGTGCCGTCCTGTGCAGTGTTGGTATTTGTGTTGTATCCACGTCCACCAAAGCTATCTGCTTCGCCGTCATCGTTATATGTACTACCGTCATCTGGATTACGCAATCTAACTTCAAACACACCACCGTTTTGTGTATTAATAGTGTCAACTGCTGCGCCAAAGCCTGAACCTGAAATGCCGTACGTTGCAGTTGTATAGCCTTGGCCGGCATTAGTATATTCAACGTGTAATATTTCGTCACCATCAGTTAGTACATAACCAATTTGTGCATCTAACTTACGGTTATCAATAGTACCAGTAATTGGAATTTCTGTAACGTCAACGCCTTCAGATACAGCACCAAAGTCGCCGTATGAACAGTTACCGTTAGTACCACGAATTTTTCCGCCTTCTTCAGCTAGATAACCAATGTGTCCGTAGTATGAGAAGATACTAACAAGTTCTGCTCTACCCAAGTTAGTTACCCATGCACCAATACCATCACTTAGTACTTGTGTAAAGTCGTTAGCAACAATTGAATCGTTGCCGCCATCATGGATAGCACCGTCTACTTTAATACCTACACAACCGTTACCAAATGTTGTAACACCTTGTACATATGGTGAACGTGTTTGAATCCATACACGATCGTCATCTGTGCCCCAACCTGGATCAAGTGAAGTATAAGCGCCAGCTGTTGGACGTTTAGTACCATATGAGTTTGCTGCTCCAAGTACACCGTTTAATCCAGCTGTTGTCATGTTGCGAATACCAGTAGCATCACGTAGCAAGTACATGTTTTCTAGCTGCGATCCTTGCACACTGTTTGTATAGAACAATCCTGCCATCAATGTTTCGTAATTGCCTGGGTATGCTAAGTCATATTTAAATGCATCAATGTATGCTCTAACATCACGCTCACATGCTGTTTCGTCATAATCATAAGCAGGATAATCGTCATTGATTTTAGAAGTAATTTCTCTTGCTAAGAAGTTTTTGTTTAGTTCTAGTAATCTAATTGCACGATAAATTTGTTCGTCGTCAACACGAGTATTGTTTCCGCCGAATACTGGTGCCGTTGAGTCGCCAGTTGTTCCGTTGATTTCGTAATCAATTTTATCATAAAGCTGCTGTGCTAGTTCTGCTACTAGTGTTCCTGTTGCAGCATCTGCATGTGGAAGACTATCATCTTGTGTTAGTAAGTTGCCAGTTGTCGGAGTAATTGGGTTACCAGTTACAATGTCGTCAATAACGTCTTTTAAATGTACAAGTCCAGCCAATGAGTATGTAACATCGCCTGCTCCTGTTAGTTGTCCTGCTGGTTCAACTCTAGTCGAACGAAGTTCGTCACCTTGAATTACACAGCGTTCTGGAACACGAATTGGAAGGACTTCAGTGAACCTACCTGTCTTGACCATAATGCTTGTGTGGCGTTTAACTTCAGCCGGCAGTGTTAAGCCGCCGCCTAGTGTAATTGCATCTTTCATTACTGTCTGTAATGCTGTAATATCTGTTAGTACACCCGATTCTGGAGTTAAGTTTGTGTCTTTAACTTGAATATACTGACTTGCAAGAGCAATACTGCCCTCTGTCTGATAGTTTACCGCAGGGTCTTGTGAGTTAATTACATCTTCAATTAACACTAGTGCATAATCTAATGCAGCAACGTTTTGTGACTCGCCGCCTACGTTAAACCAATCACCGTCTGTTTGGTTAATAAATGTATTTGCAACACGTCTTGTGTTTACATTTCCGCCTTTGCGTATATCTAAAATAACAGCATCGACCATGAATCCAACAATACGTTCAAACTCTAACTGATTAAAGTCAAACCCGATAAAGAACGGAGCTGTTTCTGTAACAATTTGTCTCTTAGTCCATTCGCCTACTTCTTTTTGGATGTAAGTTCTGTTAACTTCTAACAAGTAAGTTGCATTAGGATTTTTAGTTCCCTTTTCAACTTGTTCAGCTGCGTAGCGAATTGTTTTCCACGGACGGTCTAGTGTAATACCGTAAGTTGGTGCTGGTGAGTCAACACCGTTACTTGCAACATAGTACACGTCGTCAGTTGCGCCAAAGTCAGTCCATTCCGGAATTCCAGCAGCACTAACACTTAGTACCTGTCCTTCTTCACCAATTGGTAGTCTTGCTGGACCCGAACCACTTTGATAAAGAATATCACCTTCTGTAGTTAGCGCACTTTCTTCAGCACCACTTGCTAAGTTATTCCAAAAATTACCTAATGAATCGTTGTCTGGACGATTTGCAGTTTCTGATGTGTGTGCAGCAATACAAATGTAACTAATTAATCCATAGCGTACAGCATCACCAGCATCATAAAATGTTGCCGTTAACCATTCATCTTTCCATTCAATACCCTGGTTTAAACGTTCCCAGTATTGAGCGTTTGGCGGACGCTGTCCTGAATGATTAGTAACACACAAGTATGTGTAACCACCTAGACGTACAACATCACCAACTCGATATTCTTGGTTAGTAGAATCGTCGCCCCACTCACCTCTGTGACGGAACCCTGTTGTTAATAGATCCCACGAATCATCAACGCCTGGTTGTCTGTTGTAATTATTTACAGTAGAAACATATCCGAATCCGCCGAAAGTAACAAAGTCACCTGGTTGATAGTTAGTGTTGTAATCCCATGTATTCTCAAATTCTAAACCTGGAACAAAAATTTCCCAGTTGTCTTGATCTGCTTTTAGTGTACCAGTTCCTGAGTCGTCAGCTGGAATAACTGATGTGTGAGGAATTGTACAAATCCAAAGCGTAGCACCGTACTTAACAACATCGTTTACTTTGTAGCGTGTTGCGTTAGTCCATGCGCCTTTGTAATCAAATCCTTCGTTTAGGTAATCCCATTTTTCTTGATCGTCTTCTAATCCTAGACCACTAGTTGCGGCAGATGTGTGGCCTTGGTTACAAACGTAAGTTGTTCCACCAAATTTAACAATATCATTTACTTTATAACGGGTGCTAGTTACCCATGTAGCTTTCCACTCAAGACCTTCGGAGAATAGGTCCCAACTGTTTTGATTAGCTTCTAAGCCTAGAGCGTCTGTAGCTGCGGCAGTATGACCTGTATTACAGAAGTAAATATTACCGCCGTATTTGACCAAGTCGTTTGCTTTATACTGTGTAGCTGCAACCCAGTCTGATTTCCATTCAATAGATGTAGCAAATAAGTCCCATTTTTCTTGATCGTCTTCAAGAATTGAACCGCCTAAGTGGCCTTCATTACAAATATACAAAATACCACCGTATGCTACGATGTCATTTTCTTTATAAAATGTTCCTGTTGTCCAGTCGTTTTTCCATTCTGTACCATCACTAAACTTGTTCCAGTTAACTTCGTCACTATAGAAGTTTCCTGTACTTGTATGTCCTGTAATACAAACGTATGTTCTACCACCGTAGCGGACAATGTCGTCCTTTAGATAACTATTAGAAGATGCCCACGCACCTTTCCAAATAAATCTAATTCTACCTAACTTAAATTCTGCCATTTAATTGCTCCGTTTACTAGCTTTTTTATATTTATCTTTATCCGTTAAAGTCGTCTTGCTCAGTTCTTGCTGCCATGAACAAGGCGTTTGCAAGCATGTCTCCGTCAACTCCGCCGGTAAAGTTTGTAGTTTCGCTGAAGTTAACAATACCTTCAGTAGTACCTATTTCGTTGTTTGTAGCAAATACAACACCTGCTGTAATTTTGTTTGTAAATAGTGTTGCGCCACCACCTGTGATACGATTTTCTAAATAGTCTGCAATCGATCTCTGTGTCGGAATAATAGCATCACTGTTTGCAGTCATAGTATTATCTGTTGAGAACTCTCTAATTGTAGCCTGTGTGCCGCCTACTTGAATGCCGCCAAGTCTCAATTCATCTAATCCATCTAGATCAAAGAAGTCTGCGTTCAGTGTTAATCCGCCTGATGCCTGTGCAACTCTAAACAATTCGCCAACTCTAAAGTTACCGTCTTGGTCAGTTGATGTATAGAACACTCGTCCACCGTTAGCTTCAACAATTTCATTTGCTTGACGTGTTTCGTTAACTGCTTCGCGTCCAAATACATATAGTTCTGGATAATTTGTATCTTGGAAGTTACCAGTACCAATGTCTAAGAAATCGTGTCCTGTTAATCGTACTTGCGAGAAGTTTTCGCGTATTGTAATTGTTTCTTCATGATCCGGCGAAGTATCAATTGCAAGCAAAGGACTAATTCTTACTGTAATATCAAAATTAGGTGCTACTCCACTTGTCTTTTCAACAAGTACAATACGATAAATTGTATCTGGCTGTCCTGCAAGTCTTAAGTTTGCTCCTGGGCCTGGAATTTTTGCAACATTTTTCAATACTAGATTTTGTCCTGTTTGATAAATGTCAGCAAATCCGTCGCCATCTAGTGTAGTTACAGCAGTAATATATCCTGTACCTCTATTATAAAATGTTGGTTGCGGTAATACTCCGTCATTAACATTAACCTGTAGTAACGGTTCGATATACT
>Ga0209654_1002062_pt1 | contig 14515 bp, 9 predicted proteins | sample SaaInl1SG_22_DNA_FD_184646 | JGI IMG/M metagenome (GOLD analysis project Ga0209654, IMG submission 184646) | Marine microbial communities from expanding oxygen minimum zones in the Saanich Inlet - ESP_161SG_22_DNA (SPAdes) (version 2) | ecosystem: Environmental > Aquatic > Marine > Intertidal... | reverse complement strand
TAAAGTCCTCAATGCTGAGCTCAGTTCCATCTTCTACAGTCAGGATAACTCCATGGGAGCCAGTAGCCTCCACTGCAACCTTGCCGTCCAATCCAGCACTCTGGAGCGCCACCGTGATCGCAGCTACGGCGTCGGCATTTTGACTGGTGCTGCCATACTGGAAGGCGTTAACCTTGGCCGTACCATCATCCGTTGCTAACGTGAATGAATATGTATCAGTCGCGTTCGCCGTAAATGTTAGCTTAACTTGCGTCTCGGTGACATTAACTCCGGCAACCCCAGAATCTGCTGTTGCGTTAGTGGCATACGATGTATTGTCGAGCATTACGGCAGATGCATCACCCGAAGCAATCAGAGAGGAATCAGCCGAAGCAAATATTCTTCCCGCACCTGTTGACGCAAAGGAGTTCACCTTGAAACCAGTTCCCTCATTTTCAACGATTGCAATCCGTCCGTCTTCTGCACTAACTGTATAGTCAAAGCCTGCCATAGTATTCAAATTTGCAGCAATCTTGGACGCAAATGTAGTCAGAGAAGCCGCCGTTCCGTCATAGCTATGACTGAAAGTTGACGTTGTATTTGTTCCGTCAAACTTTGCAAAGCTCAGCGTGTAAGAATCTGCACCTAAAACATCCAGGTACATTGTGGCTGCGTTATCCGTTACGGTGGATGTCCCAGCTACTGTCGCCTTGACTCCATCGGTCGAGTACAAGCTGGCATTTGCAGTAGTACTGAACTCTAAGTCATCTAACTCTTCATGGATAACAGTCGTGATACCCGTTGTGGCACCAGCAAGCGTTAGATCTGAAAACGCCAACGTGAACGTACGGTCACTTCCATGGCTAATCGTAATGCCACTTGTTGCTGTTGAGCCATCTACCGTAGCTGAATATTCATCGGTTATACCAGCGTTAGAGAAAGCATTATTTAAAGCTGCTACCACCGTTGAAGCAGAACCATTCTGCAAATCGGCTACTGTGATTGATCTTGCTGTCCCAGTGGAGTCCGTCAGTGTTAACGTAAATCCGTCACTGGCCTGAAGAGTTGTTGATGCGCCAATTGAGCCGGCAACCGTATCTGAGAAGTTGATCGTGATATCACCATCGGCCGTCTCGTATGTTGAACCAGTCTGTGCCATATCCACCACGGCTTTCATTAACCCTACGGTCTCAACGCCTGCGGTGTCTTCAGTGGTTGCGAAGCTTGACGACAGAGTATTGCCACTTGAATCAACACCACCCATCTTCAGGCTGAAGTTCGTGCCATCCGCACGCGTAATCACAAACGTACCAGCGGTCGTCTCCGTAGTACCAGAACTGTTAGCGTCTATGGTTCCACCGTTCGCATTACTACCCCAAGCAACCGAATAGGTATCATCCGCTCCGGCCGCGATTAATGCGTTGTTTAAAGCTGCAACTACTGCTGTTGAATTATCCAACCCGTTAACGTCATCGGTGTAAATAAGTGTAGAACCGCCATCTGCGTCAACTAACGTGAACGCGATGGTATCCCCGCTGGATACAGCATCAAAGGTTCCATAGGTCGCGTCGTTAATGTCAGCTAATGCAACTTCAAGGGTTGCAGCAGTCGCAGTCGTAGACGTTGATGAACCTGAAGTCGAGTCAGGCGCAGATTGGATGGTGAATGACGTCGCGTTGTAGTCAGGCTGGTTACCCAAAACGACTGGTGCGGCCAGACCTGTTGTGACTGACGAGCCGTCAGCTTCACGATACTCAACCGGAGTAAAGCGGACCTGGCCGCCTGATTGTGATATGGGACCCGACAGTGATGAACCTATACCAGTGCTCGTAGCGTAATTCCCGGCCTCTACTTTGACATCGCCACCTAGATTATTCGAAATCACGACGTTGTTACCGTTATATGAAACGTCAACTAAGTCTGCTGCCGCATTATAAACGATGGTTGGATCGCCTGCAGAACCACTACCGTTGTAAACTGGCGGTTGTCGAAGAGCTGTATTGATCGCGCTTGCGATATCTCTCGCAGAACCGCCTGAAACTACGCCTTCAATATCGTACGTGAGGTTGATTGCATTCCCATCGTTATCTTTTGTTTCTAATGTTAACGCAAAGTTGTACGTATCGTCTGCTTCGAAGGTTAGGTTCACCGTAGTAGCAGTAACAAGATTATCGCCATACTGATCTGTGGATCCAACGGCTGCACCCTGGAATGACGCCTCACGCTGCACCTGAGCAGACGTCGATGCAACGTCAGCGCCAAGCGCGTAAGTCGACAAATTTCCGAGATTAATTCCCAGGCTTTGTGAGCCTTCTGATCCAATCTGTAGGTTGGTATTCATCGATCCATCGAGAATGTTTTGTTTGTTGAAAGTTGTATCTCCAACGACTCGATCAATTTCAGAAAGCAATTGCTGCGCTTCTGCATTCAACGCATCACGGTCCGCTTGGGTGTTGACTCCGTTTGACGACTGAATTGCAAGCTCGCGCATCCTCTGAAGCATCGAGGAAATTTCTTCCATCGCGCCTTCAGCGGTCTGAAGCAACGAAATACCATCATTCGCGTTCGAAATCGCTGCTTGAAGGCCTCGAACCTGTGATTCCATGCGTGTAGCGATCGACAGACCCGCTGCGTCATCGCCGGCTGAATTGATTTTGCTGCCCGAAGACAAGCGCTCCATCGCTTGCTCGAGAGCTGAACGACTCTGCGACAAGCTGTACTGCGACTGTAACGACGCAATATTGGTATTTACGACTAATGCCATGTTAAGTCCCCCTTCGGGCTTTGTTAGTTTTGTGGCGAGATCACCCGCGCCTGAAGGAAGAATCGGCAGTTAATTTAGAGACTTTAGATTTTTTTAGATTTTTTTGAGTTGCAGAGACGTTAACGTATTTTGAAATTCAGCAAGTGACAAAAAGCTCGAGCGAGCCCGATGATCTTTACCAACTTTAAGCTTCTTTGGAGAAGAGGATTCCACGCAGCCGATCAATATTTTCAACCGCGTGAATCACCTCATCATCAGGCACTTGAAGAACTTTTTCACCCGTATTTTGATCAACCACCTCAACAATGAAGCGGTTCAAGGTTTCGTTTCTCTCAAATCGCAAGGAGATATCCCGCTCTTTCAACACCTGGTTCAATGTTTCAACAGCTTGGGCAACTTCAGACTCACTGACTGCAGCGACATCAACCTTAGTTGCTTTCGTTGAGACTTCTTGAATCGCTAACGCTACCGCGGATGCGGATGCGGCAGGCGCACTGATCCCTGCTGCTTGCGCAGAAGACACCATTGCATTGTTCTGTATCGGGTCGCTCATGTCGGCAACCTCCTTTTCAGACCTACCTGATCAGAGAATCGGCATCCTTTTGCAAAACTTTAATCTTTTTTTGAGTTTTTTACACGTGACACAAGGTTACTTGTGTCACGTAACTGAATTGAAACAAGGTAACCCTTTAAGTTTAGTCACCTGAATTAGAGAAAGGCATGTTTTCAAACTGCGACTTCAAGGACTCCCGCAGTGATTCAAAACGATCAACAGCCTGCTCCATGGCTGTGAATTGAGCAACGTAGCGCTCTTCAATACGAACCATTTGGTCTTCCAAAGCTTTCAGGTCGTCCTCATACCGATCGATCTGGTCTTCAGCTGTTGTTACTCGGTTATCAATCAACCCGCCGTCATCAATTAAATCTTCAATATATTGCGTCAGATCTCCTGCCAAGCCCTTTGTTGAGTCACTTGATAAGCTATTTGCGGTTCGATCAGCTGAAAGCACAGTAATTACGTCATCCAAATTTGATGTCAGAGCAGCTCGCAGCGTATCACCATCGAATTCAAGCGTTCCAGACCGAGTAAAAGAGACGCCAAGGCTCGTAAAGTGCGTCATATCACCAGAGGTGACAGATGACTCATCCAACACCATATTCCGCATCTTGTTTACTATCGAACGTAAAGTTGAATCAGACGCTAACGTACCACCACCATCAAGGGCAGAATCAGGATCGGCGAGAGCATTGGCAACTTCAGTAAACGAGTTGAAGGTTTCCACAAACGACTGCATAGCTGAAACGATTGCTTCGTCGTTTCGAACCACCTGGATTTGAGAGGCCTGTGCTTGCTCTTCCATCGCTGTGATGGTCATACCTGGAATGATGTCGGTGAATGTATTCGTGCTCCGGAATAGATCGATCCCATCAACTGCTACCTTCGCATCACGTGCGGACTGAGTCTGAACAAAAGTAACGACATCCGAGCTAATCGTCATTCCGTTATCCGCGCCGACATCACCAGTCAGCACAATTTGATAGCGTGTCGAAGGATTCGCATCATCTTGAGTATCTACTAGCCGTGCAGTCACTGGAAGATCTGCAGCATTAAGGGCATCGACGATCCCCTGCGGAGTTGTCTCATCAATCTCAAGCGTAGTGGTTATCGCCGGCGAACCAAATGTCACATCAATATCAAAGCTTGTTCCGGAATTCAGTTCTTCATCTGCTGCCGAGAAACCGACATTGAAGCGATCGCCGAGCGCTAGTTCCTTTACCTGAACTTCATAATTGCCGGGCGTTGGATTGTCCGCAGACGAGACAAGAAACTCGTCAGCTACGGAGTTTACACTGACTGACGAACGAATTTCACTGGCATCAGCCAAAGACGATAAACTATCCTTCAACGTAGATAGAGCGCTTGTCAGCGTCCCAAACCCCGAAATTGTCGCTTCTGAGCTAGAAATACGCTTATTGATTTGCGATTCCTGAGGCGCTTTTTCGGCATTCACCAAGGCTTCAATAATGGCGCCTGTATCCATGCCTGAACCGACACCTAATGTGTTTAGAATCGAATTAGCCATAAAGCCCTCTACACCCTTCCAAACCGCTTATCGGATGTAATCAAATAAACTTAACTGCGAAATTTTGGCAAAACTTGATTGTGCGGCTTCCAGAGATAACATTTGTGCCTGCATCTTTGTAATCGCGGTCGTGTAATCAAGATCTTCACTACTTGCCAAGGCAGCTTGAAGATTAATTTTGAGATCCTCGTTCACCATCACTTCGGCTTCAATCGATCGCATATCTGAACCAATATCTGCCTGGGCCAATGTAACTGAATCGATGATCTGAGCGAGCTGAGGTAACTTTCGTTGGATACTTTCCCAATCATCCGCCTTTAACATGTCAGAAAATTGTTGAACGGATTCAAAGAATTCGAGTGTTTCAGGACGCGCTGGTAATGCGCGCTGAATACGATCCACTAGCAATCGCTGATCATTCATATCACCACGATCGTTAGCGACCAAAGTGACCTCACCAGGCGTCTGATCCAGTGTCGTTAACAGAAATCGTTCGGGATGATCAGGATCGACAACAACCGCGACTTTTGAGCTCATAGTGGGATCATTGCGTATCGCTTCAACCATCGCATCGCGAACCGAACCCACTCTCGTTGATGTGGCTGTTAATCCGTTCAACGAGGTTTGCGAAATCGTGTCGCTGATAACCAGATCATCGAGCTGCTCATGCACGACTACGCTGGTACCAAGCGTCGCACCATAAGAAACGATATCGTCGACCGATGATGTAAATCCTAGACCACCGGCATGATTAATCGTAATGCCGTTAGTTGCCTCAGTGATTAGATAATCCGATGCATTTGGTGAATTCGCGAGCGCTTGATTCAATCTAGCAACAATAGATGTTGAAGTCCCTTCAGTGAGAGGATCCAAAAATAACGGTGTCGTAACACCATTCGCATCTGTAAGGGTGAGCGAAAATGAGTCGCCAGCCGTAAAGACATCAGACACCGACCCACTTCCGATTGCGGTATCTGCAAAAATCAGTGTCAACGGATCGTTGGCGGCTGTTTCAACCTCAGCATCTGATACAGTCAAATCAATTGGCGTTTCGCGAAGTGCCGTAACTGAGCCGTTTGTAAAGTCGTTTACACCAAGCTGTATACCGAAATTCAAACCATCGGCACGTTCAATCTTGATCGCTCCTGGGTTTGATGTCGTATTGTCAGCGTATACCCGGTACTTAGGTGCTGTGAGAGCAGAGGAATCAGTTAGTTCTTGATTGATTAAAGCTGCCAGTTCTACTTTATTTGTTGGCAATGGATCAGAAAAACTAATCTGGACATCGACGTCTTCACCAAGAGCATCCGTCAAGGTAAAAGATAAACTGTCGCCATTACCAAATCCGACAACTGAATCACCATTTAAATCGAGGAAATCAACTCCGATCGATGCTGGGTCAGCTTCAGACAAACCCTCGCGACCGGTAACCGTATAGGAAAACGATGAATCACCAATCCCAAGCGTGAAACGATCGCCAGCCTCCATCGAGCCATCGATGACTGCCGTAAATGTATCGGTTGACGCGCCATTGGGAGCAATAGTTGCAGACTCATCTTTCAATGACTCGGTTGTATTTAAAGCACGTAATTCGACAATATGCTCAGATCCAGCCAAACCTTCGAGCAACAGTGTGTCGTTAGCAGAGACGGTGGCTTTGACTTGCTCAATGACACCAGATTGATTGGCCGCATCAATTTCTGCTGCAAGCGAAAACATAATGTCATACGTCGTTTCGCCCACACCCACCCGATGCGTGAACTCAGCGCCATCGATTGAAACAGTATAAATATCACCGACTTCAACCGAACCCCGGAGTTCGATCTCTTGGAGCTCGTTTGTCGCTGAGAGGAATTCGCCGGTCGTCACGGTCTTGAAAATTTCAAGACCGGTCCGATTAATCGATCCTCGACGTTGCGCCGTGTAGTCAATTTCGTTTTTAAAAATATCACCTGTATAGCGATACACACCGTCTTCATCTTGCTGATAAGGAGGCGTCGCGTTACGGGAACCACCGAATAAAAATTTGCCATCGCTATCAGCAGCATTTGCCAAGTTCACCAACTCATCAATTAACTGATCAACTTCCATGGCAACAGCTTGCCGATCAGCGGCATTCAAGCTCCCATTAGTCGATCTCATCGCCAGTTCTCGCATTCGAATCATGACATCGGCTGCTCCGCCAACATAAGATTCTTCAATTGCAAGACGATCCAAAGTGGACTGCAGATTCGAGCGATACGAATCAAGCTGTGTCATTGTCGTTTTCAGTCGCGAGATTTGCGTTGCCTGATCAGGACTATCACTGGGACGAACAACCTGCTTACCAGTCGATACCTGCTCTTGGGTTTTCGCAAGTTCCGCCTGAGCGCTTCCCATGAGAGAGACTCCACGACTGAATAGTAAACTGGTCGAAACCGTCATCTAGAGCTCCTTAACGAACCTGAAGGATCGAATCAAACAAACGACTAGCTACCTGCATAACTTGTGCCGAAGCTTGATAAGCTTGTTGGAATCGAATCAGATCAGCGGCTTCCTGATCAAGATTCACACCAGATACAGCATCACGTGCCTCAATCGCCTGATCTTTGATTACAGTCAATGCATCTCTCGAGATCTGCGCCTGAACACTTTCATTGCCAACAACATTCACAAAGCCAAGATAGCGCTCTGTGATGGTTCTGCTGTCATCTGAAATCTCTCTGGAAGCCTCAAGGTCAACAATACGAAGTATGTTGAGATTATTCCCTTGCGCATCAAATGCTTGATTGGGTCCGGTATTATTGCCATCGATAACAAATTCATCGCCTGTTGCTGGCGGCTCATCAAATACAATCTTCAAATCTCGATAGGTGAACGAACCGTCCTCATTGAGTTCTCGACGAGCAAGCTCAGTGCCACTATGCCTCTCAGTTACCGTGACAGTTGTTCCAGAAACAAATTTTATATCGAGGGGTGATTGGCGTAATGATTCGAACGAATTAAACTCTGCATTCGTAGAGTACGAAGATGATACACGGCCCTGCCCGACTACTTGCTCAACCCCTGTCGCCATAACTACCAGCTGCTCATCAATTTGACCATCAATCGAAAGCTCGGTTCGTAATCCGAGCACTGCTAGGTCAGATGGTGAGCCGCGCGAAGTGAGTTCCAATTTAATTTCTGTTTGGTCATCCGTTGCACGAAAAACGAATTCACCAACCACATTGCGATTGGCTTGTGTCGTGATCGTTGAGCGATTGGCTCCAGACGCAGATGAGATTTTGAAAGTCTCGCCCTCAAAGCCAGCGGCGTTGGTTAAAACTAACAGTCCGCCTTCGTCGATATAAGCGATCACATTAGTTTCGTCTGAACGCTCATTCACTTTTTCTATTAGCTGATCTAAATTATCGAGACTCATTGGCGCGGAGTCGGAAGCATTCGGATTAATTGCAACGCCGTTGATATAAAAGCCACTCTGATCAAAATCGATATCACCTGCGTCTACCACAAGCTCTGTTGATGGCACAGCCTCAATAAGCAAGCCTTGCGCCGTCGCCGACGTGTTCAGCCAAGAGGCAATTGTCTTCGCAGTTAACGCCTCATTTGGCTGAAGAGTCAACGCAGGTAATGAGGAGCCATTTAAACGGATTGCACCAGACTGAATTACTGTTAGTGTTTCATTCGCCAGAGCTTGGTGGCTTCCAATGCCCTGCGAGGTCATTTCTGCCGCGTCAGTTACGAACCGCGTTTCAGGCAATCGATTACCCGTTTCGGAATCGATTGTCACAGTTTGAACAGTGCGCTCATTCGGTTGAGAGCGGGCACCATAAAACACTGAAAAATCACGATAGCCTGTAAGGCCTTGACCATTAAGGTGTTGATCATCGTACTCCACATTCTGCATGAAGCCGTTTTCAGTGGTTAGCATCGCTATCGCTCGTTGAGCATCTATGGATTGACCGAGCAGATGCTTGCCTTCAGTAGTGAAGAGTTGCAAAGCCAAAGGATTCGACTCGTTGGGATCAACGAAAAAGCTAAGGTTCGTGGTTCCGGCTGGGATATTAGCAAATGGTCTCGACAGCGAGCCGGTCACTGGAATCGCTCGTGTTGGCTCTGGATTACTGGAAATAATCTGATTCAAAGCCGGTAATAATTGCTCTTGCCGATCAACTTGGATCATCGGATGCGCACCACTTACATTCTGATTATCAGGGGTTGCTCGAAAAAGGCTCGCTGCAGCGACTTCTCGAGGGTCAGACAATGCAACTCTGATACCTGATGCAGCCCGTGCACCTGGAATAAGTTCAAATGTATCGCCCGAATTGGCGCTTCCAGAAATGAGGTGAGTCGCCCCATTAATAGTAATAGCACCTGCGCCGTTCTCGATCGCAGTTTCTCCAGTGGCTTGATCAACAGCTGTCCAACGCTCTGTGTTTTCGTTAAACGAAACAACTAAATTGTTTGATACAAAATTGGCCGGCTCTGTAATCGTTGTCTGAATCTCATAATTACCAGTCGATGCGCGACGGTCTATTTCAAAGCTTGGCTCGATACGGAATAAAGCATCACCTAATTCGCCAAATGCGTTGAGACCGGTTTCTTGAATGTCATTAACCGCGTCAGAAAAAAGATAAACCAACCGATCTAATTCGGTATTCACAGCATTCAGAGTCCGCTCATAAAACTGTGTGTAACCGCCAAGGCTTCCCGAGGCAATTCCACCGATAAATTCCTTCTTTTCAGGCCCTGACAATGTGTAATCCAACGCTGCAGAATTATTCAGTTTTTGGGTGATTTTCAACTCTGATGCATCATTCCCACTGAGCAATAGACCTCGAGTATTTGACTCGGTCAAACTGATCTGCACTCGACCCTTTATATCAAAAGCTGTATTGATCTCAATATATTCGCTCAATTGACGAAGCAATTGATCTCGTCGATCCATCAACTCAGGAGGCTGTGAATCAGCACTAATCTCCTTCAGCAACTGCCGATTCACTTGTGCCAATTGAGATGTAATTGAATTGACCGCACGAGTGTCGGCCTCAATCGCCTCAAGCGATTCAGTGCTGATATTCTTGATTTGAGCTGCTAAACCTTGGAATCGAGTAGTGACCGCGCCGGCGTCACGCAGGTAGATGCCACGAAGTGTTGTAGATGCCGGATCAGTTGACAAGTTTTTAGCTGACGCAAAATATTGATCAAAGGCGGATGTCATACCAGTTTCATCGTCGCCGACGAGATCCAAAATCTTGTCGGTGAAGCGCAAAGCTGAGCTCTGCGCTTCAAGGTCTGCAGTCGCCTGCTGCAGGCTCTGCTCTAGAAATCCGTCATATTGACGGCTGACGCGATCAAAGTATGCGCCTGTGCCAACAAATCCGCTCCCAACATCCCTAGGCTTGTTTTGGCTGATATCTGTTGTCTGGCGGCTATACCCTTCGGTAGCTAGGTTAGCAATGTTATTAGAAACCGTGGAAAGTGCCCGCTGATAGACATTAACGCCACTAGCTCCGATTGATAAAAGATCGGTCATCTCTGATCTCCTTTCAGACGCAACTGATCACGCTGTAGCAAAAAGTTTTGAGTCGACCCTTCAGAGATCTTAAATCGCGCCGATTCTTTGACTAACGGGAGTGCTGATTTTTGCGTTGCATCTAAATAAAAATTCTTGTCGTCGCTCTCGGTAGCAGACACGCCCTGTGATTGACGGATAAATCGCTCAACCATCTGACTTAAACCAGTCGAACCGCGGTCAGCCATGGCTAACGCGAATTGCTGATCTAGCATCTGCTCGAAAGTTTGTGTTTCCTGTGAATCAAATAGTCCACCCTTAGGGACAGCATCCCGCATCGATTTCAACATCATTTGAAGAAACATTGCCTCAAACTGCTTTGCAGTTTTCGTGATCGTTTCATCATCAGTCCGATCTCGCACAGCCTGAGCTTTCAGGGCGCCTAGGCCAGAAAAATCGTATGAGGTTTTCGGATCAGCGACGGTGTTCATCAGATCACCACTAGTTCCGCGCGCAAGCTCCCTGAAGACTTCAATGCTTCTAGAATTGCAATCAAAGAAGAAGGGGTGGCACCGGTCTCATTGACCGCATCAACAATTTCTCTTAGATCAACGCCCGGCTGAAACAAGAACATCTTATTAGCCGGCTCTTCAATGGCGACTTCAGCGTTTTGTAACTCAACTGTCTGACCTTGGTCCGCAAATGGATTGGCTTGGCTGACCTCATTAGTTGCCGAAACGGTTACTGTAATTGGGCCATGTGTCACAGCGGCTGCGGTGACTTTAACATTCCGACTAATAACCACCGTACCAGTTCGACTATTCACAACGATTTTTGCTGCAGGCTCTCCCGGGGTGACGTCTAAATTCTCAAGCAAGGACAAAAATGAGACTCGCGAATTGGGGTCTTCTGGAGCTCGAACCGCTACTGAAACACTATCAATGGCCGCAGCTGTCCCTTCACCAAAAACCGCATTAACCTTGTCGACGATTTCTTTTGATGTTGTGAAATCACCGGTCGAAACATTAAGAACGATGTGTTGTGAGCGATTGAACGGAGATTCAACCATCCGCTCGACTGTTGCACCGTTTGGAATCCGCCCAGACGTTGGCACCCCGATCGTAATTTCGTCGCCAGCAGCGTTAACTTCCACTCCAGTTGATGTTAGTGGACCTTGCGCTAGGGCATAAACCTCTCCGTCAACTCCACGTAATCGGGTCATGATTAAAGTGCCGCCGCGCAGAGAACTTGCCGCGCCAATAGTGGAAATGTTGACATCGATATTCTGACCCGGCTTTGCAAATGCGGGTAAGGATGCTGTCACCATCACAGCGGCAACATTATCAGCCGGAATACTACTGGCTTGGGTTCCCGCTACGTCAAAGTCGGATAAAACACCATCAACGTTTACGCCAAGGCGACCAAGGATCGATCGCAGAGATTGACCAGTGTAGGGCACAGCTCCACCGTCACCAGTTCCATTCAGGCCTACGACCAACCCATATCCAATCAGTTGATTCGAACGGACCCCGGCGACACTCGTGAGATCTTTGATCCGGTCAGCTGTCGCGCTGGCTGCTGTCAGAAGACACATCAATAACAGGAATACTCTCATCCATGTCTCCTAAAATGGCCAAATACTAAGGAGCAAATTCGTACCCCATGGAATTTTTTGAACATTTGCGTTCGGACCGACACCTTTGTAGGTAATTTGAGCCGATGCGAGTCGCTTGGATTGCACCGTATTATCGGGTTGGATGTCCTGTGGACGGATGATTCCTTTGACCTGAACAACCTCAGAGCCTGCTGAGAAATTCACGATCTTCTCACCACGAATCAGCAAGTTACCGTTGGGGTAGATTTCTACCACTTGCGCGGTCATTGTCCCCTTCAAGGTCGCACTTTGATCGATGACGCCAGAGCCCGTTGAAGATACTTCATTTTCTTCTTGAAGATCAGAAGATAATAGGCCACCTGGACTTCCCCACTTCGCTAACTGAAGGGGTGACAATACATCTGTCTTAGTCTTCCGAGAGGCCGTATTCTTCGTAGTGGTATCAGCGTCCACCGACTCGTCAAGAACCACAGTCACAATATCGCCAACGCGATACGCTGTCTTTTCCCCAAACCAACTATCAGAAAAAGCAACGTTATAAACTGAACCAGTCGGGATCGATGCTGGTTGGGCGGCTTCTGGGATGACTGGCGCAAATTCGGGAGATGGTCCAGCCACTTTTTGTGGCCCCGCACAACCAGCAAGCATCATCAGTCCAAAAATCGCGGATAATTTGCGCATCACATCACATCCTTACAAATTCTGGTTCAAGAAGCGGAGCATTGAATCCACTGAAGAAATCGCTTTCGAGTTAATTTCATAAGCGCGCTGCGTTTCGATCATATTGACCATTTCTTCAACAACGTTCACGTTCGCAGCCTCCAACGAACCTTGAGAAATTCGTCCGGCACCATCCGCATCAGGGACACCGACGACAGGTGCTCCAGAAGCTGAGGTTTCTCGATACAAGTTTTTCCCCATCGGTTCTAAACCCGCGTAATTGACAAAACGAGTCAGCAAAAGCTGGCCGATGATCTGTTCTTCAGCATTACCGTAAGGCTGAATCGAAACGGTCCCATCCTCACCGATACTGATCGACTCAGCATTTTGAGGAATAGTAATCGCTGGCTGGAGTTGCATCCCGTTCGATGTTACGAGCTCGCGATCAACCGACAGCTTGAATGAGCCATCTCGCGTATAGGCAAAAGTCCCATCAGGTTGTAATACCTGAAACATTCCTTCACCTTGAACCGCTAGATCCAACGCATTTTTCGTTTGGATCATCGATCCTTGAGTGTGCGTCTTCTCAGTCGCCACGATACGAACACCAGTACCAATCATTAATCCAGTCGGTGATTGATTATCACCACCTGTGGAGCCACCGGCTTGCCGAATATTTTGATACAACAAGTCTTCAAAAACTGGGCGATCACGCTTGTAGCCAACAGTATTAACGTTAGCCAGGTTGTTTGAAATCACGGTCATCCGCATCTGCTGCGCGTCAAGACCTGTTTTTGATACCCAAAGAGAGGCTTCCATTTTTTATCTCCTAAGACAGCCGCATCATTGCGGCGCCAGATGAATCGTTATCTTTCATTTCGCGGATCACCTTTGTTTGCATTTCAAACGACCGCATGTGATCGATAAACTTAACGAGCGTCTGGACTGCGCTGACGTTAGATCCTTCGAGAGAACCAGAGGTCAGTGAAGCGGGTTCAGGTCCACCCTCAAAGTCAAAACCGTCTTCAGTATTGTTCAGAGGTTTAAACAGACCATCTTCTCTACGGCCCATTGCCGTTACAGATGCATCTTTAATTCCAAGTCGAGCAATTTCTTGCGGTCCCTCCTCGGGGTTATTCATATCCATCGCGGAAATTGTCCCATCAGCCGCAATCTCATAGACTACCGACCCCTGGGGTAGTGACAGTGCAGCGCCCGATTCATCGACCACGTTGTATCCTTCACCTGTCCGCAGAAAACCGTCTACTCCGAGTGTGAGATCACCTCTCCTGGTCCAAGCTAATTCCCCATTCTCAGAAAGCACACCCAATACCGTTTTATTGTCCATAGCGATATCTAAAGGTCGTCCCGTAAATTGTCGTGACCCCGGTGAGAGATCAATTTCAGGAGAAGTCATCGCTCTTGGTAAAAATCGTGTATCAAAACCGTCACCCTCGACTCGAACTGCGCGATTAGCAACTTGAAACGCTTTCTTAAAGCCAGGCGTCGAAACGTTAGCTAACTCATGCGTCATATTTTGCCGATCAAGCCTGTATTCCGACATCGCAGTGTTAGCTGTGAAAACAAGACGATCCATGACTAATTCCTTTACTCCAAAAAGCCTACTAGCTTCTGATATTAATGATGGTCGAGGTCAATGTTGACGAAGTCTCAATAGCCTTGGCGTTTGCCTGGAAATTCCGCTGTGCAGTAATGAGATCCACAAGCTCTGAGGTCAAATCAACATTAGCCCTTTCTCTTGCACCAGCACGGATCGTGCCAAAGCCTGCGCCGCCTGGCTCACCAAGTGTAGGAGCCCCGGATTCATTGGATTCCAAGAAGGTAGAGTCACCCAGTTGTCGTAGACCGTTAGGTGTCGAAAAAGTGGACAGCACGATCTTACCCTTCAGGTCCTGCGT
>Ga0209654_1002061_pt1 | contig 14515 bp, 15 predicted proteins | sample SaaInl1SG_22_DNA_FD_184646 | JGI IMG/M metagenome (GOLD analysis project Ga0209654, IMG submission 184646) | Marine microbial communities from expanding oxygen minimum zones in the Saanich Inlet - ESP_161SG_22_DNA (SPAdes) (version 2) | ecosystem: Environmental > Aquatic > Marine > Intertidal... | reverse complement strand
AACAGTGTAGGTTCCAAATTTATAGATAGATTGTGGCGTTAAACCCAAATGCCCCATAACAGGAATACCAGCGTTTAAGATACGCTTTATAGATTCTTTTATTTCACGTCCACCTTCCATTTTTACAGCATGACCACCCGATTCTTTCATTATGCGAATAGCAGAACGCAAAGCTTCTTTTGGGTCACTTTGGTAGGTTCCAAATGGTAAATCTACAACGACAAGGGAGCGGTCGATTGCTCTAACAACACTTGATGCGTGATAAATCATTTGGTCAAGAGTAATTGGAAGCGTTGTTTCATGCCCCGCCATAACGTTACTAGCAGAATCGCCAACCAAAATAACATCTACTCCAGCGCCATCAACAATTTTTGCCATGGTGTAGTCATATGCTGTCAGCATTGAAATTTTTTCACCTTTTGACTTCATGTCTACTAAGGTCTTTACAGTAATTCTTTTGTATTCTTTTTTTGCTACTGACATAGAAAAGTGGTTTATGAATGGTAAAAATAATGAGATTTGTTAAACTTTTGTTTAACTTTAAGATGAAATGCCATTTTGAAGGTATTTTGGAATCAAATTAATCAATCTATATTATGAAAAAACACATATGTGCTGTTATAATTCTTGTGGCGTTTTGTATTGGTAACGCCCAAAACTCTGAAGAGGAAAATGTAAAACAAACCATTATTAGTTTTTTTGATGCCTTTCATAAACAGGATACTGTTAAATTAAAGTCAATGGCGAAAGGCAATATAAAAATGCAATCAATATCTGTAAATAAAGAAGGTAAAACCCTATTAAATGAAAATGATTATTATGGTTTTGTGAAGAATATTGCTGGAATACCAAAAGATAAGACCTTCAAGGAAAAACTTCTAGATTTTAAAATTAGAATAGATGGAAATATGGCTAATGCCTGGACACCATACGAATTTTGGTTTAATGGAAGTTTTAGTCACTGCGGTGTAAATTCATTTCAATTAATAAAAGAAGACGCTAATTGGAAAGTTATCTATTTAGTGGATACAAGAAGAAGAGAGGGTTGTAAAGTTACCTCCAAAGGCTAGTCTAACAATCACTAATATTTACCTGTACTGCTAAGCCACCTTCACTAGTTTCTTTATATTTACTAGTCATGTCTTTTGCCGTTTCCCACATCGTAGCAATCACTTTGTCTAAAGGTATTTTTGCGTCTTTTGGGTCACCATCTAGAGCCATTTCACAAGCATTTATGGCTTTTATAGCACCCATAGCATTACGCTCTATGCATGGGATTTGTACCAATCCTGCTATTGGATCACAAGTTAAACCTAAATGATGTTCCATGGCAATCTCAGCAGCCATTAATACTTGCTCAGGTGTACCTCCCATAAGTTCGGTAAGTGCACCGGCTGCCATGGCAGAAGATACTCCAATCTCAGCTTGGCATCCACCCATTGCTGCAGAAATTGTAGCTCCTTTTTTAAATAAACTTCCTATTTCTCCTGCAACTAATAAAAACTTTTTGATGTCCTCAAAATTGCCATCGTGGTTTTCAATCACTAAATAGTACATTAAAACAGATGGAATTACACCTGCACTTCCGTTTGTTGGAGCAGTAACCACACGACCTAATGAGGCATTTACTTCGTTAACAGCAAGCGCAAAACATGATACCCATTTAAGTATTTCTCTAAATTTTACTTCTGTATTTCTTATTGCTGAAATCCATTCTAAAGGATTTGAATACACTTTATCACCTTTTAGCTTTTCGTGTGTTTCAAAAGCGCGACGCCTTACGTTGAGACCACCAGGTAAAATACCTTGCGTATGACATCCAACATACATGCTATCTAGCATAACATCCCATATAGCTTTTAACTTGTCGTCAATTCTGTCAGCGGTTCTTAAGGACAACTCATTTTTTAAAACCAATTGACTTATAGATAAGTTTTCTGCATGACAATAATCAATAAGTTGGGTGGCTTTTTCAACAGGGTATGGAAACAAGGAAAATCTTTCAATCTGTCGTTTTGCACGTTTACGCTCTTCTTGAACTATAAATCCTCCACCAATAGAATAATAAGTGTCAGACACCTTCTTGCCATTTCTAAGTAGCGCTCTAAAAGTTATACCGTTAGGATGAAATTTTAAAAATTTTCTATTGAATTTTATAGCACTTGCAAAATCAAAAGGAATAGGTTTTTCTGAATTAAGCTGAAGTGTCTTCGATTCTTTTACACCATCAATATGTGCAGAAATCTCTTCAATTGGGAAGGTTACAGGGTCGGTTCCTAGCAAACCCATTACCACAGCAACATCTGTAGCATGACCTTTTCCGGTTAGGGATAAGGACCCATAAAGGTCTACGGAAATAGAGTCTACCATTGTAAACTGCTCTAAGCGTTGCAGTTTTTCTATCCAAGTATTTGCAGCACGCCAAGGTCCCAAAGTATGCGAACTTGATGGCCCAACACCAATACTTAACATATCAAAAACAGAAATACTTTCCATTTACGAAATCGATTTAGTTTCGTCGCAAATATACTGTTTGTTCTGTATTAATTTGTAGTAATTTTTTTGTGTAAAAAAAGCCTGAATTTAAATTCAGGCTTTTAGATTAAAAGGGTATTTATTTATGCTTAGCGTTTTGGGAAACTTTCAATGTCGTATAGTTCCATTACAGTATTAATGTCAGAATAGTCAATCCTACCAACATTATCTGCTGGTACAACTGCAACTCTGAATACTTGATTTTGAGTCCAAACTGTATCTAATGTGTTTAGATCTGTTGTGCCATCTAAAAAGAAACGAACATCATCTTGTGTAAAATCAAAATTATAGACTAATACAGAGTTGTCATCAAAAAATACATTTTGCGGTAATAGTCTCCAAATAGGCTCTCCATTATCAACTTCCCATTCTATATATACTAGTGTAACGTCTGTAGGGAGAACTTCAAAACCATAAGGTTCAACAAAAGAGAAATCATTTTCTGTTGTAAAATCTAGCTCTATCTCAAAAGCCTGTGATACAATGAGGCCTCCATCTAAGCCATCCAAGCCATCAAAACCAGGAGGTCCTGGGTCACCTTCGCAAGCGGTAAATAATAATGCAAATACTGAAATTAGGGTAAGTATACGTTTCATAATTATAAAGTTTTTTTAATAAGTATCAAATGCTATGCCGAAAACAGATTTACCATACCAAAATAAATCTGACATCATGTCATATTTTTTCTGATGGCATAATCATTGACTTATTGCGGATGTAATATTGAATGAAATAAATATAATTTCTACCCTGATAGCTATTGGGAGAAATAATTAAAACTATAAAAACAAGTTATGAGTAAGATTATTGGAATTGACTTAGGAACAACCAACTCTTGCGTTTCTGTAATGGAAGGTAATGAGCCTGTTGTAATCCCTAATGCAGAAGGTAAACGTACCACACCTTCGGTTATTGCTTTCGTAGAAGGCGGTGAAATCAAAGTTGGTGACCCAGCAAAAAGACAAGCAGTAACTAACCCTACTAAAACCGTTTATTCTATTAAGCGTTTTATGGGTAACAAGTATTCTGAGTCTAAAAATGAAGCAGAACGCGTACCCTATAAAGTGGTAAAAGGTGATAATGATACACCTCGTGTAGATATCGATGGTCGTTTATATACGCCACAAGAATTATCAGCTATGATTCTTCAAAAAATGAAGAAAACGGCTGAAGATTATTTAGGTCAAGATGTATCTCGTGCCGTAATTACGGTGCCGGCTTACTTTAATGATGCTCAGCGTCAAGCAACAAAAGAAGCCGGTGAAATCGCTGGTTTAAAAGTAGAACGTATTATTAATGAACCAACAGCTGCAGCCTTAGCTTACGGAATGGATAAAAAAGGTACAGACCAAAAAATCGTTGTATTCGATTTTGGAGGTGGTACACATGATGTATCTATTTTGGAGCTAGGAGATGGTGTGTTTGAAGTTTTATCAACTGATGGAGATACGCACTTAGGTGGTGATGACGTTGATGAACGCATTATTGATTGGTTAGCAGAAGAGTTTATTGCAGATGAAGATATGGACTTACGTAAAGACCCTATGGCTTTACAACGTCTTAAAGAAGCTGCCGAGAAAGCAAAGATTGAATTATCGTCTTCGTCTCAAACAGAAATTAACTTGCCATATGTTACAGCTACTGCAAGCGGACCAAAGCACTTGGTGCGTACTTTGACACGTGCTAAATTTGAGCAGTTAATTGATGATTTAATCAAAAGAACTATAGAGCCTTGTGCATCAGCATTAAAAGCAGCAGGATTATCAAAATCAGATATTGATGAAATTATCCTTGTTGGTGGTTCTACACGTATACCAGCAGTTGTTGAAGCTGTAGAGAAATTTTTCGGAAAAGCACCAAGTAAAGGTGTTAACCCTGATGAAGTTGTGTCTCTAGGAGCTGGCATCCAAGGTGGTGTATTAACAGGCGATGTAAAAGATGTTTTGTTATTAGATGTTACGCCATTATCTCTTGGTATTGAAACTATGGGTAATGTTAAGACCAATCTTATAGAAGCAAATACAACGATTCCTACTAAGAAATCGCAAGTGTTTTCAACAGCAGCAGACAATCAGCCATCGGTAGAAATTCACGTATTACAAGGTGAGCGTCCAATGGCAGCAGATAACAAAACAATTGGTCGTTTTCACTTAGATGGTATTCCACCAGCAAAAAGAGGAACACCACAAATTGAAGTGACTTTTGATATTGATGCTAATGGTATTATCAAAGTATCTGCAGAAGATAAAGCTACAGGTAAGAAACAAGATATCCGTATTGAAGCGTCATCTGGATTAACAGAAGAAGAAATTCAAAAGATGAAAGCTGAAGCTGAAGCTAATGCAGATGCAGATGCAAAAGCTAAAGAAACAGTAGAAAAGTTAAATCAGGCAGATGCTATGATTTTCCAAACTGAAAATCAATTATCAGAATTTGGGGATAAGTTATCAGACGATAAAAAGAAGCCAATTGAAGAGGCGTTAGCTGAATTAAAAACAGCATACGAATCTAAAGATATCGCTGTTATTGAGCCGGCTTTAGAAAAAATCAATGAAGCTTGGAAAGTGGCGAGTGAAGAAATGTACAAAGCACAAGCCGAAGCTCAAGGTGGCGCACCAGGTCCTGATGCAGGAGCTCAAGGTCAGCCAGCAGATGAGAGTAGCGATGTGGAAGACGTAGATTTCGAAGAAGTGAAGTAATAATTATAATGCTGAATTGGATTCAGTTTTATTTAAAGCAAAAACGCAATCATTAATTTGATTGCGTTTTTTGTTGGAATAAATCTTTTACTTTTGAAACCTAAGAAACATCTATGACTTTTTCGGATAAATTAAAATACAATGACCAACCTAGACGTTTGGCGGTAAAACTCACCTCCAAAGGCGAGCAATCTGTTGTAAAAGGTCATCCTTGGGTGTTTTCTAACAGTATCTCAAAAATCAACGATGATGCTAAAACAGGAGATTTGGCAATTGTTTTTAGTAAAAATAAAAACAAGGTTATAGGTTTAGGCTTGTATGATGCAAAATCACCCATCCGCATAAAAGTGATTCATAATGCACAAACTAAGGCCGATGTAAATGCTACATTTTTTCATGATAAAATTGAAAAAGCATTCGCTTTACGAGCCGAATTATTAGAAACCAACACCAATAGTTACCGTTTACTTTTTGGAGAAAATGATGGCTTCCCAGGACTTATTGCCGATGTTTATGCTGAGGTATTGGTTGTAAAATTGTATTCAGAAATATGGTTGCCTTATTTAGACCCTATTTTAAAAAGTTTGCAGCAAATTTCTATGGCGAAAACTGTAGTCATGCGTTTGAGTCGCAACCTCCAAAACAGCAATAATCATAACTTAAAAGATGGTGCTATTATTTATGGTGTTTTAGAAGATGAGGTTATTCAATTTGTGGAGCATGGCATTCATTTTTCGGCAAACGTTATTAAAGGTCACAAAACAGGTTATTTTCTAGACCACCGTGACAATAGAAGACGCGTTGGTGAGTTAAGTAAGGGGAAAACGGTTTTAGATGTTTTCTCGTATGCAGGTGGTTTTTCGGTACATGCTTTAGCCAATGGCGCAGATGAGGTTACAAGCTTAGATATTAGCAAGCAGGCTTTAGATATGGCGCGAGATAATGGCAAGTTAAATGCGTACCAGGGCATACATAAAACCATTTCTGGAGATGCCTTCAAAGAAATGCAGAGTTTAATACAGCAAGGTAAGCGCTACGATGTCGTTGTCATAGACCCGCCGAGTTTTGCCAAACAACAGTCTGAGATTGAATTGGCCAAAAAGAAATATGCACAGCTGGCAGATTTAGGCATTAGACTTACCGCAAAAAACGGGGTATTAGTTTTAGCATCTTGCTCTTCCCGAATTCTAGCTCAAGCTTTTTTTGATATTAATACACAAGTTCTTAATGGTCAGAATAGATTGTACGACACCTATCTTAAAACTATACATGATACAGACCATCCCGTTACCTTTCCTGAAGGTGCTTATTTAAAGTGTGGGTATTATCGTTTTTTGGAATAAAACTATTATGCATGCATAATAAAATTTTGATTATATTTGGAGGCGATTCTTAAAACAATTGTCATGCTGAGCTTGTCGAAGCATCTTTGTAAAGAAAATGACTAAAATTATGCAAACTAAACTTACCCAACTTCTCGGAATAAAATATCCTATCATAAAAGCGCCAATGTTTTTAGTTTCTAATGTTGCTATGGTAACAGAAGTTATGCATGCAGGTATAGCAGGATGCATTCCGGCTTTAAATTATAGAACGCTAGAAGAATTAAGAGCAGCACTAAAAGAGTTGAAAGCAAATAAGCCAGAAGGCGGGTCGTTTGGGTTTAATTTAATAGTCAACAAATCTAACGTAAAGTACAAAGGGCAATTAGAAGTCATTTGTGAGGAAGGCTGCGATTTTATTATTACGTCTTTAGGAAGTCCAGAAGAAACCATCAGACAAGCACACAAAGTTGGTATTAAAGTGTTTTGTGATGTCGTGGATTTAAAATTTGCAAAAAAAGTAGAAGGTTTAGGTGCAGATGCTGCAATAGCAGTTAATAATGAAGCGGGCGGACACCGTGGTAATTTAACCCCTCAAGAATTAACAGGCTTATTAAGCAAAGAATTAAATATACCAGTGATTTCTGCCGGCGGTGTTGGCTGTAAAGCAGATATTGCTAAAATGCTGAGTTATGGTGCCGAAGGTGTTTCTGTAGGTAGCCCATTTATAGCATCAATAGAAGCAGGTGTCACAGACGAATACAAACAAGCCTGTGTCGATTATGGCGCAGAAGACATTATAATGACAGAACGTATTTCTGGTACACCATGTACGGTCATTAACACCCCTTATGTCCAGAAAATTGGCACCAAACAAACCTGGTTAGAGTCTGTATTAAACAAAAACCGAAAACTCAAAAAATGGGTAAAGATGATACGCTTCTCAATTGGGATGAAAGCCACAGAAAAAGCGGCCAAAAAAGCCACCTACAAAACCGTTTGGGTTGCTGGACCAAGTATTGAACATACCAAAGCCATACTTCCTGTAAAAGATATTGTAGCTAAACTTACAAGCTAATACAACTGCTTTAAAATAATTAAAAATACCAACGCTATGTTGGTATTTTTTTTGTTTATAACTGTTTATAAGTCATTGGTATATGCTTTTAATTTTGTGAGTAAAATCTTAAATTGTACTTATCAATTGATAAAGACATTTAAAACTGAATTTATCTTAACGTTGTTCTTCATTATAACCAACCGCTAACCAATGATAAAATTCTATAGAAAAATTAGACAAAACTTGCTTTCAGAAGGAAAAACAGGAAAGTATTTTAAATATGCCATTGGCGAAATTGTGCTGGTCATGATTGGAATACTTCTAGCATTACAAGTCAGCAACTGGAATCAAGACCGAAAAGACCGCATTAGTGAGCGTAAACTTTTAGACAATATCCATAAAGATTTTGTCCAAAATAAAATTCAGTTTGATACTGTTAAAGCCATAAACTATCGAAACCTTGCCACTTTGAACGGCAGAATTGCTTTGTTTCCTATAGAGAGAGACTCTGCGAAAATAGCGGCTTTCCAATCCTACCCACCAGTATAAGGAATTAGCTATAACCCATATTCCAGTTCTATAAAGTCGGTAATCAATTCTAATTCGCTTTAATTAATACAGGATAAAGAATTACGAAAGTACCTAGTCTCTTGGGAAGACGTTTTATTGGACTACCAAGAAGAAGAAATTGCTTTTTTCAAATTTAATAATGAAGTAATGCAGCCATATCTAATAGAAAACGCTGATATATTGGGCAGAGACCAAGAAGTGCTTACAGATTTCTTGTCTTCAATAAAAACTCAAAATATAGTGGTATCCCGAAGAAATAGAATAAGAGGTATTATCAAAGCCATAGAGGAAGAACCCATAGAAAATCACATCAATGAGATTATTCGGTTAACACAACCTGCAGACTAATGATATTACTGAAAGATGTTTTGCACAGTAAAACTAAATGTCCTGAGGACATTTAAGTAAAGTACCCGCGTAAGCGGAAATAACAAAGATTCTAATTATGATTCAATTTTTTAGACATATAAGAAATGACCTTATGGCGAAAAACAAAACAGGTAAATACCTAAAATATGCCTTTGGCGAAATTGTACTGGTTGTTATTGGGATTTTAATAGCATTACAAGTTAATAATTGGAATAATGAACGATTAAAATCTAAAAGAAATCAAGAGCTACTCATTAAACTTACCAAAGAGTTAAAGTTAAATATTGATAGAGCTGCAGGTTTAGACTCGCTGGCATTTTACGGTGGTTTTAAGGGCAGGTACCTGTTTTCTGATAGTTTGACTAAAATTATGCAAAGAGGAATAGAGGTTTCTGATTTAGACTTTATGATAAGTCGCAGTGTTTTTTGGGTCAATGATTTTAATTTAAATACGGCTGTTTTTGAGGAATTAAAGAATACCGCTAGTTTATATGCCATTGGCTCAGACAGTCTTGTTACAGCCATTAATCGCTATTATAAACTTTGTGAAAGAGAATCGTATTACAATCTAAAATACAGTGATGAGTGTATTTACTTACGACAACAATGTTATGATGGTTGGATTGATTTTAAGCAAATGTATAGGCTTCAACCAAAGGTAGCGATTACAAATCATCCGTGGTTATTTAACCAAAGGGCGCCAGAATATATTCATTTTAAGCAATATGTTTTGAGAACAAGAGGGCATAGCAGTTTAATATCCGCTAAGTTAAAAGGCATTATCAGAGAATCCCAACAACTAATTACTTTAATTGAGAGTGAGCAATAACTAAATTATGATTAAATTCTTCCGTCAAATACGATATAAACTTATGAGTGAAAACAAAACTGGAAAGTATTTTAAATACGCTATTGGCGAAATTGTGTTAGTCATGGTTGGTATCCTACTAGCCCTGCAAGTGAGCAATTGGAATCAAGATCGCAAAGACAGAATCAGCGAACGCAAGATATTGAACAATATAAATAGAGATTTTATCCAGAATAAGGCAAGTTTCGATACAGTCAAAGTGGATAACTATAAAAATTTAGCTGTGTTAGACAGTATCGTGGAAATTCTAATAGAAGGTGAGATGACAATAGAGAAATATAATAAATATAATAAATTAATAAACGGCAATACTTACAATCCGTATTCAAGTACCGTAGATGCAGTAATCAATTCCAATTCACTTGAATTGATACAAGACGATGAATTGCAAAAATATCTGGTATCTTGGAAAGATGTTTTAGTTGATTATCTGGAAGAAGAGACTAGATACTTCAAGTTTGTAAATGAACAATGGAGAACCTTCATTTTAGAGAATTCAGATTGGGCTGGAAAAAACAGAGAGATGAATATTAAAGTCCTGTCAAGTATTAAATTTCGGAATCACATAATGGCCAAGAGAGCTCTAATGAATGGGATTATTAAATCGATAGAAGAAGAGCCCTTAGAAAATCATATCAATGAGATTATTCGATTAACAAAACCAAAAGATTAATGATAAAATTCTTTAGAAAAATTCGTCAAAAAATGCTGACTGAAAACAAGTTTAGCAAATATATTTTGTATGCCATTGGCGAAATAGTTTTAGTCGTCATTGGTATCTTAATTGCGCTTTGGATTAACACCTTAAATCAAGTAAAAGCGCAAAAGAAAAAAATAGATTCAATATTGGTTAAAATACAAAATGACATTTTACAGGATATAGACAATGCAGATTGGTTGCTTGAGAATTATATGAGAAAAGATTCTATTTACACCAGGATGATGCGTGATGATTTGAGCCCTGAAGATATAAAAGCTATCCCTGGCGGCTCATATGGGCTAGGTTTTGTGACCACCTGGTGGATGGAATATCACATTCAGACAAATGGTTATAATCTATTAAAAGAAAATATAGACATTGTACCTAAAAAGTATGATAACCTTATAAAAACATTAGACGAAATTTACACATTTAACCGAAATACATTTGAAACTTATAACAGCAATTCTGAAGATATTGCGAGACAATACAAGTATTATTTAAGCGATAATCAACCTTGGTTGGCTGTTGATGAATTTAACGGCAAGCGAAGTGATGCCAAAATTGAATTTATTCTTAACAATCCAAAATTCAAAAATCAAATGGCAGATATGCTTGGCTCAGTAGGAGCGATGGTTTGGGAATTTAGCAACTACAAAAACGAAATTACTGAGCTTTACATAAAAATTAATGAGCTTTTGGGAGAGAATGCCAGACCATTACCAAAAGTCATTAGGTTAACAAGTGTAGCCAACACGAAAGATGCGGAAGATTTTGTTGGTATATATCAATTTAGTGATGGGCATAGAAATATTTTAAACAGCGAAACGATTGAAGTGTATTTAAAAAATAAAGACTTTTACATAAAAACAACGAACAATGAAACGGGACCATTATTACAGTTACATGTTGAAAAGCCTATATTTTCAAAAGTATATGGTTATTTTACGATGAGGTTTATTCCAGAGAGAAATACCATAAAAATGTATTTCGCTTCTAGCGGTATTAATGAGTGGACTAAAACAACGTCTAAATAACCCAACAACCAATGATATATTGAACGATGTTTTGCACAGTAATACTTAATGTCCTGAGGACATTTAAGTGAAGTACCCGCATAAGCGGAAATAACAAAGATTCTAATTATGATTAAGTTTTTTAGAAAAATCAGATTCGACCTTATGGAGAAAAACAAAACTGCCAAATACTTCAAATATGCCATAGGCGAAATTATTTTGGTGGTTATTGGTATCGTAATCGCTCTACAAATTAACAATAGTAATGAATTAAGAAAAGAGAAAAATGAAGAAGCTTTAATTCTTTCAGACCTCAAAGAAGATTTTATAGCCACACGTTTAAATTTTCTTGAAACCATTAAAAATCAAGAAAGAGCCATACTAAGCTCTCGAGATTTAATAGATGCTATAGAATCTCAAGATTATTCAATTCATCCAGATGTCATTAGAGGATATATTCGCAGGGGAGCCTTTTTACATCATCAAGCGGTAGCTGTTACGGGAAGTTATAACGCAATTATAGGTTCAGGAAAAACCTCAATTCTAAAAAATAAAGAATTACTTAAAGCTTTAGCAAACTTCTCTTCGCAATGTCAGGCTGGTTTTGAAGATGAAACTAAATCTGATAACCTTTTAAATTTAATGATGACCGCTTCGAAAGACTTTTTTTCCCCTTTGAGCGATGAAGCTGTGAGGAGATCTGTTGCTCTTAAAAAGAAATACAGTTTGCAAGAAAAAGAAATAGCAGTTAAAAGTATTTATGAAAATGAATCATTTTTAGCGTATTTGCTTCAAAGAACACGCTGGGAAAACGAAAGAGCCAAACACCAAAAGAACTTACTCAAATTTTTAAATAAGGTTTTATATCAGTTTAATTTTAATGAACTCACACCTGAAAAAGAAGTATACAGCAGATATATAGGAAACTACACCAATAAAGATGTTGAACCCATAAAAATTAGTTATGCTGATGAATCTCTATATGTTACCGGGTGGGGCGGAGCAAAATCGGAGCTCGTACAATTGAATAATTCTCTTTTCTACGCTATTAACTGGAATCAAACATTAAATTTTAGTGGTGTTGATTCTACAAACAAAGTCTTAACCCAATTTATTGATAGAGATCCAATAGAATGGGAGAAGGATGAAAATTAACGAAAGCACAACAATGTATATGAAATCAAAGCTCCCATTCGGTCGCAGCGCTTCATATACTAAACGATAAGCGGAACCCAAATAACAACTAAGATCTGTAACAAATCTCCTGATTTATAGTCTAATAAATACACACAACAATTAAAAAAAGAAAAGTTATGATTCAGTTTAAGGGCGCATTGGTATTGGGCACATTAATAGGCACAGGTATTGGGATATTAATTGCCCCAGACAAAGGCAGCGCTACAAGAGCCAAATTAAAGAAAGAAGGTACAGCGGTTAAAGACCAAATTGTTACCGATTTTAAGGAAGTAAAAGAAGATGTTTCTAAAGCAGCAGCATCTGGTAAAGAAAAATTCTCAAAAGAAGCTAAAGACTTTAAAATAAAGGCAAGCGAGAAAGCAGACAAAGCCATTACCTTTTTAGAAAAGCAATTGGCTATTCTTAAAGAAAAGAATAAAACGCTGCAACAAACAAGCTAGAAATTTATAAAGATGGTCGATTTAATTGTCGGCCATTCTTCTTTTAAAATACCATAGCAACACGTACTGCGTCTAAAGCCGTCATTCATAACCGTGTCTTTGCGCAAAATACCTTCAAGTGTGGCACCAAGCTTTTCAACAGCACGACGCGATTTTTGGTTGCGTGCATCAATTCGGAATTCTACTTTTTCAAAGGCTAAAGTTTCAAACGCATATTGTAACATTAAAAACTTCATATTGGTATTAAGCCCGCTACCTTGAAATTTGTGGCCTATCCATGTCCAACCAATATGTAAGGTTTTGTTTTTCCAATTGATTAATCCAAAACGGGTAGATCCAGCATAAGCTTGATGTTGCTTATCGTAAATAATAAATGGAATAATAGTTTTGTGGTAATAGCCATCTACAGCAACCTTTACATAATCGCGTAACTTCTCAGGTGTAGAAATATCCGAAGGCGAGTAGTAGATGAGGTCTTTTTCTTGTGCTATAGTTAAAAGCTGCTCATAATTACTTAAATCTATTAGGCTGAGTTTTACACGGCTGTTTTCTAATGTTGGTACTATCATTTTTAATTTTTTATGTCAGTCGGAGTGTTTTGTGAAACAAAATGTATTTAGAAACTTATTCACTTCTCGATAAAATTTCTCATACTTCGAAATCACTCGAAGTGGCGTTTACTTTATATCAATGCATTTATATAATCGACGTTTACCACATGTGTACCTTTAAAAGGTAAAATCTCTAAGCGTTCTCCAAACAATTCATGAGCACGTTTGCGTTCAATTTCAATTCGCGTCTCATCTAAGTATTCGTCTTCGGTACCATAAATGAGTTTCACTTTACAATCCTGAGATAAAAAGTTAAAATCACCCGTAGTTAATTCCTTAGGAATACCACCAGAATGTAATACCAATTGGCTAGGTTGTAATTGACGTTTTGCCACGTAGCGCATTGCAATACTTACCCCTTGAGAATAGCCAAATACAATTAATTTTTTGTCATTGGTAATAGCTTCAGACTCCAAAACAGCATCCAAATAATTGAGGATGTTTTGCATGCCTTTTTCAGTATTATCTCGTGTTAACCAATTGGCGCCAACATGCATTTTTGGTTGAATATAATATTTACTAGGTGCTTGAGGTGCTATGATATAGTTGTCCTCTGAGTTTAGTTGTTTAAAATACTTCAAAAAGAATTTACTTAAATAACCCATGCCGTGACAGACCAACCACACCTGTTTTGTTTGGCTTGTGAGGGTATTTAGCGTTGTATAGGAGTTGGTGGTCGTGTATGTGATTTCTTTCTCTTTCAAATTCGTTTTTCCTTGCACTTTCAGTATTTTTGCATTCCGACTCTAAAAATAGGTATAACTATGCAAATCTCTAAAACTGAACTACTAAAAAAGGCGAATGCGGCAAGTAAAAATACATTGTTAGAAACTTTAGGTATTGAAATGATAGACTTTACCGAAGATACCTTAACAGCCCGTATGCCTGTTACTCCAAGAGTACATCAGCCAGATGGTGTGTTACATGGTGGTGCAACAGCGGCCTTAGCGGAGAGCACGGGTAGTTTTGCGTCACATATTTTTACCGATACCGAGGCGTTTTTTGTGCGTGGAACAGAAATAACAGCCAATCATTTAAGGAGCGTAAAAGAAGGCTATGTGTATGCTAAAGCGTCTTTTTTACACCGTGGACGTACCACGCAGCTTTTAGATATTAGAGTCACTGATG
>Ga0209654_1002060_pt1:7500-14520 | contig 14520 bp, 10 predicted proteins | sample SaaInl1SG_22_DNA_FD_184646 | JGI IMG/M metagenome (GOLD analysis project Ga0209654, IMG submission 184646) | Marine microbial communities from expanding oxygen minimum zones in the Saanich Inlet - ESP_161SG_22_DNA (SPAdes) (version 2) | ecosystem: Environmental > Aquatic > Marine >... | reverse complement strand
GATTATTTATTAAACGCGGATTTACAAGTCATTGCGAAAGAGTTTGATGAAGCTTTGGGGAATATTAATCATTCAATATTGATTCATGATTTTCCAAACAGCGAGCCGGTTGAATTTATTGTTCCTGATAAGCATTATTTTGCAATGGGGGATAATAGAGATAATTCATCCGATAGCCGTGTATGGGGATTCGTACCTGATAACCTGTTAGTTGGTAAGGCATTTGTAATTTGGTTAAATCTTGATCAATTTAAGAGAATTGGGAATGGGATTAGGTAATGGATAGTTTAACGATTAAGCAATTAATTTCTACATTAAGCTACGAGTTTAAAGATCCTATGTGGCTTCAAAAGGCACTTACTCATCGAAGTTTTGATTCAGAAAATAATGAAAGACTTGAATTTTTAGGCGATAGTATTTTAAATTTCACCATTGCTGAACTGTTATTTAAGAAGTTTCCAAATCTACCTGAGGGTGATTTAAGTCGATTAAGAGCATCTCTAGTGAAATCAAATTCACTTTCTCATGTTGCTGTTAAGATTGGTATTGGAGATTTTATTTTACTTGGTGAGGGTGAAATGAAGAGTGCGGGTTGGAGAAGACCATCAATCCTAGCTGATGTCATTGAAGCAATTATTGGTGCTATTTATTTAGATGGAGGGCTAATACCTGCGCAAGATTTTATTACAAGAAATTTTATGGAGTTTTTAACTGATATTGATCCGCGTAAAATAGCAAAAGACTCCAAAACAGAATTACAAGAATTGCTGCAGTCAAAAAAATTATTATTACCAAAATATGAGATTGTTGATATTAAAGGAGAGGCTCACGCACAAGAGTTTACTGTTAAATGTTCGATTCAACAATTAGACATGTCTACTGAAGGATCGGGCCCGTCAAGAAGAGCGGCTGAACAAGAAGCAGCAAGTTACGCAATTGAAAAAATTAACAATAAAAAATCATGAGCATTACTAAATGTGGAAAAGTAGCAATAATTGGTCAGCCAAATGTTGGCAAATCAACGCTATTGAATTTTATTTTAGGACAAAAACTTTCAATTACATCAAGAAAAGCGCAAACAACAAGAAATCAAATATTAGGTATTCACTCTGAAGAAAATGTTCAGTTTATTTTTGTTGACACTCCAGGGTATCAGCAAAAGTATTTAAATGAGATGAATAAAAGAATGAATAAATCAGTTACATCGATTGCTCAAGACGTTGATGTCATTATTTTTATGTCTGAACCCAAAGAGCTTGATGAGGTTGATCTTAACTTGTTAAAAAAAATTCCTTCATCCATTCCTATTATTAATTTAATTAATAAGGTTGATAAAATAAAAAATAAAAATTCATTACTAGAATTAATGAAAACGAATGCTCAATTAAATATTTTTAAGTCTGTTATTCCTGCTTCTATCAAATTAAAAGATAATCAAATTGTGATTCTTAAAGAGCTTGAGAAATTTTTGCCTGAGCAAGAATTTGTTTTTGATAAGGACGACTTCACTGACAAGAATGAACGTTTTTTAGCGGCGGAAATAATTCGTGAAAAGATATTCCGCTTAACGGGAGATGAATTACCTTATGTAGTTGCTGTCGAAATTGAGGACTTTCAAACAACCCCAGAATTGAGAAGAATATTTGCTACTGTTCTAGTAGATAAGGATAGCCAAAAGCCACTCTTAATTGGAAAAAGTGGCGAAAAATTAAAGCGGATATCAACGGAATCTCGCAAAGACATGGAAAGACTTTTTGGAAGCAAAGTGTGGCTTCAGGTATGGGTCAAGGTTCAAAAAAATTGGTTTGATGATGCAAGGGCATTAAAGTCTCTGGGTATCTAATTTTTATGAGAATAGAAGATCAAAATATTTATATTCTTCATACTTATCCATTTAAAGAAACAAGTTTATTAGTTGAGGTATTTTCTGAAAATTTTGGCAGGTTAAGTCTTTTAGCTAAAGGCGCAAGAAGACCGAGATCTTTATTAAGAGGATATCTTCAACCTTTTCAGCTTGTTCAAGGTACTTGGTCAGGACAAGGGGAGCTTAAGACACTATTCGGAGTTGAGTGGGTTTCAAAATATCTGGGTTTAAATAATCAAGGATTGGTTTGTGGATTTTATTTAAATGAACTTATGATGAAGCTTTTACCAAAAGCAGATCCCAATCAATCATTATTTAATTATTATCATAAATGTTTGGTTGCACTGTCAATTAGCAAGAATCATGAAAAAATATTAAGAAGTTTTGAGTTAAAGTTACTTCAGGTATTGGGCTATCAAGTTAATTTATTAACTGACGAAAACGGTGAACCAATAAGTGATGATAAAAATTATATTTTTGAGGCAGAGTATGGTGCAAGCTCGCCTGATAAAACTCAGAATGGTGTAAAAGTAAAAGGTAAGACTTTGCAGGATATGTCCAATGAAAATTACAAAGACCATGTTACGGTCAATGAAAGTAAATTATTAATGAGATATTTAATATCTTTCTATACTGAGAATCATAATTTAAAATCAAAAGAACTGTTTTATAAAAGCTAATTAGGATAAAAATGAAACTAGGTGTAAATATTGATCATATTGCAACAATAAGACAAGCGAGAGGAACAATCTATCCAAATATTGTTCAGGCAACTAAGTTAGCTGAGAAGGCGGGTGCTGACAGCATTACTCTTCATCTAAGAGAAGATAGAAGACATATGCAAGATCAAGATTTATTTGATATTAAACCGGTCATTCAAACAAAAATGAATTTAGAAATGGCTGCAACCGAGGAAATGTTGAGGATTGCTCTCAAGCTTCTTCCTGAGGATGTTTGTATTGTTCCAGAAAGGCGAGAAGAGAGAACCACTGAAGGTGGTCTAGATCTTTTGTCGCAATTTGATCAGATAGCCAATATTTCTGAAGAGCTTCACCAACAAGGTATACAAGTTTCCCTCTTTATTGCTCCAGATTTTAAAATGATTGATCTTGCATCTAAAATGAAAGTGCCGGTTATTGAGCTTCACACTGGTGCTTATGCTGACTCTAATTCACAAGATGAGCGTGATGATTATCTTCTTAAACTTAAGCAAGCTGCTGAGTACGCAAAAAAATTAGGTATTCAAGTTAATGCAGGCCACGGATTAAATTATGACAATATCTTTCCAATTTTAGATATCAAGGAAATTACAGAGCTAAATATAGGGCATGCTATTGTTTCAGAAGCACTTTTTATTGGATGGGATGCGGCAATTCGTAAAATGAAAATGATAATACAAAATAAAAAATGATTTTTGGTATTGGAAACGATATTGTTGAGATTGTTCGAATAAAAAAAATTTATGATCGTTTTGGTAATCACTTTGCTCGGAAAGTTCTAACAGAATCCGAATTTAAAATTTTTATCAAAAAAACTGCTCCAATTCATTTTTTAGCCAAAAGGTTTGCTGCAAAAGAGGCTTTTTCCAAGGCATTGGGAATAGGGTTTAGAAAACCAGTATCATTTCATGGTATTGAAGTTAGAAATAATGATTTAGGAAGACCATCATTTCATTTCAATGATGAAATAATGATTTACCTTAAACTACAAAAAATCGACTCATGTCATCTGTCGTTATCTGACGAGAGAAAATTAGCAAGTGCATTTGTTATTCTTGAGCTTTCAGATGAAGTCTAAAGGAAACCATTTTGTAAGCTTAGTTAACCTTTATGGTGATGAAAAAGTAGCCAAAAATCATAAATCCCATGTGTGCATCATTGGTCTTGGCGGGGTTGGTTCATGGGTAGCTGAGGCATTAGTTCGCCAAGGAGTAGGTGAATTGACCTTAATTGAAATGGATCATATAGTTGAATCTAATATTAATCGTCAAATACAAGCCTTAGAAACTAATATTGGTAACTCCAAAGTAAATGCCATTGGCGATAGAATTAAAAGTATTAATTCTGAATGCAAATTAAATTTAGTCGATGACTTTTTAACTGTAAATAATATGAATAAATTAATTGGCAAGCAGTTTGATGTTGTGGTTGATGCGATTGACCAAGTCTCTATAAAAAGAGCACTCATTGAATATTGTTTATTAAACCAAATTAAGCTTTTAGTTTCTGGAGGGGCTGGTGGAAAAAAATCGCCGGAAAAAATTCGATCTGACGATCTCCTGAAGTCTAAAGGCGATCCACTCCTGAGTAAATTAAGAAAATATTTTAGAAAAAATAACCCCAAAAAAAACAAGTTAGGAATAACGACCATATTCTCTGATGAGCAAATTATAAAAAATGAAAGTTGCTTGAATACAGAAAATAACCTTAGTTGCTCAGGTTATGGGTCAACACTCCTTGTTACAGCGGTTATTGGTTTCTATTTAGCCTCTGAAGTACAAAAAATTATCCATAAAGGTTGAAATTATAATTATTAACCCCATTTTTAGTTAATCATTAATTAACTATTAACTAAAAATATTATGGCAAAATCTGAAAAACTAAATTTCCAAACAGAGGTAAAGCAACTTCTTGATCTGATGATCCACTCTCTCTATAGCAATAAAGAAATTGCTATTAGAGAATTAATATCCAACGCTAGTGACGCTACCGATAAACTCCGATTCGAGGCTCTTGATAATGACAAGTTATATCAGGGTGATAGTGAACTTAAAGTGATTGTAGATTACGATGTTAAAGATAATTCATTGAAAATTATTGATAATGGTATTGGTATGGACCGCGAGGATTTAATCAATAATTTAGGAACAATAGCACGGTCAGGTACAAAAGAGTTTTTAGAAAAAGTTTCAGGTGACAAAACAAAAGATGCTAATTTGATTGGTCAATTCGGGGTTGGTTTTTATTCATCCTTTATTATTGCTGATGAAGTTATGGTTGAAACTAAAAAGGCAGGAAGTAACCAGTCTTATAGGTGGGCATCAAAAGCCGACGGTGAATTTACCATTGATGAGATTGAAAAAAAAGGTCGTGGTACTACCGTAATCTTGAAATTAAAAAAAGATGAGAGTGAGTTTTTGGATGCTTGGAAGCTAAAAAATATTATTAAAAAATACTCAGACCATATTTCCATTCCCATTGAAATGTACAAAACAGAAATGAATAAAGAGGAATTGGTTAAAACTGAAGAGTTAGAAACGGTTAATAATACTCAAGCAATTTGGACAAGAAGCAAGTCAGATATTAAAAAAACTGAATATGAGGAGTTTTATAAAAATCTTAGTTTTGACAGTGAAAGTCCTCTAGCTTTTTATCATAATAAGGTAGAAGGTAAGACTGAATATACATCATTACTGTTTATACCAAAAAAGGCGCCATTTGATCTATATGACAGAGAGAATCAAAACTCAATTAAATTATATGTCCGAAAAGTCTTTGTAATGGATGCAAATGAAAAACTTATCCCCCAGTATCTGCGATTTGTTAAAGGAATTATTGATTCACAGGACTTATCCTTAAATGTATCACGTGAAATTCTTCAAGACAGTCCTATGGTTGATACCATCAAATCAGGAATAGTTAAACGTGTATTATCTTCATTAAAAGACATGGCTGAGAAAAAGCCTGATGATTATCAACTATTTTGGAATGAATTTGGCAAGGTTTTAAAAGAGGGCCCTGCAGAAGATTTTGCTAACAAAGAGTTAATTGCAGGTTTATTAAGATTCGCAAGCACCAAAACTGACGAACAAAGCGTTAGTTTTGATAGTTATATTAAAAATATGCACAAAGACCAAGAGGTTATTTATTACATCACTGCAGATTCTTTCCAAGGAGCAAAAAATAGCCCGCATTTAGAGATCTTTAAAAAGAAAAATATAGAAGTTTTATTACTTAGCGACCGAGTGGATGAGTGGTTGGTGTCAAGCTTGTTCGATTTTAACGGCAAAAAGCTTCAATCTATAGCAAAAGGTGACTTAGATTTGGGTAAATTGGATGATGCGGATCAGAAAAAAGCAAACGAAAAAATTGAAAAAGAGGCTAAATCGGTTATTGAAAAGATTAAAAACTCATTAGGAGAAAGGGTTAAAGATGTTAAAGTGACTCATAGATTGACTGATTCTCCGGCATGTCTTGTGGTTGGTGAGCATGATATATCGGGTAATTTAGAAAGAATTTTAAAAGCTGCAGGACAGAATGCTCCATCCAGCAAACCGATATTAGAAATTAACCCTAGTCATAAGTTGATTAAAAAATTAGAAAAAGTTGTTGATAATCAAGAATTTAGTGACTTCTCAGCAGTAATTTTTGATCAAGCCGTGCTAGCGGAAGGCGGTCAGTTGGAGGACCCGATTAGTTTTGTTAAAAAAGTCAACCAATTTATAACAAAGTGACAAAAAAAATTGTTACAAAATATTTACAAAAAAGAATAAAAATAAAGCGAAAAAGTGTTTGACAAGGCTTTTAGAAACCTGATATAGTTTCGCTTCTTTGGTGCTACTGGCACCGAGATCACTCAAGAAAATGAATATTTGATGGTGATTTATTCGATCGCGGGGTGGAGCAGTCTGGCAGCTCGTCGGGCTCATAACCCGAAGGTCACAGGTTCAAATCCTGTCCCCGCAACCAATCGAAACTTGATCTTTAACAATATGCAACTGATAAGTGTGGGTACTTATTGAATGAGGTTAGTGACTGTTTACAGTCACACTCAAAAAATACAGTGCTTACACTCAAAAATTTGTGAACAAGACCACACTAGCTTAGGCTAGTTAACCTTGTAAATGAATTTGAGTTTTTTAAAAAGCACAAAGCGATTTATCTAACTTTCTTATTTATAAGAAAGTTTTAGTAATAGACAAGATTAAACTGAAGAGTTTGATCCTGGCTCAGATTGAACGCTGGCGGGATGCTTTACACATGCAAGTCGAACGGCAGCATAGAGAGCTTGCTCTCTGATGGCGAGTGGCGAACGGGTGAGTAATATATCGGAACGTGCCCAGTAATGGGGAATAACTAGCCGAAAGGTTAGCTAATACCGCATACGACCTACGGGTGAAAGCAGGGGATCTTTTAGACCTTGCGTTATTGGAGCGG
>Ga0209654_1002060_pt1:0-5000 | contig 14520 bp, 10 predicted proteins | sample SaaInl1SG_22_DNA_FD_184646 | JGI IMG/M metagenome (GOLD analysis project Ga0209654, IMG submission 184646) | Marine microbial communities from expanding oxygen minimum zones in the Saanich Inlet - ESP_161SG_22_DNA (SPAdes) (version 2) | ecosystem: Environmental > Aquatic > Marine >... | reverse complement strand
GCCAGGATGAAGGTGCGGTAACACGTACTGGAGGTCCGAACCCACAAATGTTGAAAAATTTGGGGATGAGCTGTGGATAGGGGTGAAAGGCTAAACAAACTTGGAGATAGCTGGTTCTCTCCGAAAACTATTTAGGTAGTGCCTCGTGTATAACTGTTGGGGGTAGAGCACTGTTATGGCTAGGGGGCTCATAAGAGCTTACCAAACCATTGCAAACTCCGAATACCGACAAGTTCAATCACGGGAGACAGACATCGGGTGCTAACGTCCGGTGTCAAAAGGGAAACAACCCAGACCACCAGCTAAGGTCCCAAATGATGTGCTAAGTGGTAAACGAAGTGAGAAGGCACAGACAGCCAGGAGGTTGGCTTAGAAGCAGCCACCCTTTAAAGAAAGCGTAATAGCTCACTGGTCGAGTCGTCTCGCGCGGAAGATGTAACGGGGCTAAGCACATAACCGAAGCTGTGGATGCATATTTATATGCATGGTAGGAGAGCGTTCTGTAGGCCTGCGAAGGTGTTCTGTGAGGAATGCTGGAGGTATCAGAAGTGCGAATGCTGACATGAGTAGCGATAAAGTGTGTGAAAGGCACACTCGCCGAAAGCCCAAGGTTTCCTGTGCAACGCTAATCGGCGCAGGGTGAGTCGGCCCCTAAGGTGAGGCAGAAATGCGTAACCGATGGGAAACAGATTAATATTTCTGTACTTCAATTTAATGCGATGTGGGGACGGAGAAGGTTAGGTCAGCCTAGTGACGGATATCTAGGTTTAAGCGTGTAGGTAGATTCTTTAGGCAAATCCGGAGAGTCAATACCGAGGCGTGATGACGAGTGAACTTTTGTTCATGAAGTGATTGATACCATGCTTCCAAGAAAAGCCACTAAGCTTCAGTTAAATTGAAACCGTACCGCAAACCAACACAGGTGGGCAGGATGAGAATTCTAAGGCGCTTGAGAGAACTCTGGAGAAGGAACTCGGCAAATTAGTACCGTAACTTCGGGATAAGGTACGCCCTTGTAGGTTGAAGCATTTTACATGTGGAGGCTGAAAGGGTTGCAGTGAATAGGTGGCTGCGACTGTTTAATAAAAACATAGCACTGTGCAAACACGAAAGTGGACGTATACGGTGTGACGCCTGCCCGGTGCCGGAAGGTTAAATGATGGGGTGCAAGCTCTTGATTGAAGCCCCGGTAAACGGCGGCCGTAACTATAACGGTCCTAAGGTAGCGAAATTCCTTGTCGGGTAAGTTCCGACCCGCACGAATGGCGTAACGATGGCCACACTGTCTCCTCTAGAGACTCAGCGAAGTTGAAATGGTTGTGAAGATGCAATCTACCCGCGGTTAGACGGAAAGACCCCATGAACCTTTACTATAGCTTTACATTGGACTTTGACAAGATTTGTGTAGGATAGGTGGGAGACTTTGAAGCGTGGTCGCTAGATCACGTGGAGTCACCCTTGAAATACCACCCTAATGTTGTTGGAGTTCTAACCCAGGTCCCTTATCGGGATCGGGGACCGTGTATGGTGGGTAGTTTGACTGGGGCGGTCTCCTCCCAAAGAGTAACGGAGGAGTGCGAAGGTAACCTAGGTACGGTCGGAAATCGTACTTTTAGTGCAATGGCATAAGGTTGCTTGACTGCGAGACGGACAGGTCGAGCAGGTGCGAAAGCAGGTCATAGTGATCCGGTGGTTCTGTATGGAAGGGCCATCGCTCAACGGATAAAAGGTACTCTGGGGATAACAGGCTGATTCCTCCCAAGAGTTCATATCGACGGGGGAGTTTGGCACCTCGATGTCGGCTCATCACATCCTGGGGCTGTAGTCGGTCCCAAGGGTATGGCTGTTCGCCATTTAAAGTGGTACGTGAGCTGGGTTTAAAACGTCGTGAGACAGTTTGGTCCCTATCTGCCGTGGGCGTTGGAAGTTTGAAGGGGGCTGTTCCTAGTACGAGAGGACCGGAATGGACAGATCTCTGGTGGACCGGTTGTTACGCCAGTAGCATAGCCGGGTAGCTAAATCTGGAAGAGATAAACGCTGAAAGCATCTAAGCGTGAAACTTGCCTTAAGATAAGACTTCCCTTGCACTTTAAGTGCACTCAAGAGTCGTTCTAGACCAGGACGTTGATAGGTCAGGTGTGGAAGTGCAGTAATGCATGAAGCTAACTGATACTAATTGCTCGTGAGGCTTGATCCTATAACTTTAAATCTTATGATTTAGGTTTTAGATCTAAAGCACTACAATTTACAACTTACTTCTTCTTATTGTTAAAAACATCAAACAAATTCGAGCAATAGCTCAACAGTTTGTTTGGCGGACATAGCGAGTTGGCACCACTCCTTCCCATTTCGAACAGGACAGTGAAACGATTCAGCGCCGATAATAGTGTGATCTTTTTCATGCGAATGTAGGACACCGCCAAACTTTTAAACACAAAAAAACCCAAACAATGTTTGGGTTTTTTTTTACCTCATTCCTCTATTTATTCCAAGTATCCCTTAAAGTAACAGTCCGATTAAAAACAATTTTATTTGCTTTTGAAATTGGGTCTACTATATAGTAACCATGTCTTTCAAATTGAAATTGATGTCCAGGGGAGGAGTTTTTTATGCTTTCTTCACAAATTACATCACTCTTAGAAACAGAATTAACATTAATATCATCAAGAAAGTTATCGAATAAATTGGGATTTTCTGAATTAAACAATCGGTCATAATTGCGAACTTCAACATTAATTGAATGTTTTGTTGAAAGCCAGTGAATATTTCCTTTAACTTTAATAGCATCGCTTCCAGGAGTTCCGGATTTTGTATCAGGGAGGTAATTACATTTAACTAAAACCACATTTCCGCTATCATCAGTTTCATAACCGGTACATTCAATTGCAAACCCATATCTTAGCCGAACAGTATTTCCAGGAAATAATCTAAAAAATTTTGGTTCAGGGTTTATTTGAAAATCTTCATTTTCAATCCATAACTCTTTTGTTAAATTTACTATTCGTTTACCGCGCTCTGGATATTGAGGATGATTTGGTACTTCACATAGCTCGATGTGATCATCAGGAAAGTTTTCTATTAGAAGTTTTACTGGATTTAATACAGCAATTCTTCGATCACATTCATCATTTAAAACTTCTCGTACTGAATCTTCAAAAGTCCCATAATCAATTAATGAGTCTGTTTTAGAAACGCCAATACGATTCATAAATAATTTAAAGCTGTTAGGACTATACCCCCTTCTTTTAGCTCCAACTAATGTCGGCATTCTGGGATCATCCCATCCATCAACATGATTTTCCTCTACCAATTGAATTAATTTTCTTTTAGAAAGAACAATATTGGTTAAATTAAGACGTGAAAATTCATGCTGCTTTGGTAAAGGTTTTTCTAAAAAATCATTTTCAGCTAATTTTTTTAATACCCACTCGTAAAATGGCCGCTGATCTTCAAATTCTAAAGTACATATCGAATGAGTTATTTTTTCTAGCGCATCTTCAATAGGGTGGGCAAAAGTATACATTGGATAAATACACCATTGCTTTCCAGTTTTATGATGTTCAGCGTGTCTGATACGATATATTGCAGGATCTCTTAAGTTAATATTAGGTGATGCCATATTAATTTTTGCTCTTAAAACCATATCCCCATCTTTGAATTTACCATCTTTCATAGCGGAGAAAAGGGTTAAATTTTCATCGACACTTTGATTTCGATAAGGAGAATCTTTTCCTGGCTCAGTCAATGTTCCTCGATTAATCCTAATCTCTTCGGGTGTTTGTTTGTCAACATAAGCTAGGTCTGCCTGAATTAAAACAAGTGCAGCTTGATACATGTAATTAAAATAATCACTAGCGTAATATAGGTTATCCTCTACTTCATCCTGAAATTTATATCCAAGCCATAAAACACTCTCAATTATACTCTTGGCATATTCTTCATTTTCTTTTTCTGGATTGGTGTCATCAAATCTTAAATGGCATCTGCCTTCATAATCATTGGCGAGACCAAAATTAAGAATAATACTTTTTGCATGACCAAAATGAAGATATCCATTCGGCTCGGGTGGAAATCGAGTTCTAATTTTTGCAAAGTCTTCATTAGCATTTGTATGATTTTTTTTTGGTCCAGGCGTTCCTGCCCACTTTTTATTTTCATATAGCTTTGCTTCAATATTTTTTTCAATTATATTTCGAATGAAGTTGGTAGGTGTGTCAATTATTTTATTGTTCATAGTCGTTATTTTACACGTTTTAATATTATTTTATGCATGCCTCATGCTATGATTAATTGCTATGAAACAGTACGAAATTGCCTTTAAAACTCTTGCTATTCTATCTGATGGACTTTTTCATTCTGGAGAAATGATTGCCAATGAACTTGGTTTTTCGCGTGTCTCAATATGGAAGGCCATTAATGATTTAAAAGAACTTAATGTTGAAATATTTTCTGTTAGGAAAAAAGGATATCGACTTCCTAAGGCTATTAAGATTCTGTCAGAAAAAAAAATTGTCGAAGCTTTGGGCGAATTATCTCAATTTGTAAACTTTGAATTACTTAATGTTATTGATTCAACCAATAAATATCTTTTGAATCAATCAAAGAATAAACCACATGCCACAGCTGTATGTTCAAATCTTCAGACTAATGGTAAGGGAAGAAGGGGGCGAGTGTGGCAATCTGCACTTGGCGAATCGATAACAATGTCCATTTTATGGAAATTTAATTTTGGCGCCTCCCAGCTTTCTGGTTTGAGTCTAGTGATTGGGATCGCATTGCAAAGAGTGATGCAAAAAATTGGTATTTATAATTCATCGCTAAAATGGCCTAATGATGTTTTGGTTGATGCTAACGATGACCTAAAAAAAATTGCCGGTGTACTAATTGAGCTTCAAGGAGATATGGAAAGTAGATGCTCGGCCGTTATTGGAGTAGGTTTAAATTTTGATTTATCTACCAAGCAACAAAAAAAAATTGATCAACTGGCTACAAGTATTACC
>Ga0209654_1002057_pt1 | contig 14533 bp, 17 predicted proteins | sample SaaInl1SG_22_DNA_FD_184646 | JGI IMG/M metagenome (GOLD analysis project Ga0209654, IMG submission 184646) | Marine microbial communities from expanding oxygen minimum zones in the Saanich Inlet - ESP_161SG_22_DNA (SPAdes) (version 2) | ecosystem: Environmental > Aquatic > Marine > Intertidal... | reverse complement strand
GGTGGCTCAGGATCAACCGACAAAGAAATTGCAGACGCAGTTTCTTTTGGTGTAATCAAGATGAACGTTGATACCGACACTCAGTACGCATTTACCCGCCCAGTTGTAAACCACATGCTGAAAAACTACGACGGAGTCCTGCGTATCGACGGAGAAGTCGGAAATAAGAAGCTCTACGACCCAAGAAACTGGGGTGCTGCCGCCGAAGCCGGAATGGCCGAGCGCGTAGTTCAGGCTGCTACGCAGCTTGGCTCAGCTGGAAAATCTAACTGGTAAGACAATGTCAACCGAGGTAAGCCCGTTTTACGACAATGGGCTACCGCGCTTCAAGGGTGAGCATCTGGACGGCCAAATGCACGGCTACTGGGAGTTTTTCAGAAAAGACGGTTCCCTAATGAGAGGTGGCAGCTTCGAAAAGGGAAAACGAATCGGAATTTGGAAAACCTACGCCCGCGATGGTTCCGAGGTCAGTTCCAAGTTGATTAGCTAGCGCTTTTTGTTGGAAGTGTCGTGACCGGCTTCTTTCAGGTCCTTGCGCAGTTCCTTTGGAAGCGAGAACTGGATATCCTCCTCGGCAGTGGTCACTGTGGAGACGTTTCCAAAGCCCTTCGTGTCAAGGTAATCAAGAACATCCGAAACCAGGTCTTCTGGGACAGAGGCCCCAGAGCTGACGCCAACAGTCTTTACCCCTTCGAACCAGCTGTCCTGGATTTCTGAAGCGTCATCTACTCGGTATGCGGCCTTAGCACCGGCATCCATCGCCACTTCAACCAATCGAACAGTGTTGGATGAATTCGCTGAGCCGACCACGATTACCAGATCTGAGTCGGCGCCAACCTTTTTGATGGCAACCTGCCTATTTTGAGTGGCATAGCAAATGTCATCGCTAGGTGGATTCTGCAGAGTTGGGAATTTCTCTCTTAGTTTCAAAACAGTTTCCATGGTTTCATCCACGGACAAAGTAGTTTGAGACAGCCAGACGACCTTCTTCGGGTCTTTGACAGTGGCAGTGGCAATGTCCTTGTCCCCGTCTATTAGCTGGACAACATCAGGCGCCTCGCCTGCAGTTCCTTCGACCTCTTCGTGACCTTCGTGACCGACAAGCAAGATGTCGTAGCCTTCTTTTTCAAACCTTTGAACTTCACGGTGAACCTTGGTTACAAGTGGGCAGGTAGCGTCGATGGTCTGCTGGTTTCTCTCCTCGGCGGCAGCGACCACTGCCGGTGACACACCGTGAGCACTGAAGACCATGATGCAGCCCTCTGGAGCCTCATCTACCTCTTCAACAAAGATTGCACCGCGTCGTTCTAGTGAGCGAACTACGTGCTTGTTGTGGACAATCTGCTTGCGCACGTAAACAGGTGCGCCGTAATGGTCGAGAGCTTTCTCGACTGCAATAACCGCTCGATCCACTCCCGCGCAGTAGCCTCGGGGCGCCGCAAGCAGCACCTTCTTGGTGGAGTCAATGTCGTTTGTATCGGTATTGTTGATTAGAGTCACCCGTCAATTGTACAAACCACTGCAAGGAGATTTGTTTTGGAACAAGCAGTGGGCACTGATAGTCAATCAAAAGTGAGCTCTGAGCATTCCCCCTGGCAGGTTTCAATGCTCTCAAAATCCCTGAAGGACTGGATTGAGCGCCTCGGCAGAGTTTGGGTTGAGGGTGAGCTCCAGTCCTATACCGAACGGGGCTCGGGAACATTTGGCTCAATCAGAGATCTCGACGTTGAAACGGCCGTTGAAATACACGCTTTCAATAACTCTGGGTCTGAAATAGCACCCGGACTGGCCCAGGGCGACAGGGTTGTCGCCCTTCTTCAGCCTGTTTTTTGGCCAAAAAATGGCAAGCTCACGATGCGAATCGTGCAAATGCACAAAGTTGGGCTCGGTGAGCTTCTAGAGCGCATTGAAAAGTTGAAGGCACAAATAATCTCAGAGGGCCTAGCCGAGATATCAAGAAAAAAGCCGCTACCGTTTTTGCCCAACAAGATTGGGCTAATAACTGGATCCAGCTCAGATGCCGAAAAAGATGTCCTGAAGAACTCTTTGCTCAGGTGGCCAGAAGTTGAATTCGAAGTCATAAACACATTGGTTCAAGGTGACAAGGCGGCGGCAGAAGTAATACTTGCTCTCCAACAGCTTGACGCCATGGAAGATGTTGACGTAATAATCATTGCCCGCGGTGGTGGAAGCTTCCAGGATCTACTGCCCTTCAGCGACGAGCGCCTAGTTCGAGCCGTGGCGGCTGCAAGCACTCCGGTCGTCAGTGCAATTGGGCACGAAAACGACCAGCCACTGCTGGATCTGGTCGCAGACCTACGAGCCTCCACACCCACCGACGCTGCAAAACGCGTGGTGCCAGATGTAGCTGACGAGCGTGACAGATTGCAAAATGCCAGCCAGAGAATCTGGTTTCGCCTCTCAACGCTCATTGACGGCCAGCTGCAAAACCTTGCAGCCCTAAAAACTAGGCCGGTTCTAGCCTCCCCGTTTGGTTTTGTAGATGCTCAGCAGGAAATGCTAAGCCAGCAAGTGCGCAGATTGACTGAGATTCTTGACTTTAGGATCCAGCAGGCTGAATCCAAGATTTCTCAACTTCACGCAACCGCCAGCGCACTTTCACCGCAGAAAACTTTGGACCGCGGCTATGCGGTCCTATTGTCAGCTTCTGGTAAGCCAGTCAAAAAAGCTAAGCCAGGAGAGCAATTCCAAGTTATTTCAGCAACGCAGGAAATTTCAGCAACAGTAGATCTTGTTAAGGAGAGAGATGTCAAAAGAAACTAACTCAATGAGCTACGAGCAGGCCCGAGACGAGCTTCAGGAAGTTGTTCAGCAGCTAGAGCAGCAGAACGTGAGCCTTGAAGCCTCTATGGAGCTTTGGGAGCGTGGAGAGCAGCTTGCCAAGATCTGTGAGGAATGGCTCTCGGGAGCACGCAAGAAACTCGATAAGGCAGCAAAAGAGAGACAGGCAAAGTGAGCTCAGCAGCTGCAGAGCGTAGAGCCAAGCAAACGGTCCGTAACCTAGTTCTCTCGATGCTGGTGACCTTGGGCCTGGTGGCAGCAATCTACCTGGGAGTGCCACGGGACGACACGAACAGAATTGTCCCGGTTGATTATCAAGCCATTGCCGTCACCGCGGAAAGCTCACTTAACCAGAAGGCTCTAAGCCCTGAAATCCCAAGTGACTGGTGGGCAAACGCGGCAAGGCTAGACACTACCCTCGGAGTGGTCAGTTGGTATGTCGGGTTCGTGACCGAGGAGAATCAATTCATAGCACTCACTCAGGCAGTTGATTCAAACCCATCTTGGGAAAGCGATCTACTCTCGGGAAACTTTCAGGACGGTGAAGTAATCCTGTCTGGTTTGACCTGGGAAGTGTGGCCGACCATCAACCCCAGCTCCCCACGTGGAACCAAAGAATATGCACTGCTTCACAGAGCAGAGGACGCAGTGGTTGTAATCTATGGAACGGCGCCGCTTAGTGATTTTGAGCTCCTTGCTGCAGCCATTTCGTCCCAACTTGATTAGGTAGAGAATGAACCAGCTTTGGACTACAAACCAGGCCTGGCAACAACTCCTGACTGGAAACAAAAACTTTGTGGCCGGTTCACTCGCCCATGAGCACCAAGACGCGGAAAAAAGGCAAGAGCTGGTTGAGGAGCAAACACCCTTCGCGGCAGTCTTCGGCTGCTCTGACTCTCGCCTTGCCGCCGAGATGATTTTTGATGTGGGCCTTGGGGACCTCTTTGTTGTCAGGAACGCCGGCCAAGTTCTTGCGGAGACGATTCTCGGCTCACTTGAATTTGCGGTCGAGGTCTTGAAAGTTCCGCTCATAGTGATCTTGGGACACGACCAGTGCGGTGCCATCAAGGCCGGAATAAAAGCACAATCGGGTTCCGTCAAATTCGCAGGAGAGTTCATTCACAACCTTGTCAATCGAATCACACCGACCATCGAACAAGGAATCAGCGCCGGTGAAACAACCATCGAGGAATTCACCAGTCGCCACATCAGAGAAACAGTCTCTGAGCTTGTTCAACGCTCAGCTGTCATTCGTGAGGCAGTCAAGGCGGGCAGCCTTGGTATCGTCGGAGCAGAATATAAACTTGAACTAGGTGAGGTTCAACTCGTTGAGTCGCTCGGAATAACGAAGTAACTGGATAGGAAATCATGGAATACCGCATTGAGCACGACACGATGGGCGAAGTAAAGGTGCCAAAAGATGCCCTCTACAGCGCTCAAACTCAGCGTGCGGTGGAGAATTTCCCAATCTCTGGCTCGGTGCTTGAATCGGAGCAAATAATTGCCCTTGCAAGAATCAAGAAAGCTGCTGCAGTTGCCAATGCCCAGTTGGGGATCATGGATGCAGCGATTTCAGAATCAATCCAGTGGGCAGCCGATCAGATTATTTCCGGCAAGCACCTCAACGAGTTCCCAGTAGATGTTTTCCAAACAGGTAGCGGCACCAGCTCGAACATGAACATGAACGAGGTGTTGGCGACGCTGGCAACTTCAAAGCTTGGCAGCGAAGTTCACCCGAACGACCACGTAAACATGTCCCAGTCCTCGAATGATGTCTTCCCAACATCCGTGCATGTTGCGATAACCGGTGCCCTTATCAACAGTCTTTTACCATCGCTTGACTACCTGGCCTCGCACCTAGAAAAGAAGGCGGAGGCCTGGAAAGAGCTTGTAAAACCAGGTCGCACACACCTAATGGATGCCACTCCGGTTACCTTCGGCCAAGAATTTGCCGGCTATGCCGCCCAGATTCGATATGCCATTGAACGCGTTGAAGCAAGCCTTCCTCGCGTGAGTGAGGTTCCCCAGGGTGGAACAGCCACTGGAACTGGGATTAATACACCCAAGGGTTTCCCGCAGGCAATCATTAGTCATCTGGCCAAAGAAACCGGCCTGCCGATTACCGAAGCTCGTGACCACTTCGAGGCACAGGGAGCCAGAGATGCACTGGTAGAAGCATCTGGTGCCCTAAAAGTCTTGGCTGTGAGCCTCACAAAAATCAACAACGACATTCGCTGGATGGGATCAGGCCCCAACACTGGTCTTGGCGAACTGCAAATTCCAGACCTTCAGCCTGGCAGCTCAATCATGCCCGGAAAAGTGAATCCGGTAGTTCCGGAGGCCGTCTTGATGGTCTGCGCCAGAGTTATTGGGAACGACGCCACCATTGCCTGGGCTGGAGCTAGCGGGAGCTTTGAATTGAATGTCGGCATCCCGGTTATGGGTTCGGCACTACTCGAGTCAATTCGCCTACTCTCCAACTCGATGCGGGTCTTTGCGGATAAGACCATTGATGGACTCGTTGTGAATCAAGACCACGCCAAGGCACTGGCAGAATCAAGCCCTTCGATTGTCACTCCGCTGAATAAAGTCATCGGTTACGAGGCTGCCGCCAAAATAGCCAAGCACGCGGTGGCAAATAACGTGACCATCAAGCAGGCCACCCAAGACTTGGGCTACGTGGATGGCGAGAAGTTGACATTGGAGCTACTTGACCAGCTTCTAGATGTGCTACCTATGACAAGACCACCTCAGTAAAAAGCTCAGCGGCAGGAATGGCCCCAATAACCAAGAAGCCCAATATCAGGTAAGGGCCCAAGGGAATCAAGGACCTGGGTCTAATTCTCCCAAGCACGAGCCCAATCACACTTACGACCGTTGCAATCCCCAGCCCTAGAGCAAGTGACAGCAGTACCAGCACTGGCGAGTGCCATGCCAGTGGGATGTGCATGGCTATGAGCAGCTTGATGTCTCCCATTCCTATGGCTTTTGCTCTGGCGAGCAAATAGCCGACTGCCCCGGTCACTGCCCCCGCACTCATCGCAATCGCAAAATCAACCCAGCGGCTGGTTGTCAGGCTGGCAATCGCTGTTGCCAAGATCGAACCAATAATTGCGATGTAGGTGTACTTGTTTGGAAGTCGGTGCTCTCGAATGTCAGTGATTGCAAGGGGTATCGAAAGTGCCGCTATCAGCATGATGGGAAATACAGAGAAAAGATTTGGCTGCATCTTGCAAAATCTAAAGGAAGCCCAGACTTTGTCCGATGAGTTATCCCCATGAAACTCAGTCGAGCAGAGTAGTGACTAAGGCAGCAATGTCACTTCGCTCGCTTCTTGTAAGTGTGACATGGCTAAATAGGGATTGGCCCTTCAAGGTCTCCACCACTGAGGCAACGCCATCGTGCCGACCAACCCTGAGATTGTCCCGTTGAGCGACGTCGTGTGTCAAGACAACCCTTGAGTTTTGACCCACTCTCGACAGCATGGTCAGCAATACGTTGCGCTCAAGAGATTGGGCTTCATCCACAATGACGAATGTGTCATGTAGAGACCTTCCGCGAATATGCGTCAACGGAAGCACTTCAAGAATGCCTCGACTCAGAATTTCTTCGATTACCTCCTTGGAGACCAATGCCCCAAGAGTGTCGAATACGGCTTGAGCCCAAGGGTTCATTTTTTCAACTTCTGTGCCGGGTAGATAACCCAATTCTTGCCCGCCAACGGCGAATAGCGGCCTGAATACCATGATTTTCTTATGTTGTCGCTTTTCCAGCACCGCCTCCAGGCCAGCACATAGAGCGAGCGCACTCTTTCCGGTTCCAGCACGTCCACCGAGTGAAACAATTCCCATTGAGGTGTCAAGCAATGAATCAATAGCCAACCGTTGCTCAGCAGATCGACCATGCAAACCAAACAATTCACGGTCACCTCTTATGAGCCTCACCAAACCGGACCGCCCCACACGTCCAAGAGCGCTCCCTCGATCCGAAGTGAGCACCAATCCGGTGTTAATCGGTAACCCCTTCGTCTCCTCGATCAAGAGCTCTTCGGAATCGTATAGATCAGCCATCGCATCAGAGGTCATGCTTATCTCAGCAACACCGTTCCACTCTTCAGTTGCAAGCTCATGCAGGTATTCCTCCGCGTTTAAGCCAATGGAAGAAGCCTTCACACGCATCGGTAAATCCTTGGAAACCAGGGTTACATGAAACCCCTCACTCTTCAAATTTGCTGCGACTGCCAGAATTCGCGAATCATTGTCTCCGAGTTGAAATCCCGTGGGCAGAATGCTGGCATCTATGTGATTCAATTCCACTCGAAGTGTGCCGCTGTTACCAACCTCAACAGGAAAATCTAATCTTTCGTGCTTTTTCCTCAAGTCATCTAGGAGTCGGAGTGCTTTTCTAGCAAAGTAGCCAATTTCAAGATCATTACGCTTTTTTTCGAGTTCGTTGATGACAACGATTGGAAGCACAACCTCATGCTCGGAAAATCTAAACATCGCACCTGGGTCTGACAAAAGAACTGAAGTGTCGAGCACAAAAGTCCTGACAGCGGTTTTGGTGTTCTGACCTAATTTCTTAGATTTGGTAGGAGTATTCACCGCCTTAGACTTTTCATCGTTTTCCAATTTGATGTTGGTCTTGCCGGCTGATGTTCTATCCAATGCGACTCCTTTGGGCGGTGAAGCTTTGATTCAACTCAAGTCTGAGATTTGCCGAATAGAGAGTTAGACACGCACAATGACCAAAAGTAGGGCTATTTGTTTGAAGTAAGAGCCCTAAGCTCCAAAACGTCTATGGCGACGCTGGAAATCTCTTAGTGCTCTCAGGAAATCAACTTTTCTAAAGTCTGGCCACAATGCTTCTGCGAAATAGAACTCGCTGTTCGCGCTTTGCCAAAGCAGAAAGCCGCTAAGGCGCTGCTCACCACTTGTTCTGATCAGTAGGTCTGGATCAGGCTGACCACCCGTGTAGAGGTGCTCTGCAATCAATTCTGGAGTCATGACCTCTGCCAGCTGTTCGATTGTGCTGCCGTCTTTGGAGTGCTTTCGCAGGATGTCTCGCATAGCGTGCGCTATCTCTTTACGTCCCCCGTAGGCAATCGCCAAGTTCACATGAGGCCCTGAAACGTTGGCGGTTTTTCTCTCAACCTCTTCAAGGCGCTTTATCGCGTCAGCAGGCAAAGACTCCTTATCACCAACAACTTGCAGCTGCCAGCGACCCAAAGTTGCCAACTCTTCACTGAGGGCAACGATGATGTCGATAAGTTCAGTCAGTTCCTGACCATTTCGACCAGTTAAGTTGTCCGTGGAAAGCAAATATAAAGTTACGTGATCAACTGAAAGCTCGGAACACCACGATAAAAACTCTGTAATTTTCTTAGCTCCGGCAGCATGGCCCTGGCCTGCCTCATCAAAACCTTGCACCTTGGCCCACCTGCGGTTGCCATCAACCATTACGCCGATATGTTTTGGCATGTCTGTAGTACTCAAATTGCGTTCGAGCAGTTTTGAGTAGAAACCATAAAGCAGATTTTGCACCACTGAATGCTATCTGAAACTTGGCAATGCTTTAGCCTTGGAGGCATGAGCAATGCCGATTCACCAGACCCGCTCCACATTCCGCTGAACGAACTCAAGGGCTCTGACGCAAGCGGAGACTTCCGCCCAACTTGGCGCGGCTGGATCCACACCGGTGTGCTGCCATTCGTTGTTGCCGCGGGGGTGCTTCTCCTGGTCTTCTCTGTGGGCTGGCAGGCCAAGACTGCTGCGGCAATCTACTTTGCCAGCTCAATTCTGCTCTTTGGTAACTCTGCGCTGTATCACCGATTCAACTGGGGGCCTCTCACCAAGGTCATACTGAAACGGATTGACCACTCAAATATTTTCCTATTAATCGCAGGCACCTACACGCCGATGGCAGTTACCGCCCTAACAGCAGACAAAGGGTTCTGGCTTTTGATTGCGGTTTGGTCGATAGCGATTCTGGGCATTAGCTTCAGGGTCTTCTGGATCAATGCCCCGCGCTGGCTGTATGTCCCGATTTATCTGGCAATGGGCTGGATAGCAGTTTTGTTCATTCCAGATTTCATCGAAACCAACCTGGTCATGATGACACTTGTAATCGTTGGAGGATTGTTCTACTCAATCGGAGCCGTAATCTACGGCCTAAAAAAACCAAACCCATTCCCAAAGCACTTTGGCTTCCATGAGATTTTTCACGCACTTACTGTTGCAGCATTCTTTTGCCACTGGACAGCTTGTTTGCTTATAGGTCTTGACCCTCTTCCGGGTTCACTCGCTTTGGCTTCGTAGGTGGTGCTGGGCGCTCTGGCTTAGAGACATCTAGATTGTCCAGTTCCTCTGCAGCGAGCCGTGCTCGAATCTCTCCGCGGTAGCGAGTCTTTCTGACTCTTCGGTTCATATCGAACAAAAGCGCAATCGCCAATCCTGCAACTCCAAAGGTCACGATAAACCCTATTGTTCCTGGTGAGTTGTAGGTATCGTCTGGAACAGGGGTTGGGGTGGTGGTTACTTCAACCAGCAGAGCAAATAGGAAATCCATGGGATAAGTATTCCACCTGTGTCGTAGCCTTGTAGCACGATGACATCAACAGAAGCCCTTCTCAACGAAAGATACGGCGCTCAGCGCCCGAAGAATGCCAAAAGAAACCGCATTCTTTCGATTCTTGGTGTTGGAGCAATGGTTGTTCTGGCGGCCTTCTTTGCAATGGCAAACTACTCGCCGGTTGTCACCACCGATGTTGGCTTCCGAGTTGAATCACAATGGCGGACTGAGGTGGATTTCGAGTTGAGCATGCCGGCGGGCTCGACTGCAGTTTGTTCTTTCGAGGCACTGGATAACAGTTTTGGAGTTGTCGGTTTCGCTGAGTTTGAATTTGGTCCTTCTGAGATAGATACCAACCGCTACACCGTTGCAATAAACACCTATGCACTGGCCGTTACAGGCTTGGTTGATGAGTGCACCCTGCGTTAGACTTTGAACTAGCCCGCAAAGCGGGCTGTTTTCATACCCGGAGGTGATTAGACCATGAGCGACTCAATCCTGCTTACACAGGCCGCCTATGACCGAATGCTTGCTGAGCTCACTCGGCTAATTACCGAAGAACGTCACGCAATCAGCCTCAAGATTCAAGAAGCTCGTGAAGAGGGTGACCTGAAGGAAAACGGTGGCTACCATGCCGCCAAGGAAGAGCAAGGCAAGATAGAAGCACGAATCAACAGACTTGAAGAGATGCTTGCCAATGCAGAAATTGGCGAGGCAGACCCTGCAGATGGCATTGTCAAACAGGGGCTCATGGTCAGCTGCAAACTAAATGGCTCGTCTAAAGACTTCTACCTAGGTTCACATGAGGTTTTTGAGGGTACCGAGTTTGAAGAACAAATCGATCAGGGCGACTTGGACGTCTACTCCCCCGACTCACCGATCGGAAAAGTTATCCTCGGGCAGAGCGTCGGTTCAACCGTCACCTACACTGCCCCCAATGGGAAAGACATCAAAGTCGAAATTACTTGCCTAAAGACCTTTGACTTTTAGTCTTCAGTCATTCTTGGGCTGAGTCCAGCCTTTTTTAGGGACTGAAAAACTTCATCGCGATGTTCTTTGCCGCGTGTTTCGATGCTTAGATCCAACTCCACTTCACTAATTTGGAGTCCGTTACCGTGTCTGGTGTGTAGCACCTCTACGACATTGGCACCAGCCGCCGCCACAGCCTCAGCAGTGAGTACCAGTTGTCCAGGACGATCTGGCAGCATCACCGCGATGTTCGTATAGCGATCAGAGGCAGCAAGTCCGTGACGGATAACGCGCTGAAGCAAAAGCGGGTCGATATTTCCACCCGACAAAATTATTGCGGTGGTGCCCTTTAGTTTGACTTTCTTGGCCAGGACTGCCGCTACGCCAACTACTCCGCCAGCCTCGACGACCATCTTGGATTTCTCCATCACCAAAACCATGGCCTTAGCAATCTCATCCTCAGAGACCGTGACAACTTTGTCCACATACTCTTCAATCAAGTCAAATGGGATTTTTCCCGGCTTCGCAACAGCAATTCCGTCTGCGATTGTTGATCCTATTTTTATCTCAACCGGCTTACCCGCCTCGAGTGAGACAGGGTAGGCAGCTGCCGCGGCGGCTTGAACAGCAATAATGTTGACCTTTTTTCCAAGACTCTTGGCTTTCAGCTTTGCAGCAGTTGCTACTCCTGCAGCGAGACCTCCGCCGCCCAGGCAGACAAGAATGTTGTCAACCTCTGGCAGGTCCTCAAGAATTTCTAGCCCAACAGTTCCTTGCCCGGCAACAATATCTGCATCGTCAAAAGGTGGGATAAAGACTGCACCCGATTTTTCAGTAAAGGCCTTTGCTGCTGAAAGAGTTTCGTCAAAGATCGCACCCGAAAGCACAACCTTTGCTCCAAAATCCAGGGTTGCCTGGTACTTGGGCAAAGACGCGCCGATTGGCATAAAAATGGTTGCCTTGATGCCAAGCTCCCTTGCTGCATAGGCAACACCCTGGGCATGATTACCGGCAGAGGCGGCGACAACGCCCTTTTTTCTTTCTGCTTCAGACAGAGAAGACAGCTTGTTGTAGGCGCCACGTAACTTGAAAGCACCTGTGCGCTGAAGGTTTTCACATTTCAAGAAAACTGGGGTCTCAGTAAGCTCCGATAGCCAATCGCTTCTGAGCATGGGGGTATGAATTACTGCGTTTGCAATGGTCCTTTGGGCTTCTTCGAATTCAACCAGCGTGAGCGACGCATTTTTTGCCATTTCTAAACCTTCAATCTCAGACTGAGTGAAAGTCTAGCGATTTAGAACTCTCTGCCTATCTGGTTGAGTCTTTCAACACGCTTTGGAATTGGTGGGTGTGTAGAAAAAACTCTTTCAACAACACCGGGTTTCAGTGGGTCATTAATGTACATGTGGGCCATTGCGGAGTTAGCTCGCCTCATTGGCTTTCCGTATTCGCCCAGCTTCACAAGCGCAGATGCCAATCCGTCCGGATACCTGGTCATCGCAATGCCTGATGCATCCGCCAAGTACTCTCGTTGACGAGATACCGCTGCAGAGACAAGTGGTCCAATGAGCCAAGTGATGATCATACCGACCACTCCAACTGCGACCAGAATCAGACCAAGCTGACCACTTTGCCTATTTCTGCTCATCCCCGAGAACCACGCCATCCGAATAGCGAAGTCCGCCAGTATTCCGACGGCAGAAATAAGACCAAAGACAATCATCGACACTCGAATGTCATAGTTTTTTACGTGAGCCATCTCGTGAGCCATGACGCCTTCAAGCTCGTTGTCGTCCATGATCTCAAGCAGCCCGGTCGTCGATGCGACTACTGCGTGTTCAGGGTTTCTTCCCGTTGCAAAAGCATTGGGGGCTGGATCTTCAATGACGTAAACCTTTGGCATTGGCATGCCTTGAGAAATACTTAGGTTTTCTACAATGTTCCAGAGCCTAGGGTTATCTTTTTTCTCGATCTGCTTTGCGCCACTCATCGTGATTGCTAAGCGTGAGCCCGCGTAGTACTGAAAAATCGCGTATGCGGCTACGAAGCCAATTATCAGCAGCGCACTTGAGCCATTGCCGCTGGACGCCCCCCACCAAAAGGCGATACCGCCAAGTAGCAGAATGAAGCCAGCGACGATTATGAATGTGTTTCGCTTATTGGCTGCGATTGCCGAATACATCTTGCCCTTTAGAACTTAACGCTTGGTGGTTCTGCAATAGCATCTGGGTTCTCTACCTCGAAGAACTCCCGCTCCGAAAACCCCAGGTTCGATGCAAAGACGTTGTTCGGAAACTGCAGAATCTTGGTGTTGAGTTCTCGAACCCCGCCGTTGAAGAACCTCCTGGAGGCCATCACTTTGTCCTCGGTGTCAGTTAGTTCTCGCTGAAGCTCTAGGAAGTTAGTGGATGCCACCAAAGCCGGGTATGCCTCTGAGACAGCAAACAAGCTCTTCAGAGCGCCCTGAAGCGCTCCGTCGGCCTGTGCGGCCTGAGCGGGGTGCTCTAGGGCCTCTGGGGATACGGTGGCTGCCCTAGCGCGGGTTACGTTTTCAAAAACTTCTTTTTCGTGGGAGGCGTAGCCTCGAACAGTCTCAATAAGGTTTGGAATCAGGTCCGCTCTGCGCTTGAGCTGAACGGTGATATCGCTCCACGCTTCGTCAACTCTTACCTTGAGCGTTACGAGCTGGTTGTAGGTAACCCAGAGGAAGAGCCCGATAACTATTACCAGTCCGAGCACTACCCAAATTGCGATATCCATGATTCTCCTTTTTTGAACTTTTCTAGGTTAGGGCAATTTGCTGGCTGTTAGCTGTCAGTTGGCTGAAACCGATCCTCAAGCCAAGTCAATAGATCGCCAGCAAAGAGCTTAGACACTTCGGCGTCCGGAGCCACCAATTCGCCAGCATGCGGAAAGCCGGGATAAGAATTAAACTCTGTTTCCACACCGGCTGCCGAGAGCCGTGCGGCGTATTCTTTATCCTCTTGGAAAAACAGGTCAATTTCGCCGACGGCTATGTATGCCGCAGGGAGTCCGGAAAGATCTTTTCGCCTTGAAGGAACCGCGTGTTCAGGCAGGTTATGCGAGCCGGGTTCGGCGTTCAGATAAGACTTCCAGCCAAAGTGATTCGAGGTGTTATTCCAGACAAAAGTGGTTTCATCTAATTCGCGCTTTGTGGCAGTTCGATCATCAAGCATTGGATACTTCAAGACCTGAGCTATTGGCTGTTGCCTACCACTGTCCAGTAAACGCTGCGCCAGCCCTGCGGCTAATCCAGCTCCGGCGCTATCTCCACCAATGGCAACTTTCTTGGGGTCAAAACCAAACCTGGTCGCGTTTTCAATCGCCCAGAGATATCCCGCTTCGCAATCATCCATGGGGACGGGGAATGGATGCTTTGGTGCAAGCCTGTAATCAACCGAAAACACCGTGATGCCAATTTCAAGAGCAACAGTTCCGCAAAAGGCATCGCTATCCCCGACGCTTCCAATAATCATTCCGCCGCCGTGGATCCAGACCAGGGCGCCGTCCGACAACTTTATTTTTGGCTGATAAACCCGGACGGAAGTTTGACCCACTTTGTGGTCGCTAGTTGATACCCCAGAAGGCATTTTGGCTCTTTTGGCCAACAGCGGCAGCAGCACTTTCAGCACAGCGACCTTCCCGCGGGACGAGAAAGTTAGGCTGGGGAATTTCTTGAGAAGCGGAATAATCTCTTTGTCTACATCGTCGTAGTTCATGGCACAACTCTATATAGATTTGGTGCCCCGAGTGGGACTCGAACCCACACTGTGACGATTTTAAGTCGTCTGCCTCTGCCATTGGGCTATCGGGGCTAAGACAAAAGGTCCAGCAAAAAAGCTGGACCTAAAGTCTGTGCAATTACTTGCCAGACTTGGTTGCCCAAGTCTCAAAGAATAATCGAGGGTTTCGCATCGCTTCAACAGAACTTAGATCGCGGCCCAGTACCAGGTTCCAGAACCAGCCAGCTACCACCCGAATCTTGCGCTCCCAGGTTGGCATTGCAAGCCCGTGGTAACCGCGGTGAAAAACCCACGCGACAAAACCGGTGAGGCCCAGTTTTCCAGACTGGAAAGCACCTACGCCGATACCTAGACCGGCAACTGCTCCCAAGTTTTTGTGGAAATACTCTTTTGGTGCTTCATTACGGATATCAGCAACCAAGTTTTTG
>Ga0209654_1002056_pt1 | contig 14535 bp, 12 predicted proteins | sample SaaInl1SG_22_DNA_FD_184646 | JGI IMG/M metagenome (GOLD analysis project Ga0209654, IMG submission 184646) | Marine microbial communities from expanding oxygen minimum zones in the Saanich Inlet - ESP_161SG_22_DNA (SPAdes) (version 2) | ecosystem: Environmental > Aquatic > Marine > Intertidal... | reverse complement strand
CACAGATAACTTTGATAAAGAGTTACCTGTTAGTGGTAATCTTGATATCAATCAAGTATTACAATCAGAATATTTCTTTTGCTGAGGACATTATGGAAGCATTTATTTTGATTAGTGTATTTATTTATTCTTTATTTATTATCAGAAACCTAGGGGTTTAAAATGAAAAGTTATAATATTGATTCTTTAATGGGTGACATTGACTATGATGATACTCAATTTCAATCAGACTATCGTAAGTTAGGAATTGAAATTCCTGATTCTCTTTTGTATACACCTGAATTAAATCAGTTTGTAGCATCACAAGAACGTGATCGCACTAAATCTTATTTGCCGGGTAAATTAAATCCGCAAACTCGTAAACCTTTTACGCAAGAAGAAGCAGATATTATTGCAGAAGAATCTTATGCTAAAGTTATGTCTGATGTAGACGAATTAATTAAACAAAGTAAATAAAAAAAAAAGCCCCAAGGGTTCCATAAGGAATCCAAGGGGCTATTCTTATTATTATTATGTAAAGAACAAGAAGTAATCTTGACCTGACTTAATACGCTTAAGTGCTTTATTTTTATTATCTGTTGCGGTATCTTTTGTATATGCACCATCAGCTGTAATAAACTGATTCATTTTAAAGTCCATATCTCTTAGATACATAATCGCTTGAATAAAACTTAAAGGATCTTTAGCTGTTTGTTTTTGTTGTTTTCCATTTACATATGCTACACGAGTAGGTTTATGTTTTTTTTCAACAAGAGCTTTAAGTTTAATAGGGAATGTTTTAAATTCACCTGAACGATTATCTGGATCTACATAGCCAATAGCTTTGTATAAATCCAATTCACTTTGCATAACATCTTTCTTAAAGAAATCTTCTTCTGCAGCATCTTTTAAACGATAATAAAGACTATCTGCTTTCCTACCAATAGCTGCAAATTCACCATTAGTACCAATGTCTACTGAAGCGTTTTCTAATCCTTGACGTTGTGCTCTTTCCTTTAATTCATTCATAACATCTTTAAGCTGTCGCCTAAAGTCTTGAATGAACTCTCCCATCATATCATACTCTAATACTTTCATTGCTGAACCATCTTTAACAGAGTTAACTGCAAAGAAGTAAGGAGCAAAACCATTGCCATCAACAATTAAGTTATCATGAACAATAGCAAACCATTGAGGTGTTTTAGTTTTATCAGGGTTAACCATGTTAACAGCATCAATAAGAGTAGCAGACTCACGATATTGACCCAACAAAGGACCAATAAGATTCATATTATATGAATTATATTCTGGTACATACTTAATTTGCTTGCCTTCTTTAGCACTATAAACTGTTTTCTCAACGCTTTTTCTAGTAGGATCTTTAACTTTTACTTTAGAGTTATATTGAACAGTACCATTAGGAAGTGTTATAGTGATAGGATCTCCTTGATCTACCTCCATATAAGTTTCACTACCAATAGCTGCTTTTTCTCCAAAGTAAAGAGTAGGCTCTGGGAATCTATTAAAGAATTGAAGGACTTCCACAATATCTTTAGGTAATTGTTTGTTCCAAGATTGAGAAGTCTTTAAAATAGTTTTAGAATACAAACTATTAAAGTCCACTACCATATCATTTTCATTATTATAATATGGCATTAAAGCATCTTTAACAGCAGGATATTTATCTAAAAACTTAATAGCTTCTTGCTCATGAAAAGCAAAGTGTTTACCATAGTCATCTGTTAACAGTACTTTCTTTCCTAGATCATCATAAAGCTTTGGATTAGCAGCAGAAAGTTCGTTTAATGTATTAAACAATACACTAGCAATTCCTTTCTTTTCATACTCTGTTTTAGCTTTTGATTCATTAAACAAAGAATTAATTTCTCTTTGATTAAATTTAGGATTAAGTATTTCAGAAAACTTATCATAGAAAAGCTTTCTTGGACCACCCTTAAGACGGTTATCATCTTCAATAATAATACCAGTACGCTCAAGTACATCTTGATTACCAATATCCATAGAGATAAAGGTACGCCCTGCTGAGTTCATATCCATATCAGTCATTACTTTAGGATTCCAGAAAGTATTATTCTGTACTGCATCCATAAGCTCTGCTAATGCTACATAAGAAGACAAAGCAAAACCAAATGTTTTTGGATCTGAATTATTTAACCACTTATTAATAGCTAAGATTTCATCTTGAGTTAATTGTGGAATAGATGTTTGACCGTATTGACCTTGTTGATCTAAAGAAACAGTAAAGTTCTTTAAAGTCTGTTCATTAATTGAGCCATCATTGTTAATAATATTAAGCTTATTAATAGCAGATTTAATTAAACGACCTGTGTTACCATGTTCAGCTACAAAAGCAGGAGTCATTTGACTTACACGCTCAGGCCAAGTCATAGACTCTGATGGTTTACCTAAAATGTTTTTATGAATAGCAGCCATAGTAGAAATGATAGCCATTCTTTTATCTTTAATTTTACCGCCATCTTTAAAATGCTTTAAGAAATAAGCTTCAGAAGAAGCACCCATATTACTAATAGAACTTAAATCTTCTCTAGTAACTTTAATAGGGTTTGCTACTGGGTTATTACCTAATGCTCTATTAAGTAGGTTATTCTGCATTTCTACAGCAAGGTTTTCAGGATAAAAACGATGAACAGATGGATCTTCTTTATGATAATTATACTCAGGTCCACTATTTTTAACACCAGCATATAACTGAATAGAGTTATTTACTTTGTTAATTGTTTTACGTTTTTCTTGAGCTGCTGCTTGAGCACCTCGATCTCCGCCACCTGCTGTTTTAGCAATCTCATTAAATCTAGCATCATCTAAACCTAAGAATTCAGCAGTATCTACACCTACATTAACACCATTAGTAACAAGTGCTGTTAAAAGAGTAAGGCCACCGACTTGAGTATTATTAGTACTATAAGGTACACTACCTACTTTAACAGTAAAGTCTGTTAAGTCTTCAGGCTTACCTTTTTGTTTATTAGGTGATTTATATTCTTGTAAAGCTGCTTTACCTTGGAAACGGGATATTCTAAAGTTACGTACTTCTTTGGCTTTGTTATAAGAGTTATACCAACCAGTATCTGTATTAGCAGGTGTTTTAGGTCTACGAATATCTTTACGTTCACTAATAGTTTCGTTAATAAGGTTACGAGTAGCTCTAGAAAACTCAATAGCAGTCCCTGTAGGGATTACATAAGTTTCACCATCATTACCTTTAATTAACTTAAACAAACCAGATTCAAGAGCAGTAGCACCTAACAAATCACCAACAATATCATTGTTAACTTGTTGAGCAATAGCAGGGTTTTGATCTTGAGCTACCTTAAGGTTCTTCATGTAACGCTTATAAGCACCAGCCATACGACTATTAAAATACTTATAGTTAATACCATTAGTATACGCTACTTTATCTTCTTTAATACCTTCTACGTTACCTAAATCAATTTCAAATAGATCTTGTTCAGCAGGAATTGTCCCTTGAATAGCAGTATCTTGGTCTAATTCTTCTTGGACTTCATTATTAATACGTCCAGACATTACTTCCATAGCAACAGCTGAAGCAGCATTAACATAACCACCTACAGCTGCTTTATTATCTACTTGGAAAGCATTAGAGAGAAGAGACAAACCAGTTTGATTAGGCTCTGTTACATCTACTTTAGCATTAAGAATAGAAGCATTAGGTACACTAGCATTAATCTCTGTAAGAATACCTGTAGCATCTCGAGCAACACTTTGTACTTTACCTAAATCACTTTCAGGAATAATATTATTAAAGTTTTGAGATAATTCATTATAACTACTATAATCAATTACTCCGGGACGAGATAAACCGTCCCTTGTTTGTTGTTGTTCTTTTGCAATTACAGAAATCTTTTGATTAATATCAGTAATTTCATTACCTTCAGTATCATAAAGAGGCTTTTGGATTTGCTCTTGAACTTCAGGTGTTTGTAAACTAACAATATCAGGGCTAATAATGTTTTGCCCTTGGGGAATAGCTTGTGCTGCTTGAGCAAGATTAGCTTCAAAATCAACTGTAGGAAGAGGAGTAGTATCTACCCCTCCTGCATCTACTGTTGGCTGTGAAGGAGTTACTTGAATGTCTTCTGGTATAGCTTGTTGAAAATATTCTTCCTCAGCAGGTAAAGGAATTTGTGCTCCTTCAATTACTGGTACATCATCAACACTCGGTTGAGTTCCTTGATCTGGAACTCCAGGTCTAGTACTAGAAAATTTAGCCATTATATGCTCCGTTAAAAGATATCATCAAGCTCCCACCCTAGTTGGTTAATAGGACCAACCATAGGAGCTGCTTTTTGTATTCGACTTGGTACATTATCTGCACCTGTAAAGATAGCCTCTACTGCTGTAGCGACTTTACCACCATAACCTAATACTGGAGCTTGTCCTGATATTTCATCAAGAGCAAGATCTAACCATCCATCACTACGAGTATCGTAAAGAGGGAACATAGTATTAAGAACTCTTTCACCTGAACCTAAGATACCAGAAGCACCTACAGCTCTTTGGAATTTTTCAAAGTCATCTAAGTAAGGAGTTTCTTCTCCATACTTAAGAAGGTCTCTGAGGAATTGTGAAAAGAAACCTACAGCTAATAAAGTAGCTAATGTTCCTGCAGTACTAAGACGAGTATCTAATGGTGTATTACTATTAAATAATGATCTGTAAATCCTTGGAAGAATTGTAGCAGTAAAAGTAGAGATAAAACCTTGGAACTGAAAGAATAAAGCTGTTCTAGGGTTTTGATAAAACTTAGGTCGATTAGATTTAGTTGGATGAGCTACTGCTTGGTTAACAAATCTAAAAGAACCAAGGCGCATTTGTTCATCATACTTAGCTTGTTCTTCTGGAGTAGGATCCATGTTGTTTTCATAGTTAACCATGAATTGAACATCAATACCTAAGCTAATAAGGTTTTCTCTTGCTTCAAGAGATTGTTTAGTAACTGTACTGCCTTCAGAGGATACATCATATACCCAACCTAAGATAGCATCTCCGGCTAAAGCTAAACGAGCATTACGAGTAAAGTTAGTTAATGATTGTAAGCCAATAATTTTAAAGAAACTATTAATAGCTCTTTGTTTACTAACACCAGCATTAACATCATTCTTCTGTGCTACTGATTGTGACTCTTGCATAAAACCTAATTGATATAAATCATTACGTCTTTTATCGTCACTAATTAAATCAGCACGTTTAATTCTACCTCGACTAGCTCTAAATGCACCTTCATTAAACAAGTCATATGTTTCTCTAGCAGCATCTTTAGCTGCATCTTTAATAAATCCTTTATCAAAGATTACTTTTTTATTAAGACCATTACTAATTAAACCAAGCTCTACTAAAGAAGAAACAGTAGCTAAAGATAATTGGTTAAGAGTAGAAAGGAACAAAGCGTTTTGTTGAAATGCTCTCCATCCGGGGCTTTCAATACGCTTGTATTCACCTTTACGAATCTTAATATAATCACGCATTTCAGCTGCAATATAAGCAGCTTCTTCTTGCGTAATACTTTGTTCTTTATTTAATGCTTTATCAATATAGTAAGCAAGTTTATTACCATCTTTACCTAAAAATTTATCATTAGCTAATCTAGCTGCAGTTGAGCCATTAATAGCAGATATATTATAAAAGATATCATCATTTAAAAATGGTTTTAACTTAGCATTTTTCCTAAGCTTATTAATATCTACTTGACTTTTATCTACTGGGCTATCAAATAAATTAGTATCAAATAAATCAGTAGCTTCTTGAATGTTTTCAATATCAAGAATATCAAACGCTAAAGCCTCAGCATCTTTTGCAGACATACCACTATCTTGTAGTGCTTCTACAAACTCACCCATGTTTTTAGCTATTTGAACTTTATTAAAAGTCTTTTGCTCTAAGATATTTTTTGATTCACCTGTAATCTGTTCTATTTTATTATTATAATCATAGAACCTCTGTGCATATTCTAAGATAGCATCTTTATTATTTTTATATTCAGAGGGTAAATCAAAACCTTTTTCGTTAAATGCTTGAGCAAAAGAAATGTACTTACCTGATTTATAAGCAGAAGACAAATCATTAAATAAATCAATAATACGATTATCACTAAAAATATTAGTAATATCATTTAAAGATTTAACTTTAAATTTACCTAGTGCTTCTTGTTCAGATCCAACTATATTATTAAGAGAGCTTTCAGTTAAGTGTTGATTGTCTTCAATACCTCCACCATAGAAAATGTTATTACCATTTACCATAGCAAACAATCGTCTTAAACTATCACTCTTAGCTCCAAATCTTTTATTAAGATTATTAGAAAAACCTCTCCATAACTGACCTACTCCACCTTTAGAAAAATCAGTAATAGATTTAAGGAATGAACCTTCCTCTCTAGCTTTTTCTTCAGGGGCAGCTAAGTCTTCTAAACTTATATCTTCATTAGTATTAGAAGCTACATAATCAATACTTAATTGTTCTTCAGTAGCACCACCATTAATCAAATCATTTCTATATTTAAAATCATCAGTTGATTTAGAAAGATCAGCTTGTGATTGAGCACTAAGAGCAGATAAAGAAGTTAAGTTAGATTTAATTTGACCTGTTGCAGATAAAGTTCCACCAAGAGTACCACCAGCAACTGCGGCATTAATTAACCTATTAGTTAATTCATCAGTATCTATGTCTTCTAAATTAAAATTCTTTTCACCTAATGAAGCTAATAGTTCCTGTCCTGTTTCTGTAAATGCTTCTGATGCTGTACCTTTAAGAGCAGCTTGACCTGCACCTCTAGGTAAACTTAAATACTTACCTCTAAACTCTACAGCAAGAGCGTCTTTAGCAGTTTTAGAAATCTTAGTTAATTCTTTAATAGTTTCTGTTGCAAGTGCTTTTTGTGCAGCTTGAACATTACCATTAAATTTAGCTTTAGCTAATTCATTAGTTACTTTAGTTCTAACTGCGGTATCTTTAAGGAAATTAGTGCTTGACTTAGTAATACCTTTTAAACCTAAACGCTCAAGAATACCTTGACCTACACCAGAAGTAATAGCTGAAACAGGATCTTTTTCTTCTTGTTCATTATAAACTTGACCAGTATATACTACAGAAGGAACAGCTAAAGAAGCACCATAAGTTACTGGAGCTAAAGCTACAGACATAATAGAAGATACCATATAAGGAGCAGACATAGCAGCATTAGTAATAACAAAGTCAAATACTTTAGATGCACTATCTAATGTCCAATTACCTTCTTCATCAAAAGCTACTTGGTTTTCTAATTCAGGCATACCCTGAACTGCTCTACGAATACGATCTACATTAGCTTTACCGGAGTTGTCTATTTCAAAGACATCTCCAATCATATCCCAAGCACCCCAAGCACCTTCTTCAATGTTAGAAACACCAAGAGCAAAGGCTGTTTTAAGAGAGTTAGTAGCTTTATTATCAATAGTACGATCTAATGGAGATCTAATTTGAACTCCACCTGCAGAATAAAGATCAGGAGCAGCAGCATATTGCGCTTCATCAAGAGCCATAGGCTTTGCTTTAAGATCTGTTAAAGCATTACGCTCAGTTCTTACAAGCTCTGCTGCTAAATCCCAATCATTTTCTTTACCTTCAAGTTTTCTTTGTGCTTGTTCTAATCTACCTTGAAGAGCAGAAGATACTTGACCTTCATCTGAAAACAAAGTAATATCGGATAAACCAGAACTAAGAAGTTTACTAGATAAACGTTCACCTGTAGCAGGATTAATCATATCTCCTACATAGCGACCATAAGTTTTTTCTTTGGGATTAGGTATTACAGCTTTAGTAAAACCTTGATCTTGTGCTAAACCAGATACAAGATTACTAGTTAAACGACCGCCGACTTGTCCAGGGGTAAAGCCCTCCTCTGTTACTTTAGAGACTTCAGGGGTATTTACTCCCTGTATCCTTAATGATTCTCCTGAATCTAAATCTTTAACGGTATCTCCATCAATAAACACATTAGATTTAGGGTCATCGAACAAACCACCTAACAAGTCGTCGTTCATATTACTCTTCCTTTACTGTTAATTCTTCTTCAGTAACTTTACCATCACTTAATAAAGTTCTTAAGAATAAATAAAAACCATTTTCCCCTTTACCCGGAGAACCATACTTTTGTTTTTCTTCAGTAGGTAAGTTAGTCCAAACATAAGCTGCTTGAGTTAACATTTTATTTCTTTCATTTCTAGCTTCTGCAGGAGTATCTGTTTTATCTACAGCTACACTCTCAAGACCTTTCATTACTTTAGAAATATTTTTAGGGTCTACATATTCAACTTCTAAAGGATCTTCTGTTGGATTAATCATAAACAAGTTATAATCAGAACCAACAATACCTTTAGCTGTTTCTTGCGCTAAGAAAGGTTCAATAGAAGTAATCTTTTTATCTGTATTTGAAGAAGCATAATTGGCTGCAGCCCTAGTAGCTCTTTGAACAATAAGGTCCATGTTGTAAAGAGTTTCAGCATCTTTAATAGATATACCTTGATTTTTAAAATAACTAGAAGCTTGAGAAGCAATTTCCCCACCAGTTACAAATCCTAATTCAGGTTTATCTTTACCTTCAAATGCATCATCTACTACAGAATTAATCATTGCAGTAGAATCTTTAGTCCACTTAGCAAATGTTTCTGCTGATTTATCTTCTTTAAACTTAGGTGTATTAGGAGGAATAGTAAACATTCCACCTTTACTGTCTCTAGCATAAAATTGTTGAGATGTTTTATCCCAATAACCATTGACAGGTTTACCATCAACATTAAATACTACAAAATCTTTACTTAATTCAGTAGTAGATATTGTTTTAAGATCACCTAAGTCACCACTTTCAAGATATTTTTTAATAGAATCAGGAGTAGATTTACCAATTTGACTTTGAGCAATTTTTTGACGATTAGCTGCTTTAGTATCTACACGATTAATATAGCTTTTTCCTGCAAAATTAAGTGAACCACCATGAGAATAACCTAAGGCACGAGAACCTAAATACATAATAGCCATTCGACCTAATTCTTCTGAATCAAATAAAGAACCAAAAGCACTTTTAAGTCCATCTACAATGGTATTTAATATTTCAGGGTTTTTATTACTTTCTTCTTTACCGACTTTTTCTACATTACTAGCAACAGCTTCTGCTTCTTCATCATCCATACCATCTGTATATGGATTAGGCTCATTTAAATTTTCATTAATGATATTTTCAACTGCATCCTTTTGTTCTTGTTGAACATCAGGAGGAATATCTTGATCTCTCCTTGGAGGTACAGGATCAAAATTACTAGCAGAATCAAAGTCTTCTCGAGACATAGGTGTAAGACCTAAATCTTCTTGTTGTTCTTTATAGGCTTCATACTTATCATTTTGAGCAGATTCAACTTCATTAGTAGCAATTTTAAAATCAGCTTCATCTCTAGCTTCTCTATTTTCATTACGATCTAATAATGTTTTAGCATTTTGAGCTTGACTTATTTCTTCAGGAGAAGGAATAATGCCTGCTTCATTTTTATCTTGAATATCTTTAATTGTATTTTCAGCTTGTTCTACTTGATTTTCTGTAAAGTAATCACTAGTAGTACCCGGTAAAGGAGCAACATCTGTTACACCTCCTCCTATTTCAGGAGATGAAAGCAATTGTTCCATACTAGCATTAGTAATAATACTACCGCCACCATATTGATCACGAAACATTCTAGCTGCATTTTGACGTAATTCTAAAGGTGCTGTTTGATTATTAATTAACTCTTCATAATCTTGCTTTTGAGCTTCACCTGAATTTAAAAGATCAGTCCATTCATTTAAAGAATAAGTACCAACTTGTACAGAAGAAGATTGATCAGGTACAACTTGATCTGCTTCAGGAACAAGAGGAGCTGCAGGGGCTGATCCAAATTCACCTAATACTTTTTGCCCATATAAAGCAGTTTCTTGTGTTAAAGGAGTAGAGCCTGTTCCTTCTATATCAGCACGTACTCGACCTTCTCCTGCATTATACATTTGAAGAATTTGTTCAGGTGTTGCTTCAGGATTACGAGCTTGCAATGCAGCAAGATAATTCATAGCAAACTCACGAGATTTTTTCTCATCAGTTAAATCTTCTTGAGCAATAGGTTCTAAGCCATACCCAGGATCTGCTGCAGTAGCAGGCATAATTTGATAAGGGCCAATAGCTCCAGCAGGAGATACAGCGTTTGGATCGCCTCCAGATTCTACTTGACGTACTGCGTCTAGCATTTGTGGATTATAAAACCACTCATTAGGTCTACCACCGCTTTGAAGATATACAGGTCCACCCTGAGCTTTATATTGTACACCAGAACACTCAGGACAATTACAATTTACTTTACTACCTTTAGCAGAGTATTTAACTTTACAACCACCAGCAGCATACTCAGGAATAGTTCCACCTTGGGCAGCTTGTACTGCTCTTCCTGCTTCATTCATAGCAAATAGTTGATCACCAAACATACGTTCAGCTTCAGCGTTCATTACACGTTCACCCGGAGTTAACCATGCGGGTACTGTATCTGTTCCTTTAGGTCCACCGGGGTGTGGGATACATTCCATAGGAGGTACTTCAAACTCAAAAGAAATCATATTACCATAACGATCTTTTTGAGTAAACTTTTTAACTTTATTCATATTTACTCCCGGAATCTTTCCGCCTTCAAACCAATAGCCATCATCATAATCATTTTCTGTAACAGATGTTTCACCTGTTTCATTAGACCTAGATACTTGTCCCGGCTCAGTATCTAGATTATTATAAGAGTTAGTAATATTTTCCATTTGAGTATCAAGCATAGCTCCACCAACAATAGCAGCAGGAATACTTCCTGGAGCTAAGGGGTTGCTACCATACTCATTTAATCCCCAAGCTAAATCTCTTTGAAAACTATCTTCACCCCAAATAGAATTACCATCTGAAGATGTATAATTATTTTCATCTCGACTATCACCTACAGTACTATAGCTTGATGATTGTTGATTAGTCACATTACTATTAGGTTCAGGAGGTACAAAAGGAGTACCTCTTAAAGGATTAATATTAAAGTAATCATCACCTTTAAAAGGATCTTTGGCTAAATCTTGTGGGCTTCTAAAACCAGCGGATGCCCATTTAAATGGACGATTAGATTCTGTATTTCGTAAAGAGATGTTAGAAGAAGAAGGATCAGTAGCGTAGTTACGTCTAAACCCAGAAGAATAAATAGCCATAGTTATCCCTTATTATAAAAGTTAGCCGTAATTTTTTCGCCATTAGAAGCATAACTTGCTTTTGAAAGTGGACCTACTAATCCACCTCTACTAAAAAACCCTAATGCTTTTCCTGCGAGTAATCCTGCACCAATGTAAGGCATTGCAGTGCCTAAAGCAGCCATACCTGCACCCATACCACCTGCAGCAGCTCCAGTAGTAGCAGCTCCAGTAGTAGCTCCACCTAACCCACCTAATAAAGAACCTAAGCCACCTTCAGCAGCTGTACCTAATGCAGCGTTTTCCATTGCTGCAGTACCAGCTGTAGCAGCTTGATTAGTACCCATTAAAGTACCGAGTTTATTAGTACCATAAGCGATACCTTTATCGACATAAGGTTGTGCTAAAGCTTCACCCTTCTCCATAACACCTGTCATAGCTTTTTGCTTAACCATATTAGTTAATTCTTCTGCTGCAGTAGGTTGTAACGGACCTGCTTGAGGAGCACCTGCAGAAATACTACCGTATTGAATTGGTTGTTGTTGGAAAGGATTTACAAAAGCTGATCGGTTTCGACGCTGATACATTACTTACCCCTACCTGTTGTTTTAGTTTCTTTAGGGACATTACCTGAAATATACTGACTGTGAGCTGCTAGCTCAGACTTAGGGGCGTCTAACATAGCTTGTTTTAAAGTTTGTTTAGTAGCACCTACATCTTGTAATGATTGAGCACCACCTTCTGCTATAGCTTGTTTTTGGGTAACAAAGTCCATACCTAAATCTGCAAGAGCTGCTTGTTGTGCTCGATCCATTCTAGATGAACCTAAAGCCCCTAGCCCACCTGCTGTTTGTTGACCTAAAGCATTTTGCATTAAACGTTTTGTTTGAGCTTCAGTGTCATAAATACCTGTACCTGATAAAGCTTGACGAGCTAAACCAGTTTGAGACTCTTGACCTTCTAATTGTTCAGGACTAAATCCTGCTACAACATTTTCAAGAGCACCTTCTTTAAGTTGTCCTGTTTCATCAAATAAATTAGATAAACGAGCAGTAGCTACCCCTAAACCTTTTTCAAGGTGAGGCATAAACTCTTCAGGAACTCCTTGTGTGCTGACTTGGCTTCCGCCTCCACCACTAGCCATAAAATTCTCCTATTGAATTCTTCCATGTACCCCATAAAAAGGAGTAGCGTTATATTTCTTTTGTAAAAACTCTATATATTCTTTAGCTTTTTCACCAACTCTAATACTATCTGCTCTCCAAAGAGAACCTCCATGCTCTTTAACATGGCTTATCATATAATCAAATAACCTACTAACAGTAAAAACATTTTGATTATCTGCGTTTACTATACAATCTTTTACATCCATAACCCATTCTTCACTATAATAATTAACAAAAGCAGAAGCAAGCATAAAACCTTTAAGTTCACCTTCTTTTGAAAAATCACCTATAGCTAAATACCTAGGGTTATCTCTGTTAGATATATGTTCACATAAATGTTGTGTCCAAGATCTTTCATTACGTTTATATTCTTCATATTTATTATTTTCTAAAACAAGTTTATTCATTAAAAGAATACAATCAAGAACATTATTGTCATTTAATTTTAATATCATAATTGTCCTCACAATTTAGATGCATTGTTAAGGGGGCAGCCCCTTAGGTTATATTATAATATATTAAGAGTTATATAGAGTATACTATGAGTACCCCGTGGGGCGTTACCATTTAACTTTATTAGCCCAGTAAGCTGCACTTAATGGCCCTTTACTAATATTCTTAGCGTGTCTAGCCTTCCATGCTTTATTTCTTTTAGACCCTTTAGGAGAACCTTTAGTTCCTGCCTGTCCAAACCTAATAATCTTTTCTTTCCCGTCTGAACAAGCTTTTACTATGTGAGATTTAGTACCATGCCCCGGAGTACTCCTAGGACTATTACACTTCATCTTCTTTTTATCTACTTTACTCATACTAGTTTCCTAGCTTCCTCTAGAGTTTCTTCTACTCGCCTTGTCCATCCTTTTCCGAATGTATCAAAGGTAGATAACTTCTTATAAAAGTCTAATCTTTTTTCAGCATAAGAATTAAGAACAGATTCATAAGAGTTTTCCCAAGCTTCATTTACTTTAGCTAAAGTACCAGAACCAATAATACCATCAATAGGGTTAGCTTCTACTACTTCTTGAAGAAACTTAGATCCACGACTAACTCCCATGTTAACAGCAGTATCAAATACCATAAGAGCAATACCTCCCGGCATTTGATCTCCTCTTACTTTATCCCAGAAGTCTTCTTTATAAATACGTTTAGCATCATTCTTAGATAATTTAGCAATGTCTAAATCAGGATAAGAACGTTTAGCAATACCAAAATTAGTTTCACCACCGGGATCTTCAGGGTGATTTACATATCCACCTTCATGCTTTAGAATTAATTCTACTGCAGCTTCAAAAGCTTCACTCATATGTACCACCTCTTTTCTTATATTCTTTTACAATCCACTGACTTGCATATAGAGAAGGAAAAGCTTTAAACTTACTTTTAGCTTCTCCTTTTATTCTATTATATAGTGATTTATTTTTTGGTTTAGGGGAAGCCATATTAAGCTCCTTTTTTTAAACACTTACCTGCTGCTGAACATTTACCGGGAGCTGGACACCCTGGGCAAGGTTTAAATTGTCCTTTAGGTGCTAGTGGTCCTTTCATTGGAGGCATACCGCCCATTTCATTCATCATTTCTTTTTCATTCCCATAATTTTATCTGCGGATTTAAGTCCAAAGCTAGCTGATACTGCAATGAACAATAAGTATTGATACCAGTCTGGTAAAGTACCAAGCACAATAAAGGCTTCATTTACTCTATTAATTACTTCTGTATTATCTGTGGCTACACTATAAGCAATAGCTACCAAAGGTAAACTAAGAATAATAGAAAAGAATTCATCTTTCCAACTATTCTTAGTAGCATCAGCCATCCTAGCTTCCCAATCAGCATCATTCTGAATTGTTTGTATTTTACGCTGTTGGATAGCTTTCTTTTCTTCTGCTTTACCTTTAATAAAGTCTTTAGCAAGATCCATCGCTGGACCAATTAATAAGTTAAGCATCTTTCTTACCCTGCAATGCTGAAGCACCAAAGAAAGCTGATACAAGTACAGCAATCGACGCAAAGTATGTTGGCGCAATATCAGCAATTAACTGAGCTGCTGTATCCATACCAAAAAGATCAGCAAGGAATATCCCAAAAGGATACAAGAGAAGACCAAAGAGTGCGAACCAAGCC
>Ga0209654_1002053_pt1 | contig 14562 bp, 10 predicted proteins | sample SaaInl1SG_22_DNA_FD_184646 | JGI IMG/M metagenome (GOLD analysis project Ga0209654, IMG submission 184646) | Marine microbial communities from expanding oxygen minimum zones in the Saanich Inlet - ESP_161SG_22_DNA (SPAdes) (version 2) | ecosystem: Environmental > Aquatic > Marine > Intertidal... | reverse complement strand
CAGTTGGTAGAGCATCAGCCTTCCAAGCTGAGGGTCGCGGGTTCGAATCCCGTCTTCCGCTCAAAGGCTAAGGCCGATGTAGCTCAGGGGTAGAGCGTTTCCTTGGTAAGGAAGAGGTCACGGGTTCAATTCCCGTCATTGGCTCTAAAATTTAGAATCTTTACACTGTTTATATATTTAATAATCGCTAGTCATGGCAAAAGAGAATTTTGTACGTACCAAGCCTCACTTGAACATTGGTACAATTGGTCACGTTGACCACGGAAAAACTACATTGACAGCAGCAATCACAACTTGTTTGGCGAATGCTGGTTTGTCTGAAAAAAGAGATTTCGATTCAATCGACAACGCTCCTGAAGAAAAAGAGCGTGGTATCACTATCAACACTTCACACGTAGAGTACGAGACGGCTAACCGTCACTACGCACACGTTGACTGTCCAGGTCACGCGGATTACGTAAAGAACATGGTAACTGGTGCTGCTCAGATGGACGGTGCTATCTTGGTAGTAGCTGCTACTGATGGTCCAATGCCACAAACTCGTGAGCACATCCTTCTAGGTCGTCAGGTAGGTATTCCACGTATCGTTGTTTTCTTGAACAAAGCCGATATGGTTGATGACGAGGAATTGATGGAATTGGTAGACATGGAAGTACGTGATCTTCTTTCATTCTACGAGTACGATGGTGACAACACTCCAGTTATCCAAGGTTCTGCCCTAGGTGGTTTGAACGGAGAGCAGAAGTGGGTTGACACTATCATGGAATTGATGGATGCTGTTGATGTTTGGATCGAAGAGCCAGAGCGTGATCGTGATAAGCCATTCCTAATGCCTATCGAGGATGTATTCTCTATTACTGGTCGTGGTACTGTAGCAACTGGTCGTATCGAGACTGGTGTTGCAAACACAGGTGAAGCTGTTGAAATCATCGGTTTCGGTGACGAGAAATTGACTTCTACTATTACTGGGGTTGAGATGTTCCGTAAGATTTTGGATACAGGTGAAGCAGGTGATAACGTAGGTATCCTTCTACGTGGTATCGCTAAAGAAGATATCCGTCGTGGTATGGTAATCTGTAAGCCAGGTTCAATCACTCCTCACAAAAAATTCAAAGCAGAGGTTTACGTTTTGAAGAAAGAGGAAGGTGGTCGTCACACTCCATTCCACAACAAATACCGTCCACAGTTCTACCTACGTACAACTGACGTAACAGGTGAGATTCACCTTCCAGACGGTGTTGAAATGGTAATGCCAGGTGATAACTTGAGCATCACTGTTGAGCTGATCGCAAATGTTGCTGTTAACACTGGTTTGCGTTTCGCAATCCGTGAAGGTGGTCGTACAGTAGGTGCTGGTCAGGTAACTGAGATCATCGAGTAATACTCGACTGAATAACCACAAGGTAGCTAAGGTGCCTCCTTTTTAGGAGGCGCCTTTCTGCCTACATACGGGCATAGTTCAATGGTAGAATAGCGGTCTCCAAAACCGTTGATCAGGGTTCGAATCCTTGTGCCCGTGCTAAGAGAAAAAAAAGATGAGCAAAATCATTACATCACTACAAGATTCATGGAACGAGTTCGCTGTAAAAGCAACTTGGCCTTCATTGGGTGAACTACAAAAAAGTACTGGTCTCGTTATTGTAGGCACTATCATCTTTTCCCTTGTAGTATTTGGTATGGACAAAGCAATCTCAACCGTGCTTGAGTTTGTGTATTCAATTTTCGGATAATCATGTCAGATACTGGAATGAAATGGTACGTTCTCCGCACAATCAGCGGTCAAGAGCATAAAACCAAAACTTATATTGAAAACGAGATGGCTCATGCAGGCATGAGTGATCTAGTAGGTCGTATCGTAATCCCAATGGAAAAGGTTGTGCAAGTGCGCAACGGAAAAAAAGTAATCAAGGAGAAGACAAAGACTCCTGGCTACATGTACGTTGAGACTACATTGACTGGTGAGGTAAGTCACATGATTAAGAATCTACCAAATGTGGTTGGTTTCTTATCAAACGTTAAGGGTGGTGATCCTTCACCAATGCGTTCGTCAGAGGTTAGTCGTCTACTCGGAGAAGTAGATAGAGAAGCTGAAAACGCCGCAATGCTGATGATTCCATTTACAGTGGGTGAAACAGTTAAAGTAATCAATGGTCCATTCAGCACATTTGATGCGACTATTGAAAAGATCAATGAGGAGAAGCAAAAACTGGAGGTTACTGTTAAGATCTTCGGTCGCAAGACTCCTGTTGAGCTGAGCTTCACGGAAGTGGAGAAGTTATAATTGATATAGATGTGAGACTATATATAGGTTCGTTTTTCATGCTTCCAACTAGAGAAACGGCCACAACAACAACGCTAAATAGTAATAACAAGAAATGGCAAAAGAGGTTAGTAAAGTAGTAAAGCTTCAGGTCCGTGGTGGCCAGGCTAACCCTTCTCCTCCTGTAGGTCCAGCATTGGGTGCTGCAGGTGTCAACATCATGGAGTTCTGTAAGCAGTTTAATGCTCGTTCACAGGACAAAATGGGACAGGTGTTGCCGGTAGTGATTTCTGTATATACAGATAAGAGCTTCGACTTCATCGTTAAGACACCTCCAGCAGCAGTACAATTGTTGGAAGCTGCAAAGATCAAGAAGGGATCATCAGAGCCTAACCGTAGTAAAGTTGCTAAAATTACTTGGGATGCTGTTCGCAAGATTGCAGAGGATAAAATGGTTGATTTGAACTGTTTTACCGTTGAATCAGCAATGTCTATGATTGCTGGTACTGCAAGAAGTATGGGTATAACTGTTACAGGCGAGAAGCCGTTTTAATTAAAAGTTTGAAGCAATGGCAAAATTGACTAAAAACATGAAAAACGCTCTCGCTAAACTCGAAAAGGGTAAAGTATACTCTGTAAGCGAAGCAGCGGCCTTAGTAAAAGAGGTAAACTGTACTAAGTTTGATGCATCTGTTAACTTGGCAGTTCGTTTGGGTGTAGATCCACGTAAAGCAAACCAAATGGTTCGTGGCGTGGTAAGTCTTCCACACGGTACTGGTAAGAGCGTACGTGTTTTGGCTTTAGTTACACCAGATAAGGTGGAAGAAGCAAAAGCAGCAGGTGCTGATTACGCGGGCCTTGATGAGTTCATCGAGAAAATCAAAGGTGGTTGGACGGACATTGACGTGATCGTTACAATGCCTTCAGTAATGGGTAAAATTGGACCGTTGGGTCGTGTATTAGGTCCTCGTGGCTTGATGCCGAATCCTAAGTCTGGTACCGTTACTATGGACGTAGCAAAAGCTGTAGGTGAAGTTAAAGCTGGTAAGATCGACTTTAAAGTAGATCGTTACGGTATCGTTCACGCAGCAGTAGGTAAAGTATCTTTTGACGCAGCGAAAATCCAAGAGAACGCAGAAGAATTGATCAGAACATTGAACAAGCTCAAGCCATCAGCGGCGAAGGGTACGTACATGAAGTCTGTTTACATCTCTTCAACAATGTCTCCAGGTATTGCTGTAGATGCTAAGTCAGTTTCATAATCTTAAGATAAAGCATCATGACAAGACAAGAGAAACTTACTCAAATTGAAGAGCTAACAACAATCCTTAACGATACTCCGACAATTTACTTGGCGGACATCGAAGCGCTAGATGCTGATACAACTTCTAGCTTGCGTAGAGCGAGCTTTGGTAAAGGTGTCAAGCTAACAGTAGTTAAGAATACGTTGCTCAAGAAAGCTATGGATGCGTCAGATAAAGACTTTGATGGTCTTTACGACGTATTGAAAGGAAATACTAGTATCATGCTTGCAGAAGCTGGTAACGCTCCTGCGAAACTTATCAAAGAGTTCCGCAAGAAGAACGATAAGCCAGTTTTGAAAGGCGCTTGGATTGAAGAGAGCGTATACGTAGGTGATGAAAACTTGGAAATGTTAACTGCAATCAAGTCTAAGGAAGAGTTGATTGGAGATGTATTGACATTGCTCCAGAGCCCTGCGAAAAACGTTGTTTCTGCACTTCAAAGTGCTGGTGGAAACATCGCTGGTATCCTAAAAACATTGGAAGAGCGCAACGCGTAATTCCTCTATTAACAATTAACTAAGAATTAAACTTTTTAAATTTTACTAAAAATGGCTGATATCAAAGAATTGGGCGATGCTCTAGTAAACTTGACAGTGAAAGAAGTATCTGAATTGGCAGATTACTTGAAAGAAGAATATGGCATCGAGCCTGCTGCAGCTGCTGCAGTAGTTGCTGGTCCTGCTGCTGGCGGAGAAGCTGGTGGTGGCGAAGAGCAAACTGAGTTCGACGTTATCTTGAAAGCTGCTGGTGGTTCTAAACTTGCTGTTGTTAAGCTTGTGAAAGAAATGACTGGTCTAGGCTTGAAAGAAGCAAAAGAGAAAGTAGATAGCGCACCTGCTGCATTGAAAGAGGGCGTATCAAAAGACGAAGCAGAAGCTTTGAAAGCACAGCTTGAAGAAGCTGGTGCTGAAGTAGAGGTCAAGTAATTGATCACCTGCTAGGTTATCCGGTTTAGGTCTTTGGGGAGGTCCCCTTAGACCTAAACCTTTTTGTGTTTAATTAACATTTTGGGCTGAAATGGTAAACCAAATTAATGCTCCACAGGAGCGTATCAACTTTTCATCAACTGCTATTAAGACCGCTTTTCCGGACTTTCTAGACATTCAGTTGAAGAGTTTTATGGACTTCTTCCAGATAGAGACGAAGCCATCAGAAAGATCTGAAGAAGGTCTTCACCGCGTATTTGCGGAAAATTTTCCTATTTCTGATTCAAGAAACAATTTCGTTCTTGAGTTCTTGGACTACTTTGTAGATCCACCGCGTTATTCAGAGCGCGAATGTATCGAGCGTGGCTTGACATTCTGTGTTCCTCTGAAAGCGAGACTAAAATTGTACTGTACGGATCCAGAGCACGAAGATTTTGAAACTATTGTTCAAGACGTGTATCTAGGAACCATTCCTTATATGTCTCCACGAGGTACCTTCATCGTGAATGGTGCTGAGCGTATTATCGTAAGCCAATTACACCGTTCACCTGGTGTATTCTTTGGCCAGTCGTACCACGCAAACGGAACTAAACTTTATTCAGCCCGTATTATTCCGTTTAAAGGATCTTGGATTGAATTCGCTACGGATATCAACCAAGTGATGTACGCCTACATTGATCGTAAGAAGAAGTTACCTGTAACTACACTTCTACGTTCTATTGGTTACGAAAGAGACAAAGACATTCTAGAGATCTTCGACCTTGCAGAAGAGGTTAAGGTGAGCAAAGCAGCGTTGAAGCGCTCTATTGGTCGCAAGCTTGCTGCAAGAGTACTGAAGACTTGGATAGAAGATTTCGTAGATGAGGATACTGGTGAGGTTGTATCTATCGAGCGTAACGAGGTTATTTTGGACCGCGATACAATCCTTGATAAAGAACACACTGAGGAAATTCTTGATGCTGAAGTAAGTACTATTCTTCTTCACAAAGAGGATATTGCATCTTCAGACTTCGCGATCATCCACAACACACTTCAGAAGGACCCAACGAACACGGAGAAAGAAGCTGTAGAGCACATCTACCGTCAGTTGCGTAACGCTGAACCACCAGACGAGGAAACTGCTCGAGGTATTATCGATAAGTTGTTCTTCTCTGAACAACGTTACTCTCTAGGAGAGGTAGGTCGTTACCGTTTGAACAAGAAATTGTACGAAGGTTCTGAAGAAGATTCACAGGTATTAACCAAAGGTGATATCATTGAGATCATCAAGCACTTGATTGAGTTGATCAATTCGAAGGCTGAGATTGATGATATTGATCACTTGAGTAACCGTCGTGTACGAACTGTAGGTGAGCAGATGGCCAACCAGTTTGGTGTAGGTCTAGCGCGTATGGCTCGTACTATCCGTGAACGTATGAACGTTCGTGATAATGAGGTGTTTACTCCAATCGACTTGATCAATGCGAAGACTCTTTCTTCTGTGATCAACTCGTTCTTCGGTACCAACCAGCTGAGCCAGTTCATGGATCAGACCAACCCACTGTCTGAGATCACGCATAAGCGTCGTCTTTCTGCCTTGGGTCCAGGTGGTCTATCTCGTGAGCGCGCAGGTTTTGAGGTTCGTGATGTACACTACACCCACTACGGTCGTTTGTGTCCTATTGAAACTCCGGAAGGTCCAAACATTGGTTTGATTTCTTCACTTTGTGTGTATGCCAAAGTGAATTCAATGGGATTCATCGAAACACCTTACCGCAAAGTTAAAGAAGGTAAAGTAGTTGTTGATGAAGCCCCACAATACTTAAGTGCAGAAGAAGAAGAAGCGAAAGTTATCGCTCAGGCGAATGCTCCAATTAGCCCAGACGGAACATTCATCAATGAGAAGGTAAAAGTTCGTGAGGAAGGTGACTTCCCAGTAGTTGAGCCTGCGACCATCGATTTCATGGACGTTGCGCCTAACCAGATTGCTTCTATTTCTGCATCCCTCATTCCGTTCCTTGAGCACGATGATGCGAACCGTGCATTGATGGGATCGAACATGATGCGTCAGGCTGTACCACTATTGCGTCCTGAAGCACCAATCGTTGGTACTGGTCTTGAGAGACAAGTAGCTACCGATTCACGTGTATTGATTAACTCTGAAGGAGCAGGTACTGTAGAGTACGTTGATTCTATGCAGATTCAGATTCGTTACGATCGTACCGAAGAAGAAATTGCGGTGAGCTTTGAAGAGGACGTGAAAACGTACCACTTGGTGAAGTTCCAGAAAACGAACCAAGGTACTACCATCAACTTGAAGCCAATCGTTAAGAAAGGTGATCGCGTTGAATTTGGTCAAGTACTTTGTGAAGGTTACGCTACGCAGAAAGGTGAACTTGCCTTGGGTCGTAACATGCTTGTTTCATTCATGCCTTGGAAAGGTTACAACTTTGAGGATGCCATCGTAATCTCAGAGCGTGTAGTTCGCGAAGATATCTTTACTTCTATCCACATCGACGAGTACTCTTTGGAAGTACGTGATACGAAATTGGGTGCTGAGGAATTGACAGCCGATATTCCAAACGTTAGTGAGGAAGCCACTAAGGACCTAGATGAAAACGGTATTATCCGTGTAGGTGCGGAGATCAAGCCAGGTGATATCCTCATCGGTAAGATTACGCCTAAAGGTGAAAGCGATCCTTCTCCAGAAGAGAAACTATTGCGTGCCATCTTTGGTGATAAGGCAGGTGACGTGAAAGATGCTTCCTTGAAAGCTTCGCCTTCATTGAATGGTGTTGTGATCGACAAGAAGTTGTTTACTCGTTTAGTTAAAGACAAGCGTCAGCGCGCTGAGGACAAAGAAGAGATCGGTCAATTAGATCTTGAAATGGCTGCGGAACTAGCTGAACTGAAGTCAGTATTCGTTACTAAGCTAAGTGCACTAGTAAGCGGTAAGACTTCTCAAGGTGTAATCAATGACCTGAACGAAGATGTAATTCCTAAGGGAACGAAATTTACGTTGAAGGCTTTGAACGCTATTGAAGATTACAGCCGTATTGTAGGTGGTAAATGGACAACAGATGATGAGCGTAACGACAAGATCGATACGTTGATTCACAACTATAAGATTCGTGTAAATGATATCCAAGGTGCTTATCGTCGTAAGCGTTTCGCTATCACAGTAGGTGATGAGCTACCAGCAGGTATCGTGAAGTTGGCTAAAGTATACATCGCTAAGAAGCGTAAGCTGAAAGTAGGTGATAAGATGGCAGGTCGTCACGGTAACAAAGGTATCGTTGCGAGAATCGTTCGTGATGAAGACATGCCGTTCTTGGAAGATGGAACCCCAGTGGATATCGTATTGAACCCACTAGGTGTACCTTCTCGTATGAACATCGGTCAGATCTACGAAACTGTACTAGGTTGGGCAGGTAGAAAGCTCGATAAGAACTTTGCTACTCCAATTTTTGACGGTGCGTCACTTGATGATATCTCTTCGTATGTGAGTGAGGCAGGACTTCCAGAGTTCGGTCACACGCAGTTGTACGACGGGGGTACAGGTGAGCCGTTTGACCAAAGAGCAACTGTAGGTATCATCTACATGTTGAAACTAGGTCACATGGTTGATGATAAGATGCACGCTCGTTCTATTGGTCCATACTCATTGATTACACAGCAACCGTTGGGTGGTAAAGCTCAGTTTGGTGGTCAGCGTTTCGGTGAGATGGAGGTATGGGCACTCGAGGCCTTCGGTGCTGCAAACATCTTGCGTGAGATCCTCACAGTGAAATCGGATGACGTTATTGGTCGTGCGAAGACTTACGAGGCGATTGTTAAAGGTGAGCGCATGCCGGCTCCAGGTATTCCTGAATCGTTCAATGTATTGCTACATGAATTGAAAGGTTTAGGATTGAAAGTAACGTTGGACTAAAAAAAGAATAATCCCCGAGGCCTAGGCCTCGGGTTTTAATACAATCGCATTATGGCTCTAAGAAAAAGCGATAAAAATCAAAATAGCGCATTCAACAAGATTACTATCTCGTTGACTGCCCCAGAAACCATCCTTGAGAACAGTCATGGAGAGGTTTTGAAACCAGAAACAATCAACTACCGTACGCACAAACCTGAGCGTGATGGTCTCTTCTGTGAACGCATATTCGGTCCTGTTAAGGATTACGAGTGTGCTTGTGGTAAGTACAAGCGTATCCGTTATAAGGGTATTGTTTGTGACCGTTGTGGTGTTGAAGTTACTGAGAAAAAAGTACGTCGTGATAGAGTAGGTCACATCTCATTGGTGGTACCTGTTGTTCATATTTGGTACTTCCGTTCTTTGCCGAACAAAATTGGTTACCTATTGGGATTGCCTTCTAAGAAATTAGATATGGTAATTTACTACGAACGTTACGTAGTCATCCAAGCCGGTAATGCAGTAGATAATGAAGGCAATCCGCTAGAGCGCATGCAATTCTTGACAGAAGATGAGTACTTGGATGCAATGGAGCGTTTGCCAATCGAGAACCAGTATTTGGAAGAATCTGATCCGAACAAATTCGTAGCGAAGATGGGTGCTGAAGCAGTTCAGGCACTCCTTGGTACTTTGGATTTGGACGAATTATCTTACCAATTGCGCCACAAGGCGAACACTGAAACTTCTCAGCAGCGTAAGCAGGAAGCGTTGAAGCGTCTACAAGTTGTAGAGAGCTTGCGCGATGCAAATTCTCGCATTGAGAACAATCCAGAGTGGATGGTAATGAGCGTTGTTCCGGTTATTCCACCTGAACTACGTCCATTGGTACCGCTAGACGGTGGTCGTTTCGCAACGTCAGATTTGAACGATCTGTACCGTCGTGTAATTATCCGTAACAACCGTTTGAAGCGTCTTCTTGAGATCAAGGCACCTGAGGTGATTTTGAGAAATGAGAAACGTATGCTTCAGGAATCTGTAGATAGTCTATTCGACAATACTCGTAAGTCGTCTGCAGTGAAGACTGAGAGTAACCGTCCTTTGAAATCACTTTCAGATTCATTGAAAGGTAAGCAAGGTCGTTTCCGTCAAAACCTATTGGGTAAGCGTGTTGATTACTCTGCACGTTCGGTAATTGTTGTAGGACCTGAATTGAAACTACACGAATGTGGTCTTCCTAAAAACATGGCTGCAGAACTTTACAAGCCGTTCATCGTACGTAAGTTGATAGAGAGAGGTATTGTGAAGACTGTGAAGTCTGGTAAGAAGATCATCGATCGTCGTGACCCAGTTGTTTGGGACATCCTAGAAAACGTGATGAAAGGTCATCCGGTACTATTGAACCGTGCACCGACACTTCACCGTTTGGGTATCCAGGCATTCCAGCCGAAACTTATCGAGGGTAAAGCAATCCAATTGCACCCGCTAGCGTGTACGGCATTTAACGCGGATTTCGATGGTGACCAGATGGCTGTTCACCTTCCTCTAGGTCCAGCGGCTGTATTGGAAGCGCAAGTGTTGATGTTGGCTTCGCACAACATTTTGAACCCTGCAAACGGTTCTCCTATTGCCGTTCCTTCTCAGGATATGGTATTGGGTCTGTACTACATGACTAAATCAATGAAGAATACCAAGGATATGCCGGTAAGAGGTGAGGGTATGGTATTCTACTCTCCAGAAGAGGTAGAGATTGCGTTGAATGAAGGTGCGGTAGACTTGCATGCACAAATCAAAATCAAAGGACGCGTTGAGCAGGAAGATGGTTCTATGAAGATGGAATTCATCGAGACGACTGTAGGTCGTGTATTGTTCAACCAAGCAGTACCAGAGCGTGTTCCATTTATTAACCAAGTTCTCACTAAGAAAGCGTTGCGTGGTATTATCGCTGATGTCTTGAAGAAGACGGATGTTCCTGCAACGGCTAAGTTCTTGGATGATATTAAATCTATGGGTTACGGCCGTGCATTCCGCGGTGGTCTATCGTTCTCTTTGAACGATATCCGTATTCCAGATGCGAAAGATAAATTGATCTCAGAAGCTTCTGAAGAAGTAGAGGGAATTTTCGCTTCGTACAACATGGGTCTTATCACCAATAACGAACGTTACAACCAAGTAATTGACGTTTGGACCAACACGAATGCTCGATTGACTCAAGAGGCGATGAGCACTCTGATCAATGATCGTCAAGGTTTTAACCCTATCTACATGATGCTTGATTCTGGAGCACGTGGTTCTAAGGAGCAGATTCGTCAGCTCTCTGGTATGCGTGGTTTGATGGCTAAGCCACAGAAATCAGGTTCTGCAGGTGGTGAGATTATTGAAAACCCGATTATCTCGAACTTTAAGGAGGGTCTATCGATCCTTGAGTACTTTATTTCTACTCACGGTGCACGTAAAGGACTTGCGGATACTGCATTGAAAACAGCGGATGCTGGTTACTTGACTCGTCGTCTTCACGATGTTGCTCAGGATGTAGTAGTAAACGAGGTAGATTGTGGCACATTGCGCGGATTGGAAGTAACTGCTTTGAAGAAGAGCGAAGAGATCGTAGAGTCGCTAGCTGAGCGTATCATCGGTCGTGTTTCTTTGAACGACGTAGTTGATCCATTGACTGATGAAGTTTATATCGAGGCTGGTGAGTTGATCTCTGAGGAGATTGCGAATAAGATCGATGCTTCTCCTATTGAAATGGTAGAAGTACGTTCTCCGCTTACTTGTGCTACCAAACGCGGTATTTGTGAGAAATGTTACGGTACTAACCTTGCAACCAACAAAGGTGCTCAGCAAGGTGATTCAGTAGGTGTTATTGCAGCACAATCTATTGGTGAGCCGGGTACACAGTTGACGCTGCGTACGTTCCACGTAGGGGGTACAGCAGGTAACGTATCAGAAGAGAATAAGATCCTAGCGAAGTTTGACGGTAAGATTGAACTCGAGGATGTTCGTACAGTAGAAGGCGAAGACGGTGAAAACATCGTTATTGGCCGTACTGGTGAGATGCGTTTGATTGATGTTAAGACAGGTCGTACTGTAATGACCAACAACATCCCTTACGGTGGTATCTTGAAAGTAAAAGACGGTCAGAAGGTGAAGAAAGACGCTGAGATCGTTCAATGGGATCCATATAACGCTGTAATTATTGCAGAGGCTCCAGGTAAGATTGGCTACAAGGACATCATCCAAGGAACCACTTACAAAGTGGAGATTGATGAGCAGACTGGTTTCCAAGACAAGGTGATTTCTGAAAACCGTAACCGTAAGTTGATTCCTACTATCCAGGTATTGGATGCTGATGGTAATGAAGTGAAGCATTACACATTGCCTGTAGGTGCACACTTGATGGTTGAGGAAGGTGAAGATATCCCAGCAGGTAAGATTCTTGTGAAGATCGCTCGTAAGAGTGCGAAGGCTGGTGATATTACCGGTGGTCTTCCACGTGTAACGGAACTGTTCGAAGCTCGTAACCCATCTAACCCAGCAGTTGTTGCTGCGATCGATGGTATCGTGAGCTACGGTAAAATCAAGCGTGGTAACCGTGAAATCATTATTGAAAGCCGTACTGGTGAGGTGAAGAAGTACTTGATCAACTTGAGTAAGCAGATCCTCGTTCAAGAGAATGACTTTGTGAAAGCGGGTACGCCACTTTCTGATGGCGCCATTACTCCAAATGATATTCTTGCAATTAAAGGCCCTACTGCAGTACAATCGTACTTGGTAAACGAGATTCAAGAAGTATACCGTCTACAGGGTGTAAAAATCAACGATAAGCACTTCGAGGTGATCGTTCGTCAGATGATGCGTAAGGTGAAGATTCAAGATACAGGTGATACACTGTTCTTGGAAGGTAACCTAGTTCACGCAGTAGATTTCATTGAGGAGAACGACAACATCTTTGGAATGAAGGTTGTTGAAGACGCTGGTGATAGCGAGAACTTGAAAGTAGGTCAAATCATCAGCTCTCGTGACTTGCGTGATGAGAACAGCATCTTGACTCGCGAAGACAAGGCGCTTGTAACAGCACGTGATGCACGTCCTGCGACGGCTGCGCCAGTACTTCAAGGTATTACTAGAGCGTCACTACAAACGAAATCGTTCATCTCTGCGGCATCGTTCCAGGAGACTACGAAAGTATTGAACGAAGCGGCTGTAAACGCGAAAGAGGATACTCTAGAAGGTTTGAAAGAGAACGTTATCGTGGGTCACTTGATTCCTGCAGGTACAGGTCTGAAGAAATACCGCTCAACTGTGGTAGGTTCGAAAGAAGAGTACGAGCAGATGCAAGAGACGTTAAGCGTAGACGTAGAATAAGTTTAAGCAGGTAATCATGGCTGATCAGAAAGAAGGACAAATCAACATTGAGTTGAGCGAAGAAATGGCGCAAGGGGTATACAGCAACTTGGTCGCTATCAATCATAGCCCAACGGAATTTGTTTTGGATTTCATTCAGATGATGCCAGGTGTGCCGAAGGCGAAAGTACAGTCTAGAGTCATCTTGACTCCAGAGCATGCCAAGCGATTGCTTGGTGCTTTGAATGACAATGTAAGTCGCTACGAACAGAACTTCGGTAATGTTCAGACGCACGAACCTCCTCAGGTGCCATTGAATTTTGGTGGTCCTACAGGAGAAGCTTAAATAAAATTCTAAGATTTTATATGAACCCTCGGCACTCGCCGAGGGTTTTTTATTTTAGTAGATATCAATTGATTATGAAAAACCTCTACCTCAGTTTATCCCTTTTGCTTGGAATGACCTTGCATGCACAGATTTACCAAGGGTCCACTTCTTTAGGATCCACAATGACTTTGGACGTTACCTTGAATACTAACACAGATTCGGTTGATGTAGAAATCAGCGGTCCAGCTTCGGGATACTTCGCTGTGGGGTTCGGCGGTACAGGCATGAACGGTACCTACATTATGCTCGTTAATTCTAACGGTACAGTTCAAGAGCGAAAACTGGGACAATGGAACGGTGGTTCAACCTTGAGTTCATCTATTTCCTACAGTGCTATAACTTCAAGTGGAACGCGAACGGCTTATATCGAAAGAGCGCGTATAGGTGCTTCAACCAATCATTTTACTTTCCCGGCCAACGGAGGCTCTATTGCGCTCATTTGGGCGAAAGGAGGAACATCCTTTGGCAATCATGGGAGTTCGAATAGAGGATTCGGCTCGATCAACTTGATCAATCAGTGCAACATTGCCACAACGACATTAACAACCCAGAGCATTTGTCCGGGAGATTCTGTGCAAATCTTTGGACAGTGGGTCAGCCAGCCAGGTACGTATTCAGATACCCTAGTAACTGCCATAGGTTGTGACTCTGTTCTGGAACAAAGTGTACAGTATACCCCTGCAATCGTGAATACATTACCATCCTTGAGCATATGCCAGGGAGACAGTGTTCAAATCTTTGGAACCTGGATTTCGACGGCAACAACGTTGTATGACTCTTTGTCGACTCCAGCCGGCTGTGATTCAGTCGTGGCACAAGAAGTTCTAGTAAATACCACAGTAAGTAATACCATCGCTGCAGCAGAACTTTGTGTTGGGGATAGTGTATTCTATTTAGATGCGTGGCGCACGGATACAGGTACAGTGGTCTACAACGGAGTAACAGCGTTGGGCTGTGATTCTATGGTCACTGGTAGGGTAGAGTACTTACCAACAGTGGATACTGGGTCAATTTGGGTAGCCCCTTTTAGTGATGTAAGTGTTTATGTGGGACTTGATACAGGCGCAACCTATTACTGGTTCAATTGTAATACAGGCGCCTTTGTGGATACCACCGTGGGTGCAGATACCCTCAACTGGGGTAATGAGTTCTTACAAGCGCCTGATACAGGATATTATGCTGCGATTATCGTGAAGCCAGGGTTCTGTTCGGATACCTCGGCGTGTAAGTACTACTACGTGGATGTTCCGGAATATGAGACGGGTGTTTCACTTCGTCCAATTCCAGCAAGCACGGCCCTTCAAATTTCATTGGATCAGCTCAGCGGCACATTGAATTACGAGGTGCTTGATATCTCTGGGAAGCTCATTGCTCGTGGAACCTTCCAAAGTGTTCAATCCACTATAGATGTTTCCGGTTATGCTTCAGGCATGTACTTATTGCGACTGCAGGAT
>Ga0209654_1002052_pt1 | contig 14564 bp, 14 predicted proteins | sample SaaInl1SG_22_DNA_FD_184646 | JGI IMG/M metagenome (GOLD analysis project Ga0209654, IMG submission 184646) | Marine microbial communities from expanding oxygen minimum zones in the Saanich Inlet - ESP_161SG_22_DNA (SPAdes) (version 2) | ecosystem: Environmental > Aquatic > Marine > Intertidal... | reverse complement strand
CAGTGATTGGTGTTCCCGTTAAATCCTCCAATTCCATTGACGGCTGGGACTCTGTGCTTTCTATTTTACAAATGCCTGGCGGAGTTCCTGTAGCTACAGTTGCACTAAACGGCGCTAAAAATGCTGCACTGCTTGCGTGTCAAATTCTTGGCGTAAAAAACCCGGCACTTAGAGAAGCCATGATTGCTTACAAGGTATCCTTGGGTGAAAAAGTACACCAAAGTGCAAAAGAGCTCAAGTAAAATAAGCGGGTAATCATCGTTTAGCGAACGACTGAAATGATTCCGAAATGATTCCGAAATGATCCTGAATTGAATCTGAAACAAGTTCAGATTGACAGGGAGGATGACATAGGATGACATAGGATGACAAAGGGGGTGGATTCTGAAATCGTATGGTTTTTTTAGTCTGTTAATTGTACGGGAGTTGTAGTAGCCTTACCAAAGATCACATAACTAATGCCTGCTGCATTTTCTCGTCCTGAATTTCTCCTCGGATCTGCCATAGGAGAACCAACAATAACATCACCCAAACCATCTTTATTCATATCTCCTGCCTTGGAAACAGCACTACCACTATAATCCAAATACCGAGAACCATAAATGGCAAAACCATGGTAGCCGGAATTGGATTCAATGTTTGACAAACCAACGGTGGATGCTGATGCTGTGCTTTTACCAAATACGACATAACTGCTTCCCTTGTTACTTGTACCGTTTGGGTCTGCATCCTTAGCCCCTATAATAACATCGTCAAAACAGTCTCCATTCACATCTCCAGCTCCTGAAACAGAAATTCCGCTCCTATCATCAACTGAAGCACCGTGAATGGCAAATCCATGACTACCACTATAGCCTTCAACATCAGACAAACGCACTGGAGTTGAGGTTGTTTTGCCATATACCACATAGCTGAGACCTGCACTAGCCTGTCCATCATCTATCAAGTAGGTTGGGTCTGCCAAGGGAGCACCAATAATGATGTCGTCCAAGCCATCGCCGTTAACATCTCCAGCACCTGAAACAGAGAAGCCGCTTTGATCATAACTTTTAGAGCCTCTGATAAGAAATCCATGACCGCCTGTATTGGATCTTATGTGGGATAAATTTACCTCTGTTGTGGATGTTTTACCAAAGACCACATAGCTCTCACCTCTGACATTGACTCCGGAATCACCAGCCCCATAAGCACCAATAATAATATCATCCAAGCCGTCTCCATTAACATCACCTGCTGCTGAAACAGAAGCGCCAGAAAAATTACCAGGATGAATACCGCGAATAATAAACCCATGGTTGCCCGTATTGGTATCAAGATTGGATAATTCCATCTTGGTATCTGTTGCCCTCCCAAAAACCACATAGCTTTCTCCACTTGAATTACCAGCGGGTTGCACGCCAAATTCGGCTTTTTTAGCTCCTATAATAACATCATCAATGCCATCGCCGTTTACATCTCCAGCATATGAAACAGCACCACCGCTTTCATCATCATAGGTGACGCCATGGATGGGGAAAAACACAAGGTCATTAGTGTTGAAAAACATATAATTATGCGTTCCTGGGAATTGTGTAAATCCTGTTGTACAAAAAGAAAGCCCACAAAAAAGAAGGGATTTAAGATAGCGTCTCATTTTTTTATTTGTGTCATCATTATCATAAACTATACTAATGGATTACATACACAGTAAGGTGTCGTAGTTCCTAATCCTTACCTATGGCAACAGGCGCGTGCCTATTTTATTTTTTAAAACATATAACCTTTGCTTTATGGTGTTTTTAGCCCCGTTACAAGGGAATAATAAACCGTATTACCCATCACAATAAAACTATAAATAGAATGAGAGTTCGCTACTGTTGGCGTACTCCTACATCTTGATCTAAACGTAAATCCAGAGGCAGTAAAACTTGAAACACCAGATGAATTTCCTTGTACCGCAAGTGTATAGGACCCGCCATCTTTTAGGTTATTTAAGGTAAATGCACCTGCGCTTGCTAAAGTGTATGCAAAATTACATTCTTTAAAATCTATGGTAGTACCCGAACCTGCATTATGGGCATTTTTGTTATGGGCGGCGCCGTCTATAATGGTTTCTCCATTCACTTCTAGTTGTGCAGTGGGTGAAGTTGTGCCAACACCCACCTTGCCATCGGGAAGAATCACCACTCTTGAAGTTCCATTAGAATAGCCAGAAGTAGATCCCGTAATAAGTTGAATTCCACCCTTCGAAATCCCGTTAGCGATGTTTAAAAAATTACTTTCACTACCTGCGTGTGAATAATGACCAACTGCACTTGTAGAAATACGCCCGTCTTGTTTAAACACAATTATGGGGTTGTCATTCTCATTACCGCTATTATCTGTATCTGCTTCAATAATCAACTCTGCATCTCCAGAAGTTGCAGCAGAAATATGTAGTTTTCCTTGCGGGCTGGTGGTGCCAACACCTAATCTACCGGTATCGGTCATCACGAGTTCTCTTCCCGCAGTTCGGGTGGTGGTACCGTTTGAAAGGGTTTTGAGTTCTGTACGCGAACTGGATGCGTTGTTTTTCCACAAACCCACCTCATTGGCATTGAGCCATTTGGTACCGCTTCCTGTAGCAGAAAAAATCTGTTTGTTGGTTCCCCCATTACCGCTACTGTCTTTTAGCGTCCCCGTAATGCGCGCGCTTCCATTTACCGTTAGGGTTTCTGAGGGGTTGGTGGTGCCAATTCCCAAGCGAAACAAGGAAGCTTTCCCGTTTGACGCTATCCGTTGGTCTAAGGATTTTAATGGAAAGGTATATCCCAATGCATAAGAAAAGTCACGAAAACCATTGTAGGAGTGCAGAATGGTTTGTGTACCGGTCAGGTTTACGTATTCTGAGAATTTGGTGCCATTAACCCCTGTTTCAAAATACCACTGGGCTTGAACCAAGAGACTTGTTGACATTGTTATAAGCAAAAATATTTGACGTGTTTTCATATTGATTTATTGCGCTATTGCTTGTTTTTAGCTTTGTAGTTTAATAGGTTTCTTGAAAGTCGTATGTCGCCGCCCAGCACTTCAACACTAAGTATATATTCTGCTTGTGCTAAGAAATCGAGCTTAATACGGTGTTCCTTTTTCATTTCAGTGGTATGTTCATAAACAAGGCGACCTCTTACATCATGAATATTAAATGTTACATCACCAGGAAGGACAGCTGTAAAAGAAATATTGATGTGATCGACAAAAGGGTTGGGAGACACCGTAAAGTCAAAGTCAAAAAAATTTCCATCTGATGGAGACTTTTGATTCAGCAAAAATCCTCGTAATACCGTATGCGATTCGTGGTTCATGACGCCATTAATACCCATTTGGCCAATACTCTGCTGTACTTTAAAATTTCCTACTTGTATGTTATGCGCATCACTTACAGAAGAAGAAAGAGAAGCACGAAGGACTTTGACTTGAGCAACAGAAAACCCAGCGGAAAACAAGAAAAATAGGGCAACATAAGTGGTGTAGAACTGTTTCAATGGATTTGGTTGTAATGGTTAATTTCACTAACAATTGCTTGTATAATTATTATTTTATAATATTTACGTAAACAGTTATTTGTGCGTGTTGGTTTTGATTAGCGTTTTGTTTGATACAAATGTATTTTTTGGGTGTTTCCAAATTGCCTTTAGGAAGCTTTGTATTGGGGAAAAAACGGTGAAACTACGTTGAGCGGGGTTGAAAATACATTTAAAGTCTAAAAATTAAGTTGTAAGAAAAATCCTACTTTTAGTAGGTCAATGATTAATTTTTATAAAAAATGCAGTGCCGTTGTGGAACTTCCCACAAAAATGTATATTTGCCACCCGCTAAGAAACCGCTGGCGAAGTACGTGTATGTTTCTTTGCGATAATTTAAACCATATACAATGGAGGCCTTACTACAATATGTACAGGACGAGTTTGTTCCCAAAAATGAATTTCCAAGCTTTCAGGCTGGAGACACCATCACTGTTTATTACGAAATTCGCGAAGGCGAGAAAGTAAGAACCCAGTTTTTTAAGGGGGTTGTGATTCAAATTAAAGGAAGCGGCGCAACCAAAACCTTTACCATCCGCAAAATGTCGGGCACGGTTGGTGTAGAGCGTATTTTCCCTTTGAATCTTCCAGGAATTCAAAAAATTGAGGTTAATAGCCGAGGAAAAGTACGTCGTTCGCGTATTTACTACTTCCGCGACCTTACAGGTAAAAAAGCACGTATCAAGGAACGTCAACTTAAATAGTAGCTTAAGCTTTTTTAACGTATCCGTTTTATAGATCTAACTTATTTTATAAGGTCTAGTTCTTTTCATTAGTCAATAACGAAAGGTTCTTTGCTATTGCCTATCCACTATTGCCTATTTTCCATAATGCTGGGCGGCACTTAACACGCTGACCGTTTTCATTTCATCATCAATGGTTTAGACCAAACGATGTTTTTTGTTTATACTCCCTGAGTAAAATCCCTGTAATTCGTGTTTGAGTAGTTCAGGCTTACCCGTTCCTGTGTATGAATGCGTTAATAGTTCGTGAAGTAATTTTTCAAGTTTTTTCAATACGAGTTTATCGCCTGATTTTCTGTGGCGCATGATATCCTGCTGTGCCGTTTTAGAAAACACCAAGGCATATTTCATATACCAAGTAAATCACTGATTTCTTTGGCTTTAGTCACTTGAAGCGCATCTCCCCGCTTAATTTCGGAAATGCTTTCTTCAATTTTCTTTATTTGTTCTGTATTAAAGTACATGTCTTCTTGCTGAACTGGGGTTAGCGCATAGGCTTTGTCTTTACCGCGTTGTACAATGATATGTTCACCGCTATCTACTTTTTCAAAATATTTTTTTTGATTCTGCCTGAATTCTCTACTACTGATTACTAACACGTGTACCGATTTGGTACAAATATAATTTTTATTTTAATTATTTATTGATAAAGAGTTAGAAAGGAGAAAAAAGAATGCACATAAATCTGGTAAAAAAGAAAAGTTTAGTTCGTTGAGAAGTTTAATTACACCAAATTTTATTCAATACGCAAAATACCAAATCACTACTGCCTATTCACTATTGCCTATTGCCTATTCACTATTTCCTATTGCCTATCCCCTTTTGCCTATTCCCTACTGCCTACTGCCTATTTGCTTATTCCCTACTGCCTACTGCCTATTTGCTTATTTGCCTATTTTGTTACAAACCACACAGCGCGGTTCAAAATATGGGTTGTGGTTTTTTTATCCCCGCATCGGGACGTATATTTGCAGCCAATTTAATCAAAACCCATGGCCAAAATTCATGTTGCTAATCCCGTTGTAGAGATGGATGGAGACGAAATGACACGCATCATTTGGGACTTTATCAAACAACAACTTATTCTTCCATATCTAGATGTGGAGCTTCTTTACTACGACCTCAGCGTAACTTCACGCGATGAAACCAATGACCAAATTACCATTGATGCTGCAGAAGCAATCAAAAAATACAATGTTGGAATCAAATGTGCTACCATTACGCCAGATGAAAACCGGGTAGAAGAATTTAAGTTAAAAGAAATGTGGCGTTCGCCAAACGGTACCATTCGTAATATAGTAGGCGGAACCGTATTCCGCGAGCCTATTATTATGAGTAATGTGCCACGATATGTACAAGGCTGGACCCAGCCTATATGTATTGGACGTCATGCGTTTGGGGATCAATACCGTGCTACCGATACCGTAATCAAAGGTAAAGGGAAACTCACCATGACTTTTACTCCTGAAGATGGCAGCGAGGCCAAAACATGGGAAGTGTATGATTTCCAAGAAGGAGGCGTAGCCATGAGCATGTACAACATAGACTCATCTATATATGGATTTGCACGTTCGTGTATGAACAGAGCCATCAGCAAAAGATGGCCGTTGTATCTTTCTACAAAGAACACCATCATGAAGGCATATGATGGACGCTTTAAAGATATTTTCCAAGAAGTATTCGAAAATGAATTTATTGATCAGTTTGAGGCGTTGGGTATTACCTATGAGCACCGCTTGATTGACGATATGGTTGCCGCTGCCATGAAATGGAGTGGCGGATTTGTATGGGCTTGTAAAAATTACGACGGCGATGTACAGTCGGATACTGTGGCACAAGGATTTGGCTCGTTAGGGTTAATGACTTCTACTTTGGTAACGCCAGATGGAAAAACCTTAGAGGCTGAAGCGGCACACGGCACTGTAACTCGTCATTATCGCCAGCACCAACAAGGAAAAGAAACCTCAACAAATCCCATTGCATCTATTTTTGCTTGGACACGTGGATTAGCACACCGTGCTAAACTAGACAACAACCGTGACTTGGCTGAATTCTGTAGTACTTTGGAAGAGGTGTGTATCCAAACGGTAGAAGGAGGTCAAATGACCAAAGACTTGGCGATGCTTATTCACAAAGAAGAAATGACCCGTGAGAACTACCTGACCACACAAGAATTTCTTGCTGCTATTAAAGAAAATTTAGACAAGTCTTTATCTGCATAAATTTGGATGCGTATCTTTGCAAAAAATTGCTTTGCTACGCTATCTATTATTTATTTTAATAAGTGTAGGATTCACTTCCTATGCACAGTCCTACACGCTTAGCGGCTCTATTACAGCAGCCGACACACAAGAAACCTTACTTGGTGTAACCGTTTATGCCCAATCCACAACCTCAGGAACGGTTTCCAACAACTATGGCGTGTATTCACTTACACTGCCAAAAGGGAATTACCGTATTATATTTCAAAATCTTGGCTTTAAAACAAATATTATTGAGGTTACTTTAGACCGCGACCAAGTGCTCAATGTCTCGCTGGAACTACAATCGGAGGAACTCGATGAAGTAGTGGTTACCGAAGACGTGGAGCGCATTAGATTACGCGCACCCGAAATGAGTGTCAATCGCCTTTCCTCTAACAGCATCAAACAAACGCCTGTAGTATTGGGCGAATCGGATATCCTTAAAGTAATTCAACTTTTGCCTGGGGTTACAAGTGCTGGTGAGGGCGCATCGGGTTTTAATGTGCGTGGTGGTGGCGCAGACCAAAATCTAATTCTATTGGACGAGGCAACCGTTTTTAACTCCTCTCACCTGTTTGGATTTTTCTCTGTTTTTAATACAGATGCCATAAAAGATGTACAACTTTACAAAGGGGGCATCCCTGCCTCTTATGGTGGAAGAACCGCTTCTGTATTGCGTATAGATCAAAAAGAAGGGGCTAAAGACCGTGTCCGTTTTAACGGGGGCATGGGGGTGGTTTCTAGCCGAGGACTTCTGGAGGGTCCACTTGGAAAAGGATCGTTTTTGGTGGCGGGTCGAGGCACCTATGCCCATCTATTTTTAGACGCATTTGATATTTCAAACATTGCCTATTTCTACGACCTGAATACGAAAATCACACTCCCTATTAACGACAAAAACCGCTTGTTGATTTCGGGTTATTTTGGTAGAGATGTGGTGGCATTTGACAACACTTTCGAAAATACCTATGGCAACACCGTTGTAAATCTGCGCTGGAATACGCTTTTCTCAAACCGAATGTTTGGTAATCTATCCCTTATTTACAGCGATTACTACTACGGCTTAGCCTTGGATTTTGTTGGATTTGATTGGGACTCTGGTATTCAAAACCTGAACTTAAAATACGATTTAAGCTACAATGTTTCTGAGAAACTATCACTGGAGACAGGATTACAAACCACTTACTACAATTTCAACCCGGGCTTTATTAGGCCGCTTACGGAAAGTTCGGGCTTTAACGACAGGCAGCTTCAACAAAAATTTGCAGCTGAGGCGGCTGTTTATATAGGCGCGGAACATGAGCTATCGCCAGCACTAGCACTGCGATACGGTTTGCGTTTAAATCAATTTAACAGATTGGCGCAATCCGGACTGGAGCGTTATGCCAACAATCAACCCATCACTTATAACAGCACACTTGGAATTTATCAAGAAGCAACGCCTATTGGCACCTATTCCAAGGCAGAAAGCACCGCATCTTTTACAAACATAGAGCCTAGGTTCACCCTTGCCTATCGCACCAAAAAAAGCGCGTGGAAAGCAAGTTATCAGCGGATACATCAATACTTACATTTAATATCAAACACTTCCTCACCTACCCCGCTTGATGTATGGACCACCAGCGGCAAGTACCTGAAACCACAGCGCGGTGACCAATGGGCCATTGGCTATGCCACCGAGCGCGACAATGGAAATTCGTTTGAAGTAGAGAGTTTTTATAAAATCACCCAAAACCGCTACGACTACATTGACGGAGCAGAACTGGTAGCAAACGAAGCCTTAGAGCGGATTTTATTGGCAGGAAAAGGGCGCGCATACGGACTAGAAGTACTCTTCAAAAAAACACAAGGCCAACTTACTGGGCTTGTGGCTTACACCCTATCCAAAGCAGAACAACAAACAAAAGGTCTTGGACAAAACGACCCTGGTATCAACAAGGGAGATTGGTATAATGCACCCTATGACAAAACCCATGATTTGAGTTTAAGTGTGACCTACACGCCCTCAAAAAAATGGCAGTGGAACGCCAACTTTATAGCACAAACAGGACAACCAGTAACCTATCCCATTGGACAGTACGAATTTATGGGAACCCGTGTGCCGAACTACGGAAAACGGAATGCGCAACGCCTGCCTTTTTATCATCGCTTGGATATTGCTGCCACCTTAACCCCAAAAAAGAACAGTGCAAGAAAATTACAAGGAAGTTGGGTGTTTGGTATTTACAATATATACAACCGTAGAAATGCTGCAACCATTAGTTTTAAGGAAGACCGAGAAACGGGGAACAATCAAGCGTATAGGCTATCCATATTTGGTATTGTCCCATCTGTAACATATAATATTCAATTCTAATGAAAAAATTAATTTTTATTTTTGGACTATGCTTGTTTTGGAGTTGTGAAGACCCCATTGACGTTAAACTCCCAAATACCGAACAAAACGTGGTCATCGATGCCATGCTTTGGCGACCTGTTGCAGGGACACAAGGCACACTTGAAGTTGTACTGACTGAAACTGCAGCATTTTATTCAAATACAATACCGCATATTTCAGGAGCGAATATTTCGCTACACTATGATAATAATAGTATTCAAGCGGTTGAGGGTGATGCTGGACACTATCGTGCTGAAAATATACAAATATCTGAAAATGATGTGTTTACACTCAAAGTTATGGTTGATGGTGTTGTTTATACTGCCTCCGAAAAGCTTGTACTATCCACCACCATTGACAACATAACACAAGGACAAAACACGGTGTTTTCAGATGAGGAAGTAGAAGCTATTGTACAATTTACAGACCGGCCCGAATTAGGAAATTATTACGTTATGGACTTTGGTTACAATAATTTGTTTGTAACAAGAGATGTGTTTTACAACGGAAATCAGCTCACATTTTCCTTCTATTACGATAAATTTTTTCCAAAAAACACCCCTACTCCAGTATATTTAATGGGTGCAGATAAAGATTTTTACATGTATATGCAGGTGCTTATTTCACATGCAGGGCAAGACGGCGGTGGTCCTTTTGCGACGGCAAAATCTACTTTACGTGGAAATTTCCAAAACGCTACTGACCCAGATGCATTTCCATTGGGTTATTTTAGGGTTGTTGAACGAGATAGCTTTATATTTACTGCTACAGAAAACTGATGAATAAAAGAAATCTATTTCGAGGACTACGTGCCATGGCTTATGCCATTGTCCTGGCTTTTATTGGGCCAACTGTAATGACTTCTGCATTTAAAAATCAAGACCATGCACTGTGTATCCCTGTTTTGGGTGTTGCCATTTTGATGTGCGCTGCAGCCATTGCGCTAGGCTTTTGGGGCATTAAACTCATGGTAAAAGGCTTGTTTAATGAAGAGTAATTCTATTTCACGATTATCCTTTAAAAAGTTCTTGAACACTTCCACAATCCGTTTATCTTTGCTGACTATATGAGTACTGTAATTGACATTCGTTTGCCCGACGGCGCCGTAAAGCAAATGCCCACCGGCAGCACCCCTTTTGATGTAGCGCAATCCATAAGTGAGGGATTGGCGCGAGCAGTAATCTCAGCGTCCTTTAATGGAACTACCATTGAAGCCACAACACCACTTCAGAAAGATGGTGATTTGGTATTGTTTACATGGAATAATGACGAAGGTAAAAAAGCCTTTTGGCACTCCAGTGCACACCTTTTGGCACAAGCCCTAGAGCACATGTATCCAGGAATCAAACTGACTATTGGTCCTGCTATTGACAGTGGCTTTTATTACGATATCGATGCTGGAGAACACAGCATTTCAGAAAAAGACCTGCCCGCGATAGAAAAACGTATGATAGAACTCGCAAGAGGAAAACACGACTTTACCTTGCGATCTGTTGCAAAATCCGAAGCCCTAGCATTTTACAAAAAAGCAGGTAACGAGTACAAAACTGAGCTAATTGAAGCCTTAGAAGACGGTACCATTACCTTTTGTGATCATGACGATTTTACAGATTTGTGTCGTGGTGGACACATTCCAAACACAGGAATTGTAAAAGCCGTAAAACTAACCAATATTGCAGGTGCTTACTGGCGTGGCGATGAAAACAACAAACAACTTACCCGTATTTACGGAGTATCTTTTCCCAAGCAAAAATTACTTACCGAACATCTTGAACTTTTAGAAGAAGCTAAAAAGAGAGATCACAGAAAATTAGGCGCAGAATTAGGTCTTTTTACGTTTTCACAAAAAGTAGGTCAGGGTTTACCGCTTTGGCTGCCCAAAGGGGCAGCACTGCGCGAGCGCCTCGAGCAGTTTTTGCGCAAAGCGCAAAACAAAGCGGGATACGAACAAGTTGTCACCCCTCATATTGGGCAAAAAGAACTTTATGTAACCTCTGGACATTACGAAAAATACGGTGCTGATAGCTTTCAACCTATAAATACACCCGCAGAAGGGGAAGAGTTTTTACTGAAGCCTATGAACTGCCCGCACCACTGCGAAATCTATAACGCTTCTCCTTGGAGCTATCGCGATCTACCTATTCGATTGGCAGAGTTTGGGACGGTTTATCGCTATGAACAAAGTGGCGAGTTACACGGTCTAACGCGCGTACGTGGTTTCACACAAGACGATGCACATATTTTCTGTACCCCCGAACAACTCAACGATGAGTTTATGGGAGTTGTTGATTTGGTACTTTATGTATTCAATGCGCTAGGATTTAAAGATTTTAAAACACAGGTTTCTGTGCGTGACCCTGAAAAACCAGAAAAGTATATTGGTGATACTGAACTTTGGGAAAAAGCAGAGCAAGCCATTATTGACGCTGCTGAGCAGAAAGGACTTGACTATGTTGTTGAAACCGGCGAAGCCGCATTTTATGGCCCCAAGCTTGATTTTATGGTGAAAGATGCATTAGGGAGAAGCTGGCAGTTAGGAACCATTCAAGTAGATTACAATTTACCTAAGCGTTTTGACCTCAGTTATAAAGGAAGTGATAACGAAATGCACCGCCCGGTGATGATTCACCGCGCCCCATTTGGAAGTATGGAACGTTTTGTAGCCATTTTAATTGAACATACAGGCGGAAATTTCCCCTTATGGCTCACGCCCACACAGGTACAATTGCTCTGTGTGAGTGAAAAGCATGAAAAATACGCTAAAAAAGTTTCAAAATTCTTAGAAAATAACGAAATTCGCGCCCTCGTGGATGATAGAAGTGAGACTATTGGTAAAAAAATCCGCGAAGCTGAAATGAGCAAGGTGCCCTACATGGTCATCATAGGCGAACAAGAAGCTGCGCAAGAAACCGTCTCAGTTCGACAACACGGAGGAAACGACCTAGGGGCTATGCCACTAGATACTTTTGCAACACTGATTAAAAAACGGGCTGCAGAAGAAATTGAAATATTTACAACCAACTAAATTCGTTTGTTATAGCGATAAGAAGAAGAAGAAGCAGAGGCCCTGCTCGAATCATAAAAGAAGATAAACACCGAATCAATCAAAAGATTCGGGTGCCTGAAGTACGTTTGGTTGGTGACAACGTTGAAATGGGTGTATATCCATTACAAAAAGCCTTGCAAAAAGCAAGTGAATTGGAGTTGGACTTGGTTGAAATTTCACCAAACGCTGCTCCTCCGGTGTGTAAAATCATCGATTATAAAAAGTTCCTTTACGAGCAAAAAAAGCGCGAAAAGGTAATGAAAGCAAACGCCTCAAAGGTGGTGTTAAAAGAAATTAGGTTTGGACCCCAAACCGACGAGCATGATTACGAGTTTAAGAAGAAACACGCAATCAAGTTTTTAGAAGAAGGCGCAAAGCTCAAAGCATTTGTGTTTTTTAAAGGACGCTCGATTATTTTTAAAGAACAAGGCCACATCTTGTTGCTGCGATTGGCGCAAGATTTGGAAGAATACGGCAAGGTTGAACAATTGCCAAAATTAGAAGGTAAACGGATGATTATGTTAATCAATCCAAAAAAATAAAAAAGGAAGTAGTATGCCTAAGATGAAAACCAAGTCGAGTGCCAAAAAACGCTTTAAGCTAACAGGCACAGGGAAAATCAAACGTAAGCACGCGTTCAAGAGTCACATTTTGACTAAGAAATCTAAAAAGCGTAAGCTAAAACTTACCCATAGTGGTTTGGTTCACGAAAGCGACGCCGACAATATCAAGGAACAACTTCGTTTAAAATAAAAATAACCTGAAGTCGGCTTTAAAAGTGAGTCTCTCCGCCTGCTTCACAATTTGTAAATCATGCCAAGATCAGTAAACTCTGTAGCTTCTAGAGCAAGAAGAAAGAAAATTTTAAAACAAGCCAAAGGATACTTTGGAAGAAGAAAAAATGTTTGGACAGTTGCTAAAAACGCTGTTGAAAAAGCACTACTTTACGCATATCGCGACCGTAGAAACAAAAAACGTAGCTTCCGTGCATTGTGGATTACACGTATCAATGCTGGCGCACGTATTCACAGGATGTCATACTCGCAATTCATGGGTAAAGTAAATGCCAATAACATTGCGCTAAACAGAAAAGTATTGGCTGACTTAGCCATGAACCACCCAGAAGCATTCAAAGCGGTGGTTGAAAAAGTAAAATAAAGAACTAGAACGGTATATCGTCATCAGGCGAAGAATCAAAGGCATCGTTTGGATCTATCCGAGGTGTTTGAAATGGTTCATCCGAGTTTATTTTGGATTGAAACTCTGTTGGCGCATCAAAACTATCTAAGTTATCAAACTTACCTAAGGCACCGATGAATTTCAATCGGATACTGTCCAAACCTCCGTTTCGGTGTTTGGCAATAATAAATTCTGCCTGTCCAGCCGCTGGCGTACGTTCCTCATCGTCCCACTCATCTATTTTGTAATATTCAGGACGATAAATAAATGTTACCAAATCGGCATCTTGCTCAATAGCACCTGATTCGCGTAAATCTGAAATTTGCGGGCGCTTACTGCCCCCTCTAGTTTCAACGGCACGAGAAAGTTGGGAAAGGGCAATTACAGGAATTTCCAATTCTTTAGCCAAAGCTTTAAGATTACGAGAAATAGTCGAAATTTCTTGCTCACGATTCCCCGCCTTACTGCTGCCACCTGGCGTCATAAGTTGCAAGTAATCAATCATAATCATTCGAATACCAAACTGTGACGATAAGCGTCGTGCTTTAGCGCGAAGATCAAAAATAGATAGCGAAGGGGTATCATCGATATATAAGGGCGCATTTTCTAAATCAGATACCTTTACGTTGAGTTGCTTCCATTCGTGATCTTCTAGTTTGCCTGTACGCAGTTTTTCAGATGAAAGACCTGTTTCCGAAGAAATTAATCTCGTAATCAATTGTACTGATGACATTTCCAGAGAGAAAAAAGCAACAGGAATATTTTGCTCAACGGCAATATTACGTGCCATAGACAAGGTAAACGCTGTTTTACCCATACCCGGACGTGCAGCAACAATAATCAGATCACTGTTTTGCCACCCTGAAGTAAGTTTATCCACCCCAAAAAATCCGGATGGTACACCACTCATTCCCTCTTGATTGGCAATTTCTTCAATTTTTTTCTTGGCTTGAATCACAAGATTTTGCGCCGTTGTGGTTGATGATTTTAAATTTCCTTGCGATACTTCGTATAATTTTGATTCTGCTTTGTCAAGCATATCAAAAACATCTTTGGTTTCGTCGTAAGCTTCCTCAATAATTTCGTTTGAGATTTTAATTAAGCTGCGTTGAATATATTTCTGAAGAATAATACGTGCATGATATTCAATATGGGCAGAGGAAGATACTTTTTTGGAAAGCTGAATCAAATAAAAATCGCCACCAACTTGATTTAGTTTTGCTTCTTTTTTAAGCTGTGCTGATACGGTTAGCAAGTCAATCGGTTCTGAATTTTCGAACAACTTGACCATAGCAGTGAAAATAATTTGGTGCGCTTCGCGATAAAATGCATCTGGAAGTAAAATATCAATTACCTCATCCACCCCTTTTTTATCTATCATCATGGCGCCAAGCACCACTTCTTCAAAGTCGATTACCTGTGGTGGCAGCTTTC
>Ga0209654_1002051_pt1 | contig 14565 bp, 14 predicted proteins | sample SaaInl1SG_22_DNA_FD_184646 | JGI IMG/M metagenome (GOLD analysis project Ga0209654, IMG submission 184646) | Marine microbial communities from expanding oxygen minimum zones in the Saanich Inlet - ESP_161SG_22_DNA (SPAdes) (version 2) | ecosystem: Environmental > Aquatic > Marine > Intertidal... | reverse complement strand
TCCCCCCATGTCTCAAACCTGTTGCCAACCCCTCTTGCAATGCCGATTTCGCTAAATCTGTATCGCTTTGTGCAACTGGATAGAGCCGGCATTTTTTTAAAAATCACCTATAACCGCCATCATCTGTTTAAAGCCAATTTTCCCGGCAAGCGGGCTAAAAAACCGTTAACCGGCGCTAAAACCTGCCATATTTCAGATAGGCTTCTTTGGGATCAACCCCGCTTCTGATAGCCTCTCTTACCGCATTTTCGGTCGCCATTACCTGTTCACAAAAGGTGATAATCTGCCGGGCATGGCTGGCCGGAATAACCACTGCCCCGTCAATATCGGCAATCAGATAATCGCCCGGACAGATGGTTACCTCGCCTATCTGCACCGGGATTTGCATAGCATCAACCGACCAGGATCCGACCACATCGCGGGGGGTATAAAAACGGTGAAAGGTTTGAAACCCTATCTTTTTAATGAAATCTGCATCCCGGCATCCGCCATCTGTAACATAGCCCAATATGCCGCGCGATTGCAGGGTTTCAGCAGATAGCTCGCCCATCAGAGCCAGCCTGTCTGTCTGGCCGGCACATACCACCACATGACCGCTGGTAGCAGCAGATAAAAACCCTGTCCAGCTTCGCAGGGCTTCATCGGCATCCATGCCCGGCTTGCCAGACCCGGCCACCGTAAAAACAGGCCCTGCCAGAATTTGGCTATCATCTATCGGGCGAATATCATGCGGCAATACACAATTCTCAAAGCCATGTTCGCGCAAAGCATCAAAAACAGCCCCGCTATAGCATTTGCGTAAACGCGTCGTCAGATCCTTGCTATCCTGCATCTTTTTTCACCTTGTTCCAGGTCTTGTTACCGCTTAGGCCAAAACGCCAATTTGCCAGGGGACAAACTCATCCTCGCCCACTTCCATTTGTTCGGATTTGGAGGCCTTGCCGCTGGCGATGGTCAGAATATGGTCAAAGATTTCTGCGCCCATTTCATCCAGGGTTTTGCTGCCGTCAATAACCTCACCGCAATTAATATCCATATCGCCTGTCATGCGGGTAAACATCGCAGAATTAGAGGCCAGCTTTATGGTGGGTGCAGGGTAGGAACCAAAACAGCTGCCCCGGCCCGTGGTAAAGCAAATCAGATTGGCCCCGCCAGCGATTTGCCCGGTGGCCGATACCGGATCATAGCCGGGCGTATCCATAATCACCAGCCCATTCTCGCTGACCGGCCTGGCATATTCATACACCGCATTAATGCCGGTTGAGCCGCCCTTTTTTGCCCCGCCCAGTGATTTTTCAATGATATTGGCAATTCCGCCAGCATTATTGCCCGGGCTGACCCGTCCATTAATTTGTGTATCGCGGCCAGCATTATATTCCAGCCACCAATTCATTCTATCGATAAATTTCTGGCCGATTTCCGGCGTTTTTGCCCGTGCGGTCAACGTATGTTCCACCCCGTATAATTCCGGCGTTTCGCTCAGGATAGCGGTGCCGCCATGGGTGACCAGAATATCTACCGCCCGGCCAAGTGCCGGATTGGCAGACAGGCCGGAAAACCCGTCCGAGCCGCCACATTGCAAGCCTATCATCAAATGTTCGGCCGAACAGGGCTGTCTGTGGATATCATTGGCCTCTGCCAGCATCTGTTTAATCGCCGTCTTGCCCGCTTCAAAGGCGGTCATTGTGCCGCCTGTTTCCTGCATGGTGATGACCTGCAGCATTTTGCCGGCTTGCAAGCTTTCCTGTTCCATAAAGCTTTTCACATTATTGCGCTCGCACCCCAGCGATAACACCACCGCGCCGGCAATATTGGGATGGCGAATATAGCCGGACAGGGTTCTGCGCAACAGATCCATCGGCTCGCCTGTCATTTCCATACCGCAACCCTGATGATGAATAAAGGCGGTGACCCCATCGACATTTGGATAATCGGCCAGCCTTTCAGCATCAAAATAACGGCTTAATTTGCGCGCCACTGTGGCCGAACAATTCACCGTAACAAAAATGCCGATATGGTTGCGTGTGCCAACCCGCCCGTCTTTGCGGACATAGCCCATGAATTTTGCCCGTTCCTTGGCGGGCAGAATATCTGCGGCCACATAATCCTGTGCAAAGCGGTAATCCTTATCAATGGTATCTATGTTCAGATTATGCGAATGCACCCATTTGCCAGGGGCAATATCCTCACCGGCATAGCCGATGATAGTGTTATATTTCAGCACCGCCTCGCCCTTTGCAATTGGCCGGGCAGCGATTTTATGCCCCTGGGGAATATCATCCAGCGTGGCGATATCCAGCCCTTGCAACATATATCCCTTTTCAATTGGCTGTTTGGCAACAATCACATTATCCGCTATATCCAGCTGAATAGTTGGGCTGGCACGCATCCCCTCATCTCCCCCATAAAAAATAATTACCCTAAAAGATAATTACCCCAAAAAACATTTACCCCGAAAACATTTACATAAATGTATCCTAGCAAAGGTTACCGGCATTTCAATAACTAGCATGACAGGGGCAAAAAAAATACCGCGCCCTGCCGAGGCCATAAAAACCAGGCGCAATACCTTAAAAAAACAGGCAATTATCAAAGGATATCACGGGGAAATAAATGGTGCCCAGGGGCGGGGTTCGATGCCCTACCACGGGGCTATCAGCAACCTGACTTTCAACTATATCAATAGCTTAGCATATCAGCATTAAAGGTAAAGTGCCTTATTCTGGATAACAGTTTGGATAACAGCCCAGATTCCAGGTCCAAGTTCCAAGGACCACGCGCCACGCTCCTCGAACCGCGGCTCGGGGTTACTGATGCTATTTGGCAATCAGCTTTGGGTCTTGTTCGAGGGGTGGGGGTTAAAAGAGCCAGGTCTGCGGCTCTCGGACCGCGGTTCTACGATGGGTTGGCAAAGTTGTCGGAATGCATTCCTCTCTACTCATTCCTGAGACCAAACTGTTCTGAAACGCCAAGCTTCTACTTCTTGTTTCCAACTACTGTGCCCACTAAAATCATTGATACCGGTTAAAATTGTACTAAGATAATTTTTGCGCGGACGACCAGATTTGCTGTTGGTGGCAATGTAAACAAGTGCGTCAAAGGAACTGCCACTTTGGCTTACGACTTCAATGAAACGTTTCTCATAAAGCCCATATTTCACACCTTCGTAATGGTCTAAGCATTTTTCGTCCTCTGAGGTGATTTCCCAAAGCGCGCCAAAAACTGTTCCAGTAAAATCTTTCACAATTGTAGCTACTCCAAGGTCATTAATAATAAATCGCATATAATTCGCCCGGGCTAGAAACAATGCTTGCGAATTTGGGCAACGCTTTTTCATTTGCACCTTATTTAGGTTTGATCCATATGCAAAATACAATGATTTTGGCCTGTCCAGGTTAAAATTAATATTTTTTTTATTGTTTTTATTCAATGTTTTATGCATTTTTCACTCCTTTTTTATAATAAAACACAAAAAAATAGTTGTAATTAAAAATAGTGTATGTAATTTTATAATGCAAGAGCAGTTTCGCTTACTAGTTTGAAAGGAGCATAAATTTAGCGAAATCAGCCAAAGCATATTCAGCAATCTGACTGTGAGATGATTTGGATTGAAATTGGTTCGAAGGCCAAAACTGTAAAACTTCTAAATCGGCAACCCTCCTGAGTTGGTGTCGTTAGCTGGTTTGGGTGGCACCAGTGCCGAAAAGTCACCCTTTTTTAAACTGGAATTTGTTTCCACGTCTTTTTGTTACAGGAGAGAAAATATGAGAAAAGACATTCAAAATTTGGGCGATGCCCATTCAAAAGTAAAACTAGAGGCAGAGCATATCCAAAGGATGGATATCAAAGATTGCGAACACATTGGTGGAAGTCTGTTGGACGAAAGCGGAATTGCTAGTATCACTATTTTAAATAAAAAAGTTACAGTTCATGCTTCAGATTTTGATCTCAACAGTTCTGACTTTTCATCGCATACCATTGAGACGTCAAATCCCGGGCTGGTAACATTTCTTTTGAGCAGAATCAATGAAGCACTAAAAGGCACTGTTCTAGAGACCAATCCCAAGCGGTTTGGGCCTTTTGTGAACATGATTTTATCTGGTGTTTCAATGGGAATTGATAATGTTGAAGAGACACATTCAACCCCTGAAGCAAGATTAATTCTAAAGGAAAACCTTTGTTATCTCTTTGCTGGGTTTCTAGAGGCTGAATTAGGCTTCTTGATGAATAAAGTCAATGCTAATGCAATGGGAGATATGCAATGAAATATCCTTATCAGAAGTTTAATCCGAAAAACAAACCTAGTTTTTTTCAAACGAAGGGCAAGATGAAGAGATATACTTTCAAAAGGTCGGGCGATTTTTATAGTTTTGATGCTGGTTCAGACGCTGAGTTCATCCAGGGGTTGCGTGAGAAGCATTGGCAGCCCATGCAGGATGACAATGAGATGCTCAAGTTGATGGCTTTTACTTACCGTGAGTCTCGTCAGCGGGAATTTAGGTTCTCGAGTGTGAGTGATTTCATTGAGGATTGCGTTAAACATGGTGTTATGGAGGTTTCTGATGCAGAACGGGCGCGGTAAGAGCAAATACTCATCCTGGAGCAATGAGGATCTAAAAAATTTCCGTATTAATGCAGGCAAGAAAAGGCGTGATATGGCAGAAGATCTGGGTGTTTCGTACAGAATGTATTGTTACTATGAAAGTGGTCACACAAAAGTAGACTTACCACTTGAATACGCCGTGCGTTGGCTATGCATCAACAGCACCAATAACCCAACTTCATTGAAGAAGGCTCAAAATGAAAATGTTTGACTATACTATTTTTGACGAATTCAACGGTACGAGAGTTGAATTTGTGGGATTGATGAATAAGCGCGAAAAATCGGATGCGTCCTTATTGCTTAGATCAAAGTCAAGTGGCGCAGGTCTACCCTGCTCCATTAGGCGAATTGATAATCTTCAAAAAATTGGTGTCTTTCCATCATCTATAGAACAACGAGTAGCTAAGGGACCAGGGCGTCCGGAAACACATTTTACGTCTGAGCACTGTTACAGATATGAGCTACAAATCCGATACAGGAAAATGGGTCTAAAGCTGGAAGATATTGCCCGTCGACTCTCTGATTTGAGTCCAGAGAGCATAAAAGAAAGGGTTTTGAATTGGAATAATTCCGAAGCAATCCAGGAGCTTGGTTCTGAGGACCATTTACATTCCCAATATTCTGAGCTTAGGCGTCTTGGCCGTGCAGAGGGCAAGGTATTATGTAGTGAGCAATTGAGGTTAGCTGTCACTCCATATTTCCATATTTATGTAAATAAACGTGAATTTGAGCAGTTATCAGCGCATGATATTGACGTTTTAACTTCAGCTCTGAATTGGCGTATGAAACAAGAATTAGGATTAGAAAGAGGTTAAGATTAATGACGAGGCATAGAGGCCAATTCAAACCAGACCACTCTTCACCTTATGAGCTAAGTCGCTCAAGAGTTGAGACCTTTATAAAATGTCCAGCTTGCTTTTATATGCAGCAGGTTGAGGGTATTAAATTTCCTTCGATTCCTGGTTTCAATATTAATGAAGCCACGGATATCCTCTTAAAAAGGGACTTTGATGAATTAAGAGGAACAGGAAAATCACATCAGTTTCTTCAGCAAATCGGATTTGGTCATTTATCCCCGTTTGCCCATGAACATTTCGAGCTTTGGACCCAGAGCCTTCATTTTGGAGCAGAAAATAGGATGAATACGGTTCATGAACCTACCAATCTCAAAATTGGTGGCGGCTTAGATGATATTTGGGTCAATTCACAGACTGGGTTGCTACACATTGTTGATTACAAGAGCACCTCACAAAAATCTCCAAATAAAGCCATCACTTTAGATGATAAATGGAAAGCTGCATATAAACGTCAGATGGACCTTTATGTGTGGGTCATGAGACACAAGGGCTTTGATGTTTCATCTGAGGGATATTTTCTTTATTGTGACGGCGACAGATTTTCTGAATACGACTTTCTGGGTAAAGACAGCGCGGCCATGCGCTTCAAAATGCAACTTATACCATATGAAGTTAGCACTTCATGGGTTGAGCCTACATTGCTGAATGTAAAGGAATGTCTGCACTTAAAGGAGCGACCAAAACATTCTGCTGAGTGCGAATACGGTCAGTTTTTGGCAGCTGCAGCATGAAGAATATTATTGACGCGCTAGAGATTAAAGACATGTTTACAACTGCTCTCCTCAATCAATTTGAGGATAACCTGTATATTATTTTTGGCTTTGGTTACGAGGGACTAAAAATCACTCTGGATAGACCGCATGAAGATGACCGCCCAGGTTACAGTATAGACCGAGAATTAAAAGAAGCCTTTGATGAAGGGGGTACCCCTCAGCTTCGTTGGCAGATGAAGAATGTAATCATGAATCTTCACTACATTTTTCTCAGTAAAGAGCTTGGTTACAATGCTTCGTTCGAGGAATGGGTGAACTCAATTGAAAGTTATGAAATAGGTGTCACTCGACAGGATATGGACCCATCATATTTAGATGGAACAGAGCACATCAATTTAGGGGCTTAGGAAGAACTATTTAGTTTGAATTTTTTTGAATGGAAAAATATGTTTTATGTTGCAATTATTGTTGTATGTTCCATCCCTGGCAGCAATTACAATGGGTGCTTTGAGTTAAGGGATAACTGGGGTCCTTATGACTCCTATACAACCTGCGTGCTTCGTGCCGCCGAAATGAAATACGAAGCCAATGTTATATTTAAAGATCGAAGATTTCCCTACAAGCCGAAGTCATGGCGTTGTGAGGCCAACGAAGGCATCTAATCAATAAAATAGGTACTTGAAGCTGCCCTACCAGCGGAACCTAAATATAATTAAACACAACACCGCGAACCGCGGCCATCGGCCCGTGAACCTTTGTACCAGATAGAATAGGCCCGCCAAGCGGGCCTATTTTCATTTGGTGCCATTAGCTTTTATTGCTGTCACAGGTGTCACAGGTGTTTCAAAACTTTTTATTATATATATTTTTAGCTATATGAAAAAGTTCTAAAATGGGTGTGACACTTGTGACATCAAAAGGGATAGTCGTTGTCTATTGGCCGTGTCACTTTCAAGCCTGTATATCCCCTAACTCTATTGTTTCCTTTTCTCTTTTGCGAAGCCTCGCCCAGATAACGGGTAAGCCTCTTCTTGATGTCAGCCCCTCTAGGGCAGTCAAGCTCTTCTGACAGGCAGTATTCGGTAACTTCTTTTACAAGGTCATCTCTAGTAATGAAGACATCAGGCGACGACTTTTCTATACAGTCACTGACGAACTGTGCAACTGGGTCTGCGTTTCGTCTATAATGTTCTAGCTCTGCAGTCATTCGCTGCGTTTGCTTCAAGCCCTGCGACCGATAAAGTTTATAGCCTTCCAAACACCAACCGAGGATGCCATCTGCTTCCGACTTAAGCTTCGTTGTTAAGTCCTTATCCATTTCTTCCTCAGTAAACTTGCGATTAAATGGCAATATTCTAATTCGACGGAAATATGCATCATCTGCATAATGCACTTGAGGCAAATCATTCATGGCACAAAGCAGTTGAAACTGAGGAGTAAATTCGAACCATTCTTTATATAAATGGCGGGCGGTAAGCTTATCACCACCTGTGATAGATTTAACGGTCGTAGTGTTGATAGGCACTCTTTCTGGAAATTCTGACAAGGTGACTAACCTCTTGCTAGCGATAGCAGCAATATCGCTCGGAATGCTGCCTGCGCTTTTGTCTATTAACGCTTTTGCGCTAATCACACCGGCATAGTCTCCAAAGACATGAGATATTACATCGATAAAGACACTTTTGCCATTTGCTCCTTCGCCAATAAGAAAGAGAATAATTTGCTCTTTTCTATCTCCACATAAAAGATAGCCGCAGGCTTTTTGTAAGAAGGAAGCAAGCTCTTTATCGCCTGCTGTAACTTCTTCAATAAACGTTTTCCATCGAGGTGCAGTTTCATTTTCGAGCAACGATGCATTAGCAACTTTGGTCAACAAGTCAGTATTAGTGTGAGGCTTTAGTGTACTGCTCTCCAGGTCTAATGTTCCATTTACAACATTAAATAAGTTTTTATTTTTGTCTAAAACCTCGGAGGTTTGTACTAAGCTTTCATGTGACTTGGCAGTAGCAAGAATAGCCTTTTGACGTGGGGAAGATTCAGATTGCTTTTGCCATTTGAATAAGTGCTTTTGTACTTCATCGTTTGGCATTTTTTCTGCCAGCATATTTCGTGTTGTTTCTTTCGCTCTTTGTTGGACCGCGATTTCACCGATCTCCCATATAGTTCCGTTCCATGCATACCAGGCTTCTTGGTCACTACAGAATATAACTTCCCCCTGGTGGTCCCTTGCAAATCGCTCTGCGTTACCTAAGTCTGTCAAAGCAATATAAGCAGATTTCTTGTAACTAGTTGCATTTTTATAGATTGTGTTAAGTTCATTAGTATCTATCGGCTCGACGCAGTCTAAATTCCGGTCCTGCAAATATGCTTCAATAAGTCCCGAAGATACCCCCTTATTTGATAAAGTAACTGCTTCATGGAACAGCGTGCTATTGCGCTCTCCAACGAGGGGGTTTTGCTTTGACGGTTTAGCCTTCTTCTCTTTAATAGCTTGGAGAAAATGACCAATTAATTTATCTGACATTGGCTGGAAGCCAACTTCCTTGGGCGAATATCCTGCTCGATATTCATAGCCCCCATGGGCTGTAGTAGAGCCTGCCCAAATGACGTAGCCACCATTATTTCTAATATCAATACCGTCTCCCAGTAACTTTCCTGCATCTATTGTTATAGGGAGGTCTGCCGGATATTTAAATATCAAGTGACGCCCACCACTAAGTGTGATTGTTTGACAGGTTTGAGGGTCACCGACTTCTAATTTGTCAAAAGATGATTGCCCATCCTTTTTCCCGTCCGTATCAATGTCGATAACAAAAATGTCAGTTATTTCCCCAGTTGGAACACCAACCAACGCATTCGGAAATTTGCTCCACCATTTCCTAATTTGATTTTCATCTGTGGATGCATCTATAAAACCATGTGGTGTATAAGGTGCCTTAGACACCTTGTTCTTCTTTTTATCAACATATTCTCTGCATGGAAAAACAGGGAAACCTAATTCTCTGGATATTTGAAGAGCTACATCTACCATCCTGCTCATCTTACAGCCCCCCTTTTGTTAACGGAGCGACTGTCAATCCAACTCTCAAGGTCAGTTAATTTCCATCCTACTGCTCGTCTTCCTATCTTAATTTTGTTCGGGAAGTCTTGATGCTTAGCCAAGAGATACAGTTGCTTCCTACTCACACCAAGCATTTTTGCTGCGTCAGCAGGGCGTAGAAGAGTATATGCCCGTTCAAGCTGGGCACATCTTTCTATAATCTGTAAAAAATCTGGGTAACTTCTCATAATAGAATCCTTAAGCTATGCGTTAAGGTTTCTATTCTTAATAGGCTGACCCTAACGCTGTTGCGTTTAGGACCTCGCCTTTGCCACCTGCATTGCATGGTTACTGTGGCTCTCCTGCCGGAGAAGGTGGTCAATACCTACGTCGATAGGCTAAGTTAACGACCTACTGCTATCACATTACCTCGCCTTACCATGTGCGACAGTGATGGAATAACAATACGTGCAAAGAGCAGTAATGTCAAACTAAAAATTATTTAAGTAATTGTTTATATGAAATTTTATAGGATTTTATCTAAACATATAAGATAGCATCTAATATGATGGGATGCTTCTTGGAAAGCTTTTTGAGTGGTTAACTTACATCAGCTTTTTTTCAGCCTCATGAATTTTCCTATACATGGCACTAGCTGTAGATTGGATATTATCGGTATTAACAATTATATTGTAAGTTTGTTCTGAGAGCAGTTGATGGAAAGCTTCATCTCTTTTTGCCATCCTCGTTTTCCAGTTAGTATGGGGTTTTAATCAACTGTTTAACCCCCCTCTCAAGACTGAGAAAGATTTTCTAATCTATAGGTGTAAAAGAGACACCTCTAACTTTTAAGTTGTCTTATTTTATCCTCAATAGAACTCTCTAACAGTTCAATTTCCTCGTTCTTTTGATGAATTGCAGTTTCATATTGCTCAATTTCATCAATAATTTGTTTCTGAGTTTCCAAATCTGGGAGAGGTATTTTTTTCAATTTCAATTCTTTGAAGTGTCTACTATATCCAAGGTTAGGAAGGTCTAAAAACTTTAATGAATAGAACAGATACTTGGGTAAGATGTTGTCGTTTGGTTTAAGAATTTTTATTCCATCAGCACCAGCAACAAAATCATGCATAACAAATTTCACAACTTTTGTATGGTCACCAAAAACGATTACTGGTTCGGACACAACATTGATGTCATCAGATTCATTCCAATAACCAGCAATTTCATTTTGTGATTGGTCAATTATTGGGTATCTACCATCTTCCAAAAAATCCTTGGTTTTTACTTTTGCAGTTGGAGATAGCACTTTAAAGGTGTCGATAATTGGCACAACCTCATAATCAGATTTGATATCGGAGGTCGTTGTGTATCTGCTGCTTGATAACGAGATGATTTCATCCGATAAAATCACTTCCTTGGGAACGGACAGAAAACCATCATCATTGCTTTGCCTTTGACGGAGTTTTTCCAAAATATTAGGTAGGTCATTTTCTGCGATAGGTTCTCTTCGTTTGCTCAAACTAAACCCATCATTTTCAACCTCAACAAAGATAATATTTTTTTCCGTATCTGATTTTTCTCTGTCAATTATTAATATCGATGTCTTAACTCCTGCATATGGTTCAAAAACTCCAGCAGGTAATGAAATGACTCCACAAAGTCCTTCACTAACCAATTTTTTTCTTAGGTTTTTATAACCCAGATGTTTTTTAAAAATTATTCCATCAGGAACGATTATCCCGGAACGACCGTTCGGTTTGAGATGTCCGAGTATGTAGTCAACGAATAATACTTCTGCTTTTTTGGAGTCGATACCAAATTTTGAGTGCGGTTGGGTTCCTCCCTTCGGTGTCATAAATGGTGGGTTCGCAAGGATTACATCGTAGTATTCGTTCCATCTATCCTCAGATGACAGGGTGTCATATTCATGAATTTGAGGATTCGCAAATTGGTGTAGATACATATTCACCAAAGAGATGCGTGTCATGTCTGGTGAAATGTCATACCCAACGAGATTGTCACCTACCTGTTTACGGTCTGATGCATTGAGTTTGTCACCCAATTTCTTGTCGGTATTTTGAGAGAGAATGTGCTTGTAGGAAGAAATTAAGAAACCTGCTGTCCCACATGCTGGGTCTAGGATGGTTTCATTCTTCTGTGGGTCGACTATCTCAACGATAAAGTCAATGATGTGACGAGGTGTTCTGAACTGCCCTGCCTCACCTTGTGACCCCATAAATGACAGAAGATATTCAAACGCATCTCCCAACTTCTCCGAGTGCGAGTAGTGGAACTCATTTATCTCCTTCAAAAACATATTGAGTGTTGAAGGGTCTTTGAATGGAAGAAATGAGTTTTTGAAAATCTCTCTGAACAACTGAGGTGCAGATGGATTGGTATACATATTCTCAATCGCATCACTGTAGAGTTGAACTTTATCTGCCCCCCCTAATTTGGGGTCAAACAAGTGCTTCCAAGAGTATTTTTCATAATCATCAACGAAGAACGATGGAACACCACCCATCTCAACTGCTTCTACATCCATGTCATACATGAACTTGTAAATCAGTCCTGTAGTGATTTGCTCAACTTGACTCTGTGGACTTGGGATTTTGCCAACAAGGATATTCCGTAAATCGTCTACACGTTTCTTGGTGACACTATCTAACATTCTCTAACCGTTCTAAATTCACATTCTGTTTGATATATGAGGGGATACCCTGCTTTAACTCCACAGGGAGTTTTCTGAACGCATCACCAGATGGATGAACACCTAGTTCTGCATATCGTCTGCTGTCGATAATATCTCTGAAATCATCATCAACCGCATATGCTTCAAAGACTTCTCTCGCACTTGTGTAGATTGCATCATCTGGTTTGAGTGCTTTATCTAATTTGTCAAACTCTTCATCCAGACATTCTCGTTGAGAAGGGATGTGTTCAATATGACCGAAGACATGAAGTAGGAGTTCTGGAACAGTTAATCGTCTGTCTAACCCCAACGACTTTCTGAGTTTGTCGATGGTGAAAAATTCCTGTGGTTTATCTAGAACCTTATCTTTCAGATATGTCTCTGCCTCATCAAAGTTCTGCTGTGATACCAAGTCTTTGATGATTGCGTCCTCTGTGACCTTCTTCTTGAAAGACCGATACAGGTTTCTATCAATCTTCATTCCTTGGTCAGAGATGAGTATTTCTTTTAACTCTGCCAGAGGGTCTGGTGCAGTGCTAACCACCTCGTCAATATTTGGTGGGTCTACTGGTGGTTCTGTAGGTTCAGAGGGTTTTGAGGGAAGTTTGAGAACTTCATCGTAATCAAAGTCCTTCTCAAAATAATCATAGTTCCCAAAGAAATCGAACAGAAGGAACTGTTCCTTCTGTGGTTCGATATGGTCTGGAATCTCTGACTTGGTAATCCAAGATTGAGAAAAGTCACATCTGCGAGTGCCACGACCCTTCATCTGGATAAATTCACTTGGTGAATAAACAGGACGCATCATGCAGATATTCAAAATGTCAGTGCAGTCATATCCTGTTGTCATCATCCCAACCGTCACACAAATGCGTGTCTTTGATGTTCGGTAGTGAGGGTTATTCTTGGACTGACCGTTGAGAGAGTTGTTTCTGAAATCAATCGTCATTCTTTGCGAGTCTTGGACACTTGAGGTTACTTGGACTGCAAAGTCAGAACTGTATTGTTTTGGGAATACCCTATCTGCGAGAACATTCAAAATCTGAGTGACTTTTGCTGCATGATTTTGAGAGACACAGAAGACCAGAGTTTTACCAATTTCCCCTGTGTAGGGGTCTCTCATTGCGTGCTGTAGAAAGGTTTCGCAGAAAATAGTATTGGTGTTATCGGAGAAGAACTTCTTCTCAAAATCCTTCTGAGTAAATGTCTCCTCAAAGTCGTTGCCATCGTCATCGACCCCTTGAAAAACATACCCTTGCTCAGAAAGAAGTTCAGTTGTGATTTCTGTTCTCGCATCAATCACTTTTGGATTGATTAGGTATCCATCCTTAACACCATCCTCTAGAGAGTATCTGAATGTTGGTTCACCACTGTCACACCCGAAGGTGGTGTAGGTATCCAACATCAATCGTTTTTCTAACTGTCTAGGGTCTGTCTGCGAAACCTCTTCAATATCTACAGACTTTAGGTAGTCTTTTGGAGTTGCGGTTAGTCCTAATTTGAACCCAATGAAGTATTCAAAAACTCTACGACTCCGTGCACCAAGAGAACGATGTGCTTCATCCGAAATGACTAAATCAAAGTGGTCTGGACGGAAGACCTTGCGGTATTTGTTTCGACTAACAAATGATTGAACAGTTGAAACGACAATCTCTGCCTTCGTCCAATCAGATTGGTTCTCTTTCCAAACCACAGTTCTGAAATCATTCTTGAGGACTTCATCAAACTCTTTTTGTGCCTGACTTTCCAACTCAATGCGGTCAACGAGAAACAAAACTCTCTTCACATTGTAAAGACGCAAGAACATCTTGATGATTGCTGACGAGGTGAGTGTTTTGCCTGTTCCTGTTGCCATCTCCAACAAGAACCTGTCCTTGCCTTCTGCAATACTGCTTTGAACTGCTCTAACTGCTTTTAGTTGGTAGTCACGAAGAAGTCGGAGTTTGTTATTTCTGAGAAAATCTTCTCTTTTTCTCTCATCAAGATAATCTGGATTTTGGTCAAACTTGGGAAGTTGGGTCTGTGCGATGTAATCAACACCGATTTCTTCAACTTCCTGTCTCGGTGGATTGAAGTTAGTTTTTCTCAGTTCCAATTGTTCCTGTGAAGGGAAAATATCGATAACTGTCGGACTGCCTTGTTCGATATCCCAAAAGTAATGGGAAACTCCATTGGAGAGTATGACAAATCTACAGTTGAGTGACTCCGCATATCCTCGTGCTTGCTCTTTACCAACTAGGGGAGAGACCAGTTCTTTCTTTGCTTCGATGATGCATAGAGGAAAGTCAGAACTATCCTTGAGAACATAGTCTGCAAAACCTGCCTGGTTCTGTATTTCTGTATCGACATTAACCACACCGTCATCACCAGAAAGAACCCAATCGGATTCTCTGAGAAGTCTATCTATTATGATTCTTGCATTTGCCTCAGACATTGCTACCTATATTTATCGACTAAAAATATGCATTATTTCAAATTATGGTTGTCTCACACAGACTGCCAAAAGTTAAAATATCTCCTAACTACCACAATTAATACATATCCAAATAAAACCACGGTCCGACAACTTTGCCAACCCATCGTAGAACCGCGGTCCGAGAGCCGCAGACCTGGCTCTTTTAACCCCCACCCCTCGAACAAGACCCAAAGCTGATTGC
>Ga0209654_1002048_pt1 | contig 14593 bp, 7 predicted proteins | sample SaaInl1SG_22_DNA_FD_184646 | JGI IMG/M metagenome (GOLD analysis project Ga0209654, IMG submission 184646) | Marine microbial communities from expanding oxygen minimum zones in the Saanich Inlet - ESP_161SG_22_DNA (SPAdes) (version 2) | ecosystem: Environmental > Aquatic > Marine > Intertidal... | reverse complement strand
TTTGCAATTGTTTCGTTGTTCCTCCCTGAATTTCAACTTTGTTCAATTCATTATTCCAGGCTTCTTCTGCTTTACTTTTCGTTTGCTCAAAAGTATCAGTATTAATTTCTCTTTTTAAATTAATCTCTGCCTGTTCCAAACTAATAAATGATGAAGCTACTTTAGCCGTAATTTTTTCATTTTCAGTTGTTTTAAAGCTCAGCACAGCACCAACGTGATATCCTTCTGCATTTAAATCAGGTTGTAAGTTTTTACTATTCAAATTCTCAGCATCATTAAGACTCCATGTTTGTATATTTTCAAAATCTTTATCAAAATAAATCACAAAATAATTATGAAAATTTTCTGGAACCCCTCCACTATTATTTCTACAATAGCCAACTATTTTTCTTTCTTTGGGAAAAACTTTTACCATCGATCCTTTAAAAAATCCATCAATTATGACATGAGCTTCGTCGCTTTTAGGAAAGGTAAATTGAAATTGAGCTCCTCGTTCAGTGGGAGTTATCTCTGTTGTAATATCAAAATCGGCGAGGTACACTTTGTAATAATGAGGCTTACTAATCTCCGTTTTATGAGAATACCATGAAGCACGTTCATCTTCATTTAATTGAATTTTTCCCGTTTCAGGGTACAATGAAAAAGCAGCGTAATCATTAATCCAAGGGCTAGGTTGATGGGTTTGTTTAAATCCTCTAATCTTGTTAGCGTCATAGGTATAGCCCCAACCATCGCCCATTTTGCCAGTTTGTGGGGTCCAAAAATTCATGCCCCAAGGTTTAGCAATTGCTGGATAGGTATTCCCATTAGAAAACACAAACTCAGAATCTGATCCAACTAATGGATTTACTAAATCAACAAGGTTAGCAATTTTATCAGAACCGTTTTGAGCCTGAAGAATTGTGTTGGTTGCGATTAAAATTATTAATAAAATAAAATTATCTCTTTTCATTTATCACTATTAATGGTATTTAAAATATATTTTTTAGTATGAATCCGTTTTACTAGTAAATAATTGATTTTGGACGATCTTCACTTTTTCTAGCAAATTCCTTGTTGGGATTTGGACCCATCTCAAAACTAAGTATCCCTCCTTCAGTTATATTCTTATGAGTGATAAATGATTTACGGTAAGGTTTACCATTTAATTTTACAGATTGTATGTAGATGTTTTCTGCACCATTATTTTCAGTTTCCACAATAAATTTTTCCCCCATTGGTAATTCTATAGTGACTGAATCAAATAATGGTCTTCCAAAAACATATGCTCCATTTGAAGGATTAACTGAATAAAACCCAATAGACGATAACACATACCATGCAGACATTTGTCCACAATCTTCGTTGCCACTTAAACCATCCGGCTGATCTTTATATAATTCATTTAAAATATAATCTACTTTATCCGCAATTTTATATTGCTCCCCTGCATACGCATACATATATGATGTATGATGGCTTGGCTCGTTTCCATGAGCATATTGGCCAATCATTCCAGTAATGTCTATTGAAGCTCCTTCCCCTAGATCAGAAGATCTACTGAATAATTCATCTAACTTTTCAATAAAGGGAGCATCACCACCAACAAGGCTAATTAAGCCCTCTGGATCTTGAGGAACCATCCACAAATATTGCCATGCATTTCCCTCACAGTAATCGTTAATTCGGTGAAGGGCCGATACTGGATCAAAAGGGGTTCTCCAAGTACCATCAGCAAGTTTACCTCGCATAAAACCAGTTTCTTGATCGTAGTATTCCTGATAGCCTTTTGCTCTAGCTCCGAAATATTCAGCATCTTCTTTCTTGCCTAATTTTTCGGCTAGCTTAGAGATGGCCCAATCGCTTATTGCGTATTCCATTGCACTGGCTACTGACTCTGCACCGTGATCTGCAGGGATATAGCCATATTCCATCAAATCCTTAACACCAGGCTCAAAGTCACCAGTAGCAGTTGTTTTTACGGCATAATATGCTTTTTCTAAATCAATGCCTTTAAATCCCTTTAAACATGCATCAACTATTACGGGAATAGCACTGTAGCCTGGCATAGTGTTCGTTTCGTTACCCCTTAAATGCCAAACGGGTAATTTTCCCTGTTGTTCAAAAATTAGCAGCATTGAATTAACCATATCGCTTACACGTTCCGGTTGAGTTATTGTATATAATGGATGTGCGGCTCGATAAGTATCCCATAAAGAAAAAAGAGTGTAGTTTGTAAAACCTGGGTCGGTATATACCTTTTTATCGGTTCCTCGATATTCCCCATTTACGTCATTAAATAAATTTGGTGCTATCATGGTGTGAAACATAGCCGTGTAAAAGATTCGCTTTTTCGTTATATCTGAAGTCTCGATTTTTACCTTGGAAAGTTCCTTGTTCCATTTTTTATCTGCCTCGGCAGCTATTTCATCAAAATTCCAATGAGGTATTTCGGATTTTATGTTTTCGAGCGCATTTTTTGAACTAACAGGAGAGATACCCATTTTAATTATAACTTCTTCATTCTTTGAAGTTTTAAACTCTAAGAATCCTTTGGTGTAAATACCTTTCATCTCATCACCTTCAACTTTCTCATTGCCTTCATAAAGAATGAAATCAGAAATAGATTTAGAAGAAAGTAGTGTAAAATACTCTCTTTGGTCTTCTGCCCAACCCTTTGAAAAGCGATACCCTTCAATTGTGGTATCATTTATTTGATTGATATATGTTTCTACCGAGTTATCAGAGTTCCCTTCACTTAAATCAATAATGATTCTTGCCTCTTCGGATTCTGGAAATGTATATCTGTGCATACCTACTCTTTCGGAGGCGGTTAATTCAACCTTTATTGCATAGTCGTCAAGTTTTACGCTGTAGTAACCTGGTTTAGTAACTTCGGTTTCTTTACTGTAGAAGGACGCATAAGCTTCATCAGGTTTTTTCTTTCCATGGGTTAAATACCATGATTTTTCGACATCCCCAAGAAACTTTGTTTGAGTTGCTCCACTCCATGTTTTTCTTTTCCCAGTAGTTGGCATTAGGATAAGCTCTCCTAAGTCAGTAACTCCAGTTCCACTGAGGTTTAGATGCGTAAATCCTTTTACTATAGAGTCATTATAATTGTATGAAGAAGACCAATCCCACCCTTTGTAAAAATTACTTGGGCCAAGCTGAACCCCTCCAAATGGAACATTAGCGCCAACAAATACATGGCCGTGACCTCCTGATCCAATAAAAGGATCTACAAATTGGGTGAAATTATTTGAGTTTTGATTTTGACAAGAAACTAATACGATTAGTGAAATAAGAACGAGTAGGCTTGTTTTTCTTAATATAATTGAGTTCATATGCATAAATTATGTTTTGGTAATCTTAGTGGTTTGAAATTATTTTTGTACTTTCTTTCGGAATTCTAATATTCTCTACAATTTCTTGAACCTCTTGTGGAGGTGCAGTAGTGAATTGACAGACTATTAGAGATACCATAAAATTTATAATCATGGCTACAGTTCCGAATCCCTCGGGTGAGATTCCGAACCACCATTCGGAAGAAGGTGGAGTGTCTCCCAGCCATCCTAATTTAAACTTGGCCATATAAAATAACATGAGAGAAATGCCCACTATCATTCCTGAAATAGCCCCTTCTTTGTTCATTTTCTTGTAAAAAATCCCTAAAACAATGGATGGGAAAAATGAAGCTGCAGCTAATCCAAAAGCTAATGCCACAACTGCGGCAACAAACCCAGGTGGATTAATCCCAAAATAACCTGCGACACATACCGCCACTACTGCAGACAATCTAGCAGCAACAAGTTCTCTTTTTTCTGAAATGGTTGGTATAAAAATCTTCTTGATTAAATCATGAGATACTGAGGCAGATATTACCAGTAGTAATCCTGCTGCGGTTGACAAAGCTGCTGCCAAACTACCTGCAGCTACTAGGGCAATAACCCATGCTGGCAAATTGGCAATCTCAGGATTGGCCAATACCATAATATCTCTATCTACCTTTAGTTCGTTAATTTGAGTGTCTGCAACATATTTTATATTCCCATCTTGATTTTTGTCTTCAAAGATCAATAGTCCTGTTTTCTCCCAGTTCTTAAACCATTCGGGCATGTTTTTATATGGCTTACCACTTACTGTTTCAATTAAATTCACTCGAGCAAATACAGCTACCGCAGGCGCAGTTGTATATAAAATAGCGATTAACAATAAGGCCAATCCAGCAGATTTTCTTGCGTCTTTTACTCTCTTCACTGTAAAAAATCTAACAATTACATGAGGTAAGCCTGACGTACCCGCCATTAGCGCCAATGTAATGGCAAAAACATCTATCTTATCTTTAGAACCATCGATATACTTATTAAAACCAAGTTCCGTAGAAAGGCCATTTAATTTTTCTAATAGATAGACATCAGAACCATCATTTAAAGTGCCCCACATGCCTAATTGAGGAACTGGGTTGCCCGTCATTTGAATAGAAATAAAAATTGCGGGTACCATAAAAGCAAAAATAAGGACACAATACTGTGCAACTTGCGTGTAAGTAATACCCTTCATCCCGCCAAGTACAGCATAAAACAATACTATAATCATTCCTATTAAAACACCCGTGTTAATGTCTACTTCTAAGAATCTAGAAAAGACCACACCAACCCCACGCATCTGACCGGCTACATAGGTAAATGAAACCAACAAAGCGCAGATCACGGCAACAATTCTAGCAGTGTCTGAATAATACCTATCTCCAATAAAATCTGGCACGGTGAATTTTCCAAATTTCCTGAGGTATGGCGCTATAAGTAATGCTAAAAGCACATAACCTCCTGTCCAACCCATGAGGTAAACAGAACCATCATAACCTGTAAAAGAAATAATTCCAGCCATGGAGATAAAAGAAGCTGCTGACATCCAATCTGCGGCTGTAGCCATTCCATTAGCTAGTGGAGAAACTCCACCACCTGCAACGTAAAAATCTTTTGTTGAACCTGCTTTGGACCAAATGGCAATTCCAATATACAGGGTAAAAGTTATTCCTACGATTAAATAAGTCCATTCTTGAACACTCATATATTTGGTGAATTAAGGGGTTTAATCATCGAAACCATGTTTTTTATCTAGGTTATTCATAAGTCGTACGTAAACAAAAATTAGTAGCACAAAAATGTAAATCGACCCTTGTTGAGCAAACCAAAATCCTAAAGGAAATCCGCCAAGATTTATATGGTTTAAACGCTCAACAAGTAAAATTCCAAAACCATAGGAGCAAAAAAACCAAACGGATAAAAGAATCGCGAGGTATTTTAAATTTGTTTTCCAATAGGCTTTATGGGAGTTGTTTTGTTTCATGAAATATTTTAGTTGGCTATCGTTTTTAATTTCTGATAACTAGGTGATAGGGTGTTTACTCCCCATGATTCATTGATTTTTTTAGATGTAATGAAATTAAGGGATCCACCATTTTTTATTTCTTTCCAGTCAATCCATGGCGTTTTTATTTTTTCCCCATTTAATTTTAATGATTTGATGTAGGGTCTTTCTGATGATCCACCGGTGATGATAAATTTTCCACTTGGGAAATCGATTGATACCTCATCAAATTGGGGAGAGCTTATTGAAAAACCAGCCACTCCAGGAATCATAGGGTATAGTCCAATGGAAGCAAAAACATACCATGCACCCATTGTGCCTAAATCCTCATTTCCAGGCAATCCAGTTGCTTTATCTGTATACATTTCGTTTAAGATTCTGTGAACCACTTCAGATGTTTTGTATGGAGCATCTGTCCAATTATATATCCATGGTACTTGAAAATCCGGTTCATTTCCTGCTGCAAACCAATCTTCGTCATATTTAGCGTCTAAACGTTCAAATAATTTATCCAATCTTTTAACGGCCATCTTTGATCCACCAATCGTGTCAATCAAACCTTTTAAATTATGAGGAACCATCCAAAAATAATTTTTATGGGTTGCTTCGTTCCAATCTTTTGTTAGGTCTTTCCAATTGCCATTAGCGTCTTTAGAATTGAGCCACATGTTTTTTGAATTATAAATGTTCTTCCAATTTTGGGAGCGATTAATAAAGTATTCTGCATCTTTTTTATTTCCTAGAGCATTAAGCGCAAACTGACCAATTGCAAAATCGGAGGATGTGTATTCTAACATCATTGATGCCTTGGTGAATCCTTTATTCATGTATTGCTTTAAATAAGGTCGTATCTCTCTGTTTTGTGAATATGAATAGGGGATGGTTGCTCCACTTTTCATGAATTGGTATGCCTTTTTTAAATCGAAATTTGTAGCGCCAAAAACATAGGAATTGGCAATTAAGGTAGGTGTTGGATCACCATGCATAATACCCGTTTCTATATTCGCCAAAATCCAACGACCAAATCCTCCGCTTTGCTCTGCAAAATTCACTAGAGATTGCATCATGTCATTACTTTTATCAGGATATAACATCGCTAATAATTGAGCTTGCGTTCTATAGGTATCCCAAACACTATACGAACTGTATTGCTCAGAATTTTTGGATTTATGAACTTTAAAATCTGCACCCATATACTCCCCATTTTCATCACTTACTATATTGGGGTGAATAAGAGAATGATATAAATGAGTGTAAAATTGAGTTCTTCGATCTTTATTGGAAGTTGCAATTGAAATTTTCGACAAACTGCTATCCCAAGCTTTTTCGGCATTTTCTTTATAGGCAAAGAATCCTCCCTCTAAGGAACTTGACCTAAGGTTTTCTTTTGCATTTTCAACTGAAACGTATGAAACTGCAACTCTATAATTCACATCGTTATCTGAATCAAACGTGAAATAAGCCCCTGAGTCTGGTCCAAAAGCTAGGTCTGCGTTTTTTAAAATCTTATCCTTAATCCAAGTTCCCGTATTTCTAGAAGATCTATCGAATTCTGCAACAAAGTAGATTCTATAATTTGTTTCGCTACCACAAAAATCACCTCCTTCAGCAAAACCTTCACAGGTCTTGTCTGATGTGATTTTAACCATCGCGTTGGTAATATTTGTAGAACTAACTCCAGAACCAATAAGGATCGTTCCTTTATCACTTGATTTATCAAAGGCAAAATTTGCAATCCCTGCACGTTTACTCACCGTTAATTTAGCCATTGTTTTATCAGTCATTTCTAGCGAAACGAATCCTGCATGACTTTTGTTTACAGATTTGTATTTATTAAAACCTTCCATGTTTTGCGGTGATTCTAAAAGTTCGCCGCTAATGGGTAGAACCGGAAAATTACCCATGTGAGGACATCCAGCGCCACTTAATTGATTAATCACAAAACCTTTTTGGGGTGAAAAAAAACTTGGCGTAAATTGAATCATACCAAAGGGATAGGCTGCACCAACAAAATTAAATCCACATCCTAAACCACTCCCCTCTGTTCCAATTTCAGTATTTACAAATTTTGAATATGATTGGGCAGTTGAACTGTAGCCGATTAAAAACACCATTAAACCAACAAAAAAAAACAGGGTTTTTCTTAGTCGAAGTTCCAGGATATTTTGTTTGAAGAAAATTGGCATAATTATATTTTTAGGAAATAAATCAATTTCAATTCTTATTAAAATTATAAATGAACGGTTGCAGTTAAAACACTATAACTTGTTTTTAAAAATCAAATATATTTGCAGCTTCTTAACTGGGAGATTAATAAAGAGTTAATAAGCGATTAATTCGCACTGTTTTTACTTAATTTTTTAAAAAACGTGGTAACGTCTCAACTTTCATGCCTTTTTAATGGCGAAAATACCCCCCCCGATCTTTTTAAATAACCTATTTAATACACATTATTGTTGCGTTGGCTGTTCCATTAAGATTTTTTTTGAGTATGGTTTTTTACGATATCAAAAACTTTCATCTTAATGCATCAAATAGCTCAGGCTGATTTTATTTGAAATGTATGGCGAAAAGGGTATTGCTTACAGGCTTATCAAAAAGGTGTTTTTTGATTATTCAGTTAAAAAAATTAATTCAAAATTAATCGACTACTAATCGCTATTTAATCTCTGAATTAATCAGTTGATGTTAGATTTACAAAATTAATTCTAAACTTTTTTAATGTCTATATCCAATATTATTATCGATAATACAACTAAGAAAGTTTGTACTTGCAGTGCCCAAACAAATGTTGAACGGCATTACATGAAGACTAAATTTAGTAAAATCAATTAACCAAACAATTCAAGAGCATGAAACAAAAACAATTTATTAGTTTTAAAAATGTACTTTACTATTTAAAGAGGTCTAAACTAAACCAAAGTTTACTCCTTTTTATTGTTACACTATTTTCTGTTACTACTCAAGGATATTCTCAAGATAGAATATCTGGAAGTATTTCAGATGTAAATGGAGTTCCGTTGATCGGTGCTAGTGTAGTTGAAAAAGGAACGAGTAATGGTTCCCAATCAGATTTTGATGGAAATTTTTTGATTGAAAACTTAAAAGACAATGCCATTTTAATTTTCAGTTACATAGGTTTTAAGTCTCTTGAAATTTCGATTGCAGATAACTCTGTTCTTAATGTAACCCTACAACAAGATTTTAACGACTTAGAGGAAGTGATAGTAACTGGATATGGTAGTCAGAAAAAATCTGATCTTACGGGATCTATTGGAAGAATGAACGAGGCTCAAATGATTGAACGTCCAGCTGCTACAATAAATCAAGCACTAGCAGGAAAAGTTGCTGGAGTTCAAATTAACACATCTAGTGGTAGACCAGGTGGGAGAACAAATGTTCTAATTAGAGGTATTAGTTCAATTAACACCGATAATGCCCCTCTATATGTGGTAGATGGAGTTCAACTACCTCAGGGTAAAGCCAAACAAGGTCAAGGTAATTCTGCAATAGATTATATTAATCCCGCTAATATTGTGTCAATAGATGTTTTAAAAGACGCTTCATCAACGGCAATATATGGAGCTAGAGGTGCAAATGGTGTGATATTAATTACAACAAAAAAAGGGAAATCGGGTGATACTAAGGTTACCTATAATTCTGAGTTTTTTATAAACTCCTATGGTCCTAATTCGATCCCCGATAGATTGAATTCAGAACAATTTCAGATGATAGAGCAACTAGCTTGGGAAAATTCTGAAAAATATGATCCTGTTGGATGGGCAGCTGGAAATTATGCTAACCAAGCTCCTGATCAAAAAAGAGCAGGTGCTTTCCTAGGCGATCTAGTGAATGAGCTTTTTGACGCTAGTGGGAAAGCCAATTATGATACAGATTGGTATGATGCACTTAGACAACACAGGGTATCTCAAAATCATCAGCTAGGATTTTCTGGAGGTAATGAAAAAACAACCTTTAATGCCTCTGTTGGTTTAAGAGACGAAAGAGGTCTTCTCATAAACTCTTTCGCAAAAAGATATTCCACAAGATTCAACGTCGAGAGTGAAGTCAATTCATGGTTAAAAATTGGTGGAACAGTAGATTTTAGTGTTCGACAAGAAAGATTTCAAGATACTGGTGAATGGGTGTTTGCTAATGCAACCAAAGCCTTCCCATTTTTGCCAGTACAATATGCAACTGGAAACAGTCCATTCTTTCCTCCATGGTTTTTAAATTATGCTACTAATTTAGAATACGGTTTTGGTACTGCAGCTGGTGGTGGTTTTATGTGGAATCCAGTAATGGATTTAAAAGATCGTGATTATAATACTGACACGCATAATTTCACAGGTAGCTTCTTTACAAACATAAACCTTTCTAGGGATTTAGAAATGAGAACAATTGTTGCGTCTAATATACTAAATCAAGGAAGAAAAATATTTTATCCAGGATATTTCAATGGTGGGAACAATGGGGCGATTCAAGGTCAATCAAGAAATGTTTTTTATTCAATTGAAAACTATTTAACTTATACAAAAGAAATTGATGAAAATAATTCGTTTACTGCTCTTTTAGGGGCTTCATGGCAAAAAACTGACGAAAATTATTTACAAGGTGATGGATATGGTACCCCTTCAGATGGTTACGGCCCTAACAATTTAGGTGCTGCAGGATTTAAAAACTCAGCAACGTCTTTGGTAGCTGAATCACTTAATTCCTTTTTTACAAGAATCAATTACAATCTTAAAGATAAATATCTCTTTACATTTACAGCAAGAGCAGACGGATCCTCTAAGTTTGGGGCAGCAAATAAATGGGGATTTTTCCCATCTGCAGCAGCTGCTTGGAAAATATCTAAAGAAGACTTTCTTGCCGATAATACTGTAATCTCAAACCTTAAACTTAGAGCAAGTTACGGTCAAACAGGTAATTCAAGTATACCTGCTTACTCTTCGGAGGCTAAACTGGGCCCTGGACCCAATATTGGCGGAAGTAATATTCCCGGATATACTGCTGCTTTTGGTAGCTCTTCAGCAGGAGGAACTGGTTTGATATCACTTGAAAATTCTGATTTAAAATGGGAGATCGTTACACAGTATGACATAGGCGTTGAACTAGGCCTATTCGACAACAGAGTCAATCTGGAATTAGACTATTATAATAGAAAAACAACAGATATGCTGTTGAATGCCCCAATTCCAGAAACAAGTGGATTCAGTTTCTTGACACAAAATATTGGATCAATGGAAAATAAAGGTTTCGAATTGAGTTTAAATTCAACAAATATAGATACTGCTAACTTCACTTGGAATTCAACTTTTAATATTTCAATGAATACAAATGAAGTACTTTCACTTGCTTCACCGTCTGATATTTTTTCACGTGATTATCTTGGTGGTGGTTCAATCATTAGAATAGGTGAAGCGATGGGATCTATGTATGGATTTACTCGTTTGGGGGTATGGGGTACAGATGAAGCTACAGAAGCTGCTAGATATGGTTTATTGCCTGGAGACGTAAAGCATAAAGATTTCAATGGCGATTCTGTCATAGACAACGAGGATAGATCCATAATTGGAAATGGATATGCCGATGCCTACGGAACCTTTGTAAATTATTTTACATACAAAAACTTTGATCTTACATTTGATATTCAATATTCCATTGGAAATGATGTTGCTGACCTTGCATTACATGAGGGTGAAAACGTAATAGGAAATTCCAATCACTATAGAACTGTATTAGACGCTTGGACACCAAATAATCAAAATACAATGATTCCACAAGTCAGAAATGCCTCTGCTGGATACGTATCATTATATGATTCTCACATGGTGAAAGATGGTTCTTTTCTTCGTGGAAATAACTTGATGTTAGGATATACATTTAACCCTGAATTGCTTCAACGCATCGATCTAAAGAATTTAAGAATATATGCTTCGGCTCAGAATTTCTTTTTATTAATGAATAAAGATTTAATGGGAGATCCTGAAGTAGATGACAAAAACGCATTTGGAGGGAGTGGAACTGCTTCACAAGGGGTGAAGTGGTACGATTACCCAAGATCTTCTACCTTTGTATTAGGATTACAAATTGGACTTTAATTACAGGAAACTTAAAAGCATAACTTATGAAAATTTTTAAACTTAAAGATATAAATAGAGCTTTCACTATAGCGCTCATAACCACAACTATATTAAGTTGTTCAGATTTTTTAGAGGAAAATAACCAATCCTCTTTAAATCCGGATACTTTTTATAAAACAGGAACTCATGCTGAATCTGCTTTAAACGCAGTTTATGCAACCACAAGACAAATTTTTGGTGGGGATTCTGGAGGAAATTCTAAAAATTGGCATTTATTGGAAGCTGTTTCGGGACAGTCAGTAAATAACAGCTCTAGTAATCCAGACTTGAATAGTTTAGCATTATTGTCTTATAATTCTAATTTAATACATGCTAAAAATGTTTGGGCAGCAACTTATAAGCTTGTTGGCAATGCAAATATGGTAATTGAAAATGTTCCAGCTATTTTTATGTCTGAGACACGAAAAAAACAAATTTTAGGAGAAGCCTATTTCCTAAGAGCATGGGCTTATTTTAATGCTGTTAGAATCTGGGGAGATATTCCCTTAATTACCTCTCCTGTAGGTACTGGTTCTGCTGATTTTTATGCTGAAAGAACTTCGCAAGACATTGTATATGATCAAATTGTTTCTGATTTACAATTATCTGAAGCAGCAGGATTGCCATCAACAGATGCAACAGGTAGGGTTTCTTTAGCTGCGGTTAAGTCACTATTAGCTAAAGTTTATTTGACTATGGCTGGACACCCACTAAATATAACAGAGCATTATGCTAATGCGGCTACTAAAGCCCAGGAAGTAATTAATTTAAGTCCAAGCATTGGGTTATTTGATACCTACGGAGAAATATATTTAGAAAGTAATGAAAATACCGTTGAGCATATTTTCAGCGTTCAATATGCACCTAATGTCAATGCAAGCGGAGAATCATTAAGTTTTTTACCTGCGAAAAACATTACGAAAGGTGGAGCTACAGGATGGCAAACAAATTTGCCTGAAACGAATTTTTACAATTCATTTGAAAGCGGAGATTTGCGAAAAGTTAGTCGTCAAGGTTGGTTTTATACCGATTACTTTGTGGGTGGAAACGGAGCGCTTACCGACTTAGGCGGTCCTCATGTTTTTAAAGCCTTTAATGTAGCTAATTTTGGAAGTAATACTGTTGAGGGCAATGGTCTAGGTGATTTCTTGAATTTTAATGTTATTCGTTTTGCTGAAGTATTGTTAATTTATGCTGAAGCTACAAATGAAGTTTCTGGTCCATCTGCAGCTGCTATTGATGCTGTAAAAAGAGTAAGAGATAGAGCCGGCTTAACTACGTCGAGCTCTTTTACAAAAGATGCATTTAGAGAATTAATTTGGAAAGAAAGATGGCATGAGTTGTGCTATGAGCGTAAAACGTGGTTTGATATGGTTCGTCTTAGAAAGGCGTTTAATAGCATAACGGGTGGTTTTGACAATTTTGTGGGACATACTATTCTCAGCTCAAATCAAACGCTTCAGGAAAAGCACTTGTTGTTTCCAATTCCAGCACTTGAGCTTGTTAATAACCCTAATTTGACGCAAAACACTGGGTATTAATAAAAATTTAAGTGTATGATTATGACATAATTAGCATATATAGTTAGTTTAGTTAAACTCTAGCAGATTTATATCAAGATAAATATTTCTTGAACTTTTATCTGCTAGTTTTTTTATATCATATTGATTGCAAAAAGTAAATTACTTTTTTCTGTGCTTAAAAAAGCACTTCTCTAAATAAAATAAAATGGAATTATATCCAATAAAATTTCAACCCATTTATAAATACAGACTTTGGGGTGGAGATAAATTAAAAAATAATTTAAAAAAAGATTATAAAGACAATAACATTGGAGAATCGTGGGAGATTTCAGATATAGACGGTGATGAAACTAAAGTGATAAATGGCTCTTTAAACGGGTATACTTTAAAAGAATTAATTTATGAATTTAAAGGAGATTTTATCGGGCATTCTGTATTTAAAAAATTCAACGGTCAGTTTCCTTTATTAATAAAATTCATTGACGCTAAAATACCTTTATCGATTCAAGTTCATCCCAATAATGAATTTGCCAAAAAGCATCACAATTCTTTTGGTAAAAATGAAATGTGGTTTATTATGGAAACAGATTTAAGTGCTGAAATTATAATTGGTTTTAATAAAGATTCAAGTGTTGAAGAGTATAAAAAGGCAATAAAAAAACATACTCTTTTAGAATTAGTTCATTTTGAAAAAATAAATAAAGGAGAAGCATTCTATATTCCCGCAGGACGCATTCATGCTATTGGGGCTGGTGCTGTATTAGCTGAAATTCAGCAAACATCTGACATTACCTATAGAATTCATGATTATGATCGAATTGATAAATTGACAGGAAAAAAACGAGAATTACATAATGACTTAGCTGTAAATGTTTTAGACTTCAAGTGTTATGATAATTATAAGACGGACTATGCTACTACAAAGAACATATCAAATGAATTAATCCATTCTCCTCATTTTAAAACTAACTATATACTAGTTGAAGGTGAGGTAACTAAGGATTATTCACAATTAGATTCCTTTGTAATTTATATGTGTGTAAATAATGACATTAAGGTTCTTGTAAATAGTGAACTTTATACTTTAAATTATGGCGAAACAATCTTGCTTCCAGCAAACACATTGGTTGTTAAATTGATTTCTAAAAATTGTGAGTTACTTGAAATTTTTATGTGAGTATTTTTTTTAAAATTACCCATAAAACGCTGGTGTTTGATGGGATAGTTTATTTAATAATTAGAAAACTGAAGAATAGAGACATTTAGGTTATATATAGATATCACGACCAACTTCAAAAATGAAAATCATTTCGATAAAACCAACCCTCTCTATAAATCAACTGAAGCGTTAAAACTTTCTGGGTTTTATTTATAAGTCCCAAGATGGGTTTATTTTTTTGTTTGATGCCAATATGATGACAGAAAAAGATTATTAAATCAAAAAACCCTCCTAAAAGGAGGGTTATGTACTCGAGGCGGGACTTGAACCCGCACGCCCCAAAGAGCACAGGATTTTAAGTCCGGCGTGTCTACCAATTCCACCACTCGAGCATTTGATTGGTATAGAGCGAAAGACGGGATTTGAACCCGCGA
>Ga0209654_1002047_pt1 | contig 14593 bp, 13 predicted proteins | sample SaaInl1SG_22_DNA_FD_184646 | JGI IMG/M metagenome (GOLD analysis project Ga0209654, IMG submission 184646) | Marine microbial communities from expanding oxygen minimum zones in the Saanich Inlet - ESP_161SG_22_DNA (SPAdes) (version 2) | ecosystem: Environmental > Aquatic > Marine > Intertidal... | reverse complement strand
TATCTGTGTTTAATGGTTTAGGTACAGGTCTACCTGTTTTTGCTACTGCGATAAGTTCATTGGCGTCGTTGTATAAACCAATCGTAGTAATATATGGAGAAAAAGCACTTCCTGTGACATTTGATGCAATTACTCCCTCTGGACCAGAAACCGCTGTAGGGTTATATGTAAAATTCATTTCGGAATCTTTTACCTTACAGTGCACATTATATGTATAAATAGGTAAGTTTGATTTCCATCTTAACTTATGTCTACTGTATGTACTAATGTACCTAGCAGTGGTTGGATCTGTAATAATAGCTAATCCTTGGTTGTAAATTATATCACCAATTATTTTTTTTGGTTGAGTGAATAATTTTTCTGAACCGCTATATATTAAGTTCCCGTCTCCATCATCTACTATTTCAAATCTTTGTTGACCTTGGTCAATATCTGTATACTCCTCTTCTGACTCGTCAACATAGTCTCCTTCGTCAATAATATAATCTTCTGTGTCTATTTCGTTAGAACCATACCATTGGTATAAATTTTCAATATATTCACTAACTCCGGAAACTTTATCTACAATATACGAATCTTCTATATACTTATCAACTTCTTCTTGAATTGGTTTTATTGAGACTGTTCCAGGTTCGATATGAACACCGTAGATATCTTTAGGAAAGGATATAACTCCTACTTCAGACTGTAGGTATCTTGAACCGCTATATGTTAAAGTCGTCTGTAAGGATAAGTCTCTTGAACCTGAGAATATTCCATCTCCGGTTCTATCAGCGTAAAAAGAGTGATTTATACTATCAAAAACTAATTTTTCATATCTATCGTTTCTATAGTCAAGAGGGTAGGGGTAGCCTGGTGTTGAACCAGAAAACCCTCTTAATGTCTCTATTCCATAGTCACCTTGTAGACTACTTGTAACCTCCCATTGCTTCTTGGCTACGTAGTCAGATACAAATACATCTTGACGATTTAGTTTTTTGAACGTACTCATTCATTAATAATCAAGCTTGATTCTTACAAGAGCTTCTTTTGTGAAGTCTTTAAGTAGCGGTCTTGATAGTTTAGCTACAGCTAATAGATCGTTATTATCGTTATATAGTCCTACTGTTGTTACAAAAGATTGAGGAGAGTTAATCATTACATTGTGTCTGATTTCTCCTGAACCAGTTATCAGAGAGGGGTTAGTTGAGTAGTTAAACTCAGCGTTCCTAGCTCTAACGAATATAAAGTTAGAAGAGATGGTTTCTTCAGACTGTAATCTAAATCTTGGTTCTCTATTTAGTATATCGTATAATACTCTTGTATTAGCTGCTGATGTTGGATTATTGTTTCTATTAGTGCCTAATTTTAATCCTCCATCTTCAATATTACCATCTAGTGCAGCTCCGTTTAAAAGTATTACCCCGATGTCCGGCAAGAATTTACCGTAAGAACCTGAACCGTTTGTATATCCGTCTGAGTTTTTAGCTCCTGGGGATACCGTTCCTGTAGAACCGGAAATGAGTTCATAGACTCTTCCTGAATCGGAGAATGTAGTTGTAGCAACTAGGTTACTATTATCGGTTACTCTGATAGATGCTTGACTTCCTGATACATTAAGTACTAAATCTAGTGAACCCGGTAACAGTTTTTCTTTATACCTAGCTCTATCTACTGCAATTACGTAAAAGTATTCTGATGTCTGTGTTCCAAATGTAAATTTAGCTTCTTCATCTCCTAATACTAGGTTACGATACTGTCCGTAAAGAACAGATGAAGGTGATTTACCTGGTACGGTATCATTAAAAAGTAAGGATCCTGATCCTTTAGCATCAGCATATCCAATTGAGAATTGAACTCTCGATACATCTAGGTCAGAGCCTGTGTTATATAAGTTGTAGTAGTAATCTCCTGATACTCCACCGATCTGTGTAGATGAGGTATAGAATCTGTCTAATGTAACTATATCTCCTGTCCATACAGGGGCCGTTACTGACTCCGCACTAATTACTATATCTTCTTGATCAAATCTTTTGTATGACATAATTAGTTGGTTTTAGTAATTGTTACCGGTACTGTAATTCTAGCTCCAGAGTCTCTTCCTACTACTGTAATAGTGGTCTGTAGTCTTGTTCTGTCTCCGAATAAAGTATTGACGGTTGTTGAAGTTAGGTTAATAGCTGTACCAATTACTGATTTTGATACGTTAGTACCAAGCGTTGTTGCACTGTTTAGTGCTTCTGCTGCTTCTGTGTTAATTCCAACTCCAGTAAATGAGTTAAGAACTCTTGCATCTGCTATTGTAGCTGTGTATCCTCCTGCTTCAAAAGTAGAAGTAGCTCCCTGATAGTTTAATGTTTGTGGAGAGATTGCTAATGATGCTCCTTGTTTAAGAGTAATAGAAGAGTATCCTAAATCTAAAATTGGAAGTTTAGAAGTACCTCTAGGTAGAGTAGTAAGCTTATACTTCATAATTTGAGTCTCATCTGGAAAAGCTTCTAGTAGAGGCATATTTTCTAATGCTTCTCCGTAGAGAGCTGAACCTGATGGATGGGCTGGATTATATAAGGTATAATCGATTTCATCATCCGATAGGGCAAATTGTGTAATTTTGAAAGAACCATCGCCTCTAGCCAAAAGCTCTCTACCTTTTTTGGTCAAGATTGCATCGACGGTAATTATCGAATTGTTTAAGTATCCCATTTTGAAATGTGTTTATATATAAATATGGTTAGTTAAATGTTTTATTGTATTGAAGTTACTTGTCCAATTTCATCAGTAGTTATAATAGTACCTTTGTCTACAGAGTAGATTTTACTGTTTACTGCTCTAACGAATCTAGTTCCCTGTTCCTGTTCTAAAAAACTTCCTAGTTGTGGAAAACTTGAATAACTTTTATTAGGATGAGAACCAGAAAGCTCTGTATTAAAGAAGATATTAATAATTTCTCGATCAGACAACTGTATCTCTTTAATTGTTTCATTACTAGAATCATTTGGATGTAAACTTCCTTTAAATTCTTTTAAAGCTAAAGCAGGATCATTTCCTGGTATTGCGTTTGTATTAACTTTAGATTCAAAGTTATCGTAATTAAAATCAAAGATTGGTCCTGCTTTAGTTGTTTTAGTGCCTTGGTATCTACTACTAATTAATCCTATTTTAGTATAAGAGCAGTTCTGAAGTTCAGCTGGTTCAGCAGATTGTGACAGTATTGCTACTAAATTAGATGGAATAGCTGCGTTAGTGTTTCTATCTGCTACCTGTCTAACTGTGTTTAGTTTACTTCTAGCGGAGTTGCTTAGCAGTACGTTATAATCATTATTTATAAACGAAACTGCTACATAAGGTACAAATACAAATTCAGACTCATCGTAAATTACATTTCCGTCAAAATCTAATGTTTCAGGTAATTCATTTATTATAAAATCAGTTAATTGGAAAAAGTAATACCCTCTTCTTTTTTGTCTACCTAAGATTGAAGATTTAATTATTTGACCGTTAAAATTAAAACGAAATTCAGTAACCTCTTTTAATGCTGGTTCAATTTTTTTGTTATTTTTACTAATTACAGGCATAGTAATACCCTTTACAGTATAAGGTGCAACTGGGTTAGCATAGGGATACGAACCTGATACACTGCTACTGATTAGTAAGTTTGCATTACCTGTTCCCCAGTTCGTTGGATTTGCTCCTATAAATTCTTGTAATGTCATAATTAACTAAATCTTGCGTAGTACTCTGAACCGTATGTATTCTGTGTTTCAAAATAAATATTCAAAGTACTTGTATCTGTTATTAAATTACCTCCTGTAGCTGCATCATACCATCCGTCGAATGTACCTCCTGGGTAGTAAGCAGATGTTCCTTCAACTGTGAAGAACTCGTAAATATCATAATTATGATCATATGTAAATGATCCAGATGTTTGTGAAACTGTAGACGGGTATGTTAATTCTATAAATCCATCTGCTGACCCTGTGGCGTATATAGTAAATGCATCTCCTAAGTAGGTTGCTATAAGTTCTATATTACAAGATGCAGGTATCGGTTCAGATAAATTAAAAACAGTTAGGTCAAACTTAATGATTGGTTGTGCTGTTTTCTTAAAAACATTTACTCTATTTAAGTCTTTTGTTGTTACTCTTAGCCTGGACCCTGAGAATTCTCCTGTTAATTTTGGAGATTCTTTTATTTCGTTATACGGCGCTTTACCTAACGGTGTAACAATGGTCTGTTCATAATTAGTAGTAACACCATCTACAAATGCTCCTGCATTAGAGGCGGTGATTGCTCCTACATCTATAGAGCTAGTATATTGTTTCTCTTCCCAAGATACTTCAACCTGTTTTGCTTTACTTCTATTTAAAGAATGAGGCTGTATAATTATCCCAGTATTTACATTTGATCTTGCAGGTACAAAATCTCTAATCATTTTAAATAGAGAATTGTCGAAAAACTTAATTATATTTACAAATACTCTTGGATCAGCGAAGAAGTCTTCTCCTTCCCAGTAGCTATCCCAATTTTCCCAAAGTACTTGTATATCTTCCCATACCGGTGTATCATATGTAATAGCAAGTGCTATTCTGTTTAGTTTGTGGTAAGCATCGTCAGAATTATTCCTAGGATCTCCAATATAATCATCAATATCAAATGAACTAGTAATATGTAGGTTAATAAAGTTTTCAGCAATATCTTTGTAGTTAAATCCTACATCTATAGTATGTATATCGTCTGAGTATTTATCTTTTTCATTTACTACCGAGGTATATCTAGAAAGTGTGCTTCCGGTGACTATACTACCTGTTAGGTCTAATCTAATTTTATCTAGAGAACTTGTAGTATGTGAATACGGTCCTAAATATTTTTCTCTATCTATCTTTGCTCCTCCGTTTTGTCTAATTTCTAAAAGATTAGATGGTATACCGAAGCAGTTAATAAGCGCTCTTAGTCCACGCTCGGTACCTTTAGATTTTATTAATAAAGGTAAATTATGGTATATTCTTTTATAGATTTCTTTTTGATAGTTATCTACACCCATTGGCTGTAGTGCACTATGTTCAGAACCTGATAATATAGTTAAAGTCTCAGTAATAAGGGCTGAACCTGTTAAAGGTGCATCACCAATTAACATTGAGAATAGATTCTGATTGCCTGTATTATTACTATATAACTTTACACCAAAAGATTCAATAGCATCTTTAACTATATCTTTTGATATACCGTAATTTAATCTATTATCAGTATCATACTTATCTGATACAGATTTAAAATAAATCCAAAGATTATCAAAATGCTGTCCTATCATATTTAGGAACAACATATATGGCTGATTATTAGTATCTTCTCTTAAAAATAGAGGTACTGTATTAATTAAGTTATCACTATTAGTGTTATCATAGCTTTCAGCTATAGTAATTTGATCTGAATACCAAGTAGATGCTGATATATGTGAGCTAGGATAGTTACTGTATGGCTTTTCTGTATTAAGTTTAGGCCAGGAGTTACTAGTATTAGTAAAATATAAATACCTGTCGTAATGGTCGAAATTACGTACTATGCCGGATATTAAACTTTCATAATAATCTGTACTACCACTAACTGAATTACCTAAATATCCTGATTCTTTTATATTAGCTATAGAGGTTTCGTAGCTCTGTATTAAATCTAACTTATACTTAAAGTTTCTTAATCTTTCTTCTGCAGATGAAAAATGTATAAATTCGCTATAGTCGGTATAGTCTACGTCTATTTCTGCTCCGCTTTTATTAAAAAGAGAAAGTAGTTCATAGTTACTACCGGTAATAGGGTAACTAAAAAGCTCGTTATAATTAAAGTACTCCGTTGGAGAACTACTTTCCTCGCCTACTTCTACATTAAAATTAGGTCCAGCTAATTTTTTTGCTTCCACCTGTTCGGTGATAAGTTCGGCTAGTACTTGATACCCAATTGAATCGCTAATTATTTCTTGAGCAGTAAATATAGAGTTGACAGTTATATTACTATTGAGAGGTTCGTAGACTTTGAACAGAACTGCTGTGCCTTTAGTAGTTTCCTCTATTCCTACATTTATTACTTTAAACTCCTCAGTATCTGAAAATCTTAAAAATATATCTGGTAAGAAGGATGAGTTATTAATTCGAGAGATAATATCATTTACTCTATTTTTTAGAGAAGTATTATCTAAATCATTAGTAAGTGCTCTTATTTCAGTTTTATCAGCAGATATACTTTCAATAAACAACCTTAATGGTTTTTTAGTTTCAGAAAGTAGATCGTCAGTAAAGGAGTAGACTAATTTAACGTCTCCGTTATCATACCCGTACTTTTTTACATCTAAAGTAGGGTCTATGGTTAATTGAGAAGACCCGTCTTGACCTGCACCAGCTCCGGTGCCTGTTAAACTGTAATTTCTATAATCAGAATCCTGTTCTAATAAATCATCGTTTAGTGAGAAGATTTTTAATACAGCAGTATTTTTAGCTGAGTTAAAAGTGGTATTCACAGTAAAAGAGTCGATTAGATTCTTTTCCTTTTCTTTTACCGCTCCTGTTGTAACTAGAGTGGTAGTATCAATACTATTTAATATGTACTTATAATTAGCCACTAATGTTTTCTGTTTGGAGTTCGATTATTTCTTGATTTGCTTCTAATAACTGCTGTCTTAATTGTGCTATCTCATCTAATAAAGGCTGTATGTCTTCTGTGTCTTTATCAAATTCTAATAAAGCTCCGCTTGTCTTAATAAGGTATTCATGAGAATTCTGTTCACCGTTTAGGGGTATCTCATTAAATAATTCTTCATAGAGTACAAAAAAATCCTCAACAGTAGGTGCATCTTCTATTAACTCTGGTTGACCAAAAGTATTAAAAGATCTATCCACGACTTTATCAAAATCGCTTTTAGTAAGTTGAGTTTTTTGTATTTTAATCTGATTAGCCATTTCTAGTTACCTTAAATGTATTGTTATTATCTATAATTAAAGTACTGTCGTTGACTGTAGTCTTAACTAATAACCTGTAAAATCTTTCTGGTTGAAGCGATCTCATATATACGCTAAAATAGCTACTTGTATTGTCTGCACTTATCTTTGTATATTCACTAAAGTTAACTATCATTTCACCGCTAAACTCATCTTTTATTGCCCAATATGAATTAGATGGTAACTTATATTCTTTTAGATATATGGATGTAGTACTAAATTCTCTTTTCGGATACTTAGGTCTAGTGGATAACCTAAACTTAACAGTATCTGAGTCTGCATATTTAGTCTTAGCATTTTTTATAGTTATGTTTACTGTATCAGAACCAGATAAGGGTGCTTCTATATTTTCTAGAGTTGAACTATAGTTACTATCATCCCATTTAAACTCTAGGTAGGGAGGGAAAATAGTATTAGTATCTGAACCGAAGTATTTTAGGTTTATAGAAGATGTAGTATTGTTTTCTAAACTATCTTCAAGTTTTAAAAGTATACCGTTATTTTGTATAGAACTAGTTTGCTCTACTACTATAGAGGAAACATCAATATCTAAATCGTGATTAGAGTTTACTGTTTTTATAAGTGAACTATTTGGTGAGCTTAAATAATCACCTCCTAGGTTGCTCCATAGTTCTGTTTGGTTAGCTCTATGTTTCCAAGTAACTCCTGTAGTGTTTAAAGGTTTATCATCTCTTTTACCAGTACCCATTACCCAGGAGGTAGAGATGGGGTATGCTTGTATAGTATAGGTTTGAGGAAGCTCTCCTGCTTCGGCAAGTGATAGGTGTAAACTTGCGGACCATTCACCTGTTACTTCTGAGTTCAAAGCAGTAGTGATATCGTTTGAATTGAACTGTATAAGAGTTCTTTGCTTATTTGATACTTGATTTATATCTTTATAAGTGCCGATTTCTAATATCTCATCTTTACCTGCATTCCCATATGTTCCAACGAGATCAGCTTCAGACCAGATAATAGTATCTTTTTCGGGGTAAATTCTATATACTGCCATATTATAGTGTTGTTACTCTTCCTTCAATATCTACATTTGGGTACTTTACTTCAAATATACTAGGATCAAGAGAAGGGTATACTACGTTATTTTTAGTAGCACCTTTTACATCATATCCGTATTCTGAGTATTTACCTCCTGTTTTGTTTATTACTTCTATTTTTTCTACTGTCTGTACTCCTTTTACACCATCTAGTAAAGTATAAGCTGGTGATAGGTTAATTGGTTCGTTTATTGAAAAACGGTTTATGTTAAAAAACTCTTTTAACCTGTTGGTACATTCTAGTAGTACATCTCTCGAAATTGCAGAAGGTAGTGTTACTACTTCGAATTTAACTCCTATGTTAACTACAAATGCATCTAAGATGTTAACTCCGTCTGCTATCATAATAAATTGAGATAGGTAAGTTTTTAAATTCTCTTTTAACGTATATGGAGTATTAATTAGTTTACCTTCGTTATTATAAGCTAAAGTATATAGTGAAATTGCTAAGGGATTACTACTTAAAAGACTGTTTCCTGTATCTACAGCCTGTGCCTGCGTGACGTATACCTTAGCTATTGAACCAAAGCGTGAGGGTAAGGATAACGCTCTTACTGCATAATCTTGAAGTGTGACTGTTCTTTGTTGTTCTGCAAAAGAACGTAAAGAGTTCTGTCTTAGTTCCTCTATACTGTCGCCATCTTTCCCTCCAGAGGCTGGTTTTATATTATTAAAAGCTAAGGTGTCTTGATATGTTAAGTCTGTAGCTGTCGAGGTAGCTGTTACTATATTGGTTATAGTGTTAGATGGTACGTTAGCCCCAACTCCTCCTCCTGTTATGTACCTTATAGTTAGAGTTGTATTAGAAGGGGCAAGTCCATAAGTGCTGGTAAATAAGAAATTAGAGGGGTCATAGGCTTTGTATAGCTCTCCAGTTCCAGTACCATCTGTTATACTGTTATTTAATCTAAAAGGGTCTGGTAAAAATTCATCTTCGTTACTACCTGCAATCCCTGAGCCAAATTGTATTTCTAGTATACCTTTGGATGTAAACCTAGTTACAAATCTACGTGGTACTTTTTTTAATTTTAATTTGTTAGGAGCAACGTTACTATCTGAGTTTGTGTTTAGCTCTTCGCTAAAAACAGTATCTTGCCCTAAAAATGGTACCTCCGTCCATATGTTTCCATCGCTATCAGTAATGTCTAATACTCTTATTATATTATCTTCATCTATTTTTACTGTAGCGAATTTTTCTGCTAGAGTATACGTTTTAGTTGTAGTATTTATTGTGCCAGAATATGCTTTTACTTTTTTAGATATAATAAATTCAGCTGGATTACTGTTCTCATCTAAGGAAAATACTTTTACATCTGTCGGGTCATAAGAACTAGAGAAAGTAAAATCAATTGGTTTAGATGTTATAAAAGTTGGATTGTTTCCTACATCTGCACTTACTACTGAACCTTCGTTAATTTTTAATGCTTGATCCCAGTTAGGTTGATAGTTTAAACCTAAAGAAGATATATTTTGAGTTACTGTTAACTCTACCTCTGAAGCTGATGTCATTTTTGGCTTATACCCCATCATATAGGCTAAGGAGTACAAATTAGCAGGGTTTTTAGCGTGCTGCAAAAAAGTTTCCTGAAGTTGAGTGTCTTGGTAAAACGATAACACATCTCCTACATATGACGCCATTTCAATAAACATCATCCCAGGGGATGTTGGAGAGAAATCATTATATGCGTCAGGAAAGTAATTTTTGGCATACTCTATAAGTTGATTCTTAAAGTCACCAAATTCTTTGTTAATATATTTTATATCTCTACTCTCAGCCATTACTGTTCGAAATTAATTATTACTTCATCCTCTATATTTGTTCCTGTAACTCTATACTTTAAACTAAACTGTATAGTACCTGTTTCTGGATCTCCAACTGTTGATATGTCTATTGGTACAACTTTAGGAAAATATATGGATAAATCATCTTTTATTATCCCATCGATTTGTCGTACGGTTGATTCATTTAACGGTTCAAACAATAAGTTTTGTAATTGATTACCAAATAATGGATTAAGATACCTCTCTCCTCTTGCTGTAAGAAAATAGTTGATTAGATTAGTTTTAATAGCGTCACTAGATTGGTAAGTAGATGCAAATACACTTTTGCTAGAAAATGGCAAAGCTACACCTACAGCTTTTCTAGGCTGTAAATCTAAAGGGTCTATTTTTTTAACATCAAAAGGCATACTATGTTAGCTGTCCGCTACTTTTTTTATTAGCTAAATCTAAAACATCTTTAGCTTTTTGTACGAAGTCTAATTTAGATAGATCTAAACTACCTTGCATTGCTTCAACAGAAGTCATCCCCATGTTAGCAGCTTGTGTGGTAGCTAAGGAAGGTTTAGAGGCTCCTGCATTATTTACTATGTTATTGTAATCTGTACCTGTCATTTGACTTTTAGTCATATTAAGCATTTCCTGTAAACCTGCTGGTGTATTGCTAAAATCTAAATTTGTAGATTTAGGTACAGGGGGTAGCCCTATCATTTCAGCTAACTCCTGCTTAGATGGTTTTTTAGCTGATGACCAGTTACTTGTTCCTGGTTCTGGTGCTGGGCTATATTTTAGTGAGTTTGGTGTAGATGCAACTTTTACTGCTTCTGTTAACACTTCTTGTAACTCTTCCTTAATAGCTGCTCGCACTTCTTCTCGTATGATTTTACGTAATTGATCGAGTTTCATATATATAAATAGTTAAATTATGGAAGTTGATTATCTAATCTAAATTTTACTTCATCTAATAGTACATCAGTATCTGAACTAAAAGACGGCTGTCCTTTTATTACTGCCACTCCTTCATCTAGTGTTCTTGCAACACCAAATCTTCTTGGTGCAATCTCAGGTGAAGTTGGGTCTTTTTCTATCTCTAAAGCATATGTAATTCCATTTTCAGCAGTATACGTAAATGATCCTGGAGCTGCTTTGTCTTTTGGTGTAAGGTTTTGTAGTGAGTCTAGTAGTTTTTTAATATTGTCTTTAAAAGCATTTTGAGAAGTATCTCCAACTCCTTGACCTCCAATTCCACTTCCTCCTTGACCTCCTTGACCTCCTGTTCCACTTCCTCCTTGACCTCCAGTTCCAGTTCCTCCTTGACCTCCAGTTCCACTTCCTCCTTGACCTCCAATTCCAGTTCCTCCTTGACCTCCAATTCCAGTTCCTCCTTGGCCTCCTGTTCCAGTTCCAAGATTACTATCATTTATCTTTCTTAGGCTTTCGGTTAAAGCTTTAATAGCTCTATCTATACCCTGCTGATCGTTATTAAGATCTGATTCAGTAAATGCTCCGTTTTTTCCAGTTCCTGTACCTGCTATTACAACGTCTGTTGCTCCGTTGTCTATTTCATCTTGAGTACCTAGTCTTTTAATATTAGATAAGTTACCAGAATTATCTAAAGTAGAATTACCAACGAAAAGAGGTCCAAGAGTAGAAAAAATAGTAATACCATCATCATCCATTAAACCTAAATCTTTTAACTCATCTTCATTTATGTTACCGTTGTTTAGATCTTCTTGAATTTGAGCTGATACTTGGCAGGAAGAAATTGCAGATTCTGTTCTGGATAGTATGTCTGATATTGCAGAAAGTTGTGAGGTGGGAGTTTCTAGTACCGCCTCTATACCTGTTATAATTTCATCTATCTGATTTACCATTTCTTTTAGTTTTACTAAAAGATCTCCATACTTAACTGTGATATTAATTGGTATACCAAATCCAGGTGGAACAGACTGCGGTATAGGAAGAGAAGAAATTACTTTTATAATTACTTTTAAAGCTTTAACTGGTACTTTAAGTGTTTTAGGTAGCTTTTTAAACTTATTTAACCTACCGTTTATGCTTGATAAACTCTTGTTTAAATTTTGCTGTTTATTTTTTAGTCGATCTAACTTGCCCAACGTAGGACATCCTGCTACTCTAAAAGAGTCGGAAATTTGTGTTGTTTGAGCAATTACATTTGCAGATAGCTTACCTTGCAGTTTACCTACAATTTTAGCAATCCCTGCGGACATTCCGCTCTCTGGTAAATTAACGTATGCCATTACTCAGTAAATACTTTTTTAGATTTCAAATTAGGTATTCTATTTTTTAAAATAGGTATAATTGGAAGTATAGCGTTACATAAAGCGATTACTTTAGCAACAAATACCGGTGGGGAGGGTGGTGCAGTAGCTATACCTTTGACTAGCTGTTCAAATTGACTTAACCAATCTTCCAGCCATAGTGCAGTAGTTTCTCCTTTTAACACAGGTTCTTGTTCTCTTTTTAATGCGGCTACTCCTAAGTATATTTTCTTAGCATCTAACCCTACATATTCTTCTCCGTCTAAGCTTACTGTTTTAGCATTTAAACCTATACCTTCTTTAGCTGAGAATAATGCATGCTCATCATAAGCATTAAAATATAAACGACCAGAGTTAATAATTACCTGAGCTCCTTTGAATTTATTTGCTTCTTCTGGTTCTTCACTCCAAGCATCTCTCTTTATATTTGCTTGTTCTAGATCTATAGTATGATCTGATGTAAGGTATATAGATGATTTATCTTCATTAATACTTTCTATTATTGCTTCATCTCCTGTACCAACTTCTTTTTGTCCGTTCTTTAATATAGTAAGCGGCTGTCCATTATTACTGTCGTCAATCCATTCGTTGGAATCAAACTTAGTGCCCGTCATCCTAATAGATTGACCGTGTCTTCCTTCTATAGAAATATCACCAGGGAATAGTTGCAAAGGATTAACTTTATCCACTTCTTCAAAATACTCTCCTAAGTCCGCTTGACTTTCTTGATCATCGAATTGTATTGTATCTGGGTAAGCATTATGGTGAGGATGGTTCCATAATGGTGAAATTGTCATCCAGTACTTTTTTTGTGCTTTAGGTCTTCCTTCTCTATTCTCAGAAGGTTGAGATATTAAATCTATAATCTCACCTTTTAAAGGGACCCTCCTTATATTAGGATTACCGCAATAAGCAAATGATAAATCTTGATCTTCTCCTTCTTCTCTTGCTGCATTTAGAGGTCTATAAAATACTCCATTTAGACTTTGAGATTTACCGTAATCGTTATATTTAGGATGAAAGGCATCCATAATAACATCTACTACTCTCCCGTAAAGACCAGATGGTGTTGCAGTAGTACTTGATAAACCACCTCCTCTTCTGGAAGTTTTGAGTCCTGTGTTAAATGCCATCTTCGGTTTCTGCAGAATTATTAGATACTTCTTTTGCCTGCTCTTCTAATGCGTTAGTTTCATCTAAGAGATCTTGTAGATCAGAAAAGTCAAAGTCACTTCCAGTTTCTCCTTTAGCTTGAGCGCTTTCCATCCTTTGAATGATTGTCGCTAACTTTACTAATGCATCGTCATTCTTTACTCCTATTTCCATATATTCTTTTATCATAGGAACAATAAGAGTTGCGTCACCTATACTCTCAATGAGAGGTTTTAATTCACTTATTAATGACTTTACCTGTCCTTTAGTCTCTTTTGAATTGTCGTAGATTTCACCAAAAAGATCAGATAGAGTTTTTCCTTTAAATATTTCTTTATCTAAACTCATAATAGTTATTTATAATAAATAGACTTACAAAGGATTATTATTTAATAACCCTTGATCGTAATAAAATAAATACTTCCTCATCCATTCTTCCTTTAGAATAGATATAACTTTAGTAAGATGCGGTGTTTCACAATCTGTCATCTCTCGAATATAGATGTATAGAGCTTTCTTTTTAAATAGATCTAAATCATGACGTGTCTTAAATATAGTAAGAACAGCATCTGCTATTTGTTTATCTGAGTTTTTTATGAAGAGATTATCTAGATCTTCATACATCTCCTCAACCCATTCGTCTAAGAAGTTAGAGAGTGAGATAGCAGAAGGAGAATCTAGATCTAAAGAGAATTCAAATGAATCCTCTATATCAGAAAAAGAACCTATCTGTTTTAACCGCTTGTAGTTTTTATTATTGTAGTTAATTAACCACCTTTTAACGATGGTGCCGAAGTAGGAATAAGCTTTTGCTCCATTATCAGGATCAAACTTCATTATTTTCTCTTCTAATAAGACTGCAACAATTTCATGCTTTAAGTCCTCTATTTTTTCTACATCTGTATAATAAAACTTAAACGTATGTATTATATTCTCTGCTAATTTATAAAAGGGTAAGTAAATGTGCTCTGTAAATATTTTAGCTCGATATTCCGAATCTGTAGAGACATTATATTTTTTTATATATTCTTCTGTTTCTGAAGTAAAGTAATTAGCTTTGGATTTCTTCCTTGCCATAATTATCTGGGAGCATATATCTGTTCAATTCATTTTGAACTTCTTTCATTTGATTAAAAAACTCACCAACTTCGTCATCTGATTGAAAAGTCCCTTGCTCATCTAAGGTCTTTAAGTGTTGACGTGAAGCAGAAACTGTTTTAGATATATTTTGAAGGTATTCTACCTGATCTTTAACTACATCTTCGTAATTTTCCACTTTTTTTAGTAGGTTATTAATAATATACACTAAAACTAGACTAAAGGCAACTAAAACTCCAATTAATATTTGATAAACTAACATTTT
>Ga0209654_1002045_pt1 | contig 14607 bp, 12 predicted proteins | sample SaaInl1SG_22_DNA_FD_184646 | JGI IMG/M metagenome (GOLD analysis project Ga0209654, IMG submission 184646) | Marine microbial communities from expanding oxygen minimum zones in the Saanich Inlet - ESP_161SG_22_DNA (SPAdes) (version 2) | ecosystem: Environmental > Aquatic > Marine > Intertidal... | reverse complement strand
TAATTTGATCATGGCAGCCGTAGAAATCATATTCAATACCATCTTCTGGGCGGTTCCAGATTTCATGCGTGTAGAGCCCGTGAGAAACTCAGGACCTACAACTACGGCAATCTCGTGTTGAGCGGCCCTTCCAAGGGGGGTCCCAGCGTTACATGAAATACATCCGGTCAGCAGGCCATGTTTGTTTGCAGCCTCTATTCCTCCAATAACGTACGGCGTTGTACCGCTAGCAGCAATACCAACAACGGTATCTAAAGGCCGTATCTCGTATTTTTTAAGATCATTCCAGGCACCTGTGGTGCTGTCCTCAGCATTTTCAACAGCCTTGCGAATGGCACTATCGCCACCGGCAATTAGGCCAATGACCATACCATGATTAACGCCAAAAGTTGGAGGACATTCGCTTGCATCTAAAATTCCTAACCTACCTGAAGTGCCCGCACCAATGTAGAACAAGCGTCCACCTTGCTCCATTCGAGGCACTAAGGCTTCTATGAACGCAGTAATGGAGGGTATTTGCTCACCTACGGCACCTGCCACCTTCTGATCCTCGGTATGGATTCCATGCAGTAAATCAGCAACGCTCTTTTGCTCCAGGTTTGAATGCAAACTTTCCTGTTCTGTCGTCCTCATTTCTTTTGCATTTTTGCCATGTAGAAGCCGTCATTGTGCGCTCCAGGGTCAATAGTACGTTCCTCGACCAATTCAAAATCATCGTTGTTTTCCAAAAAATGACGTACCTGATGTCCATTTTCCATTGGTAAAATACTGCAGGTCGCGTAAACGAGTGACCCTCCAGATTTGAGCATTCTAGGATAACGGTGGAGTATATCTGCTTGAACACCTTCTAGTCGCTCTAAATGCTCTGCTTGCAGTTTCCATTTAGTATCTGGTTCTCGTTTAATGACACCCGTTCCAGAACAAGGAACATCTAATAGTAGGTAGTCGGCGGTTTCAGCGAGTTTTTCTAAAATCTTCGGCTCTTCCCAAGCTCTGGTCTCTACGATGTCCAAACCGCTCCGTTGCGTTCTCTTTTTGAGTTCTCCTAGTTTACGGCCCTCAACATCCATGGCGATAAGCTGACCTTTGTTCTGCATCAACGCGCCTAGTAGCAGCGTCTTACCACCGGCACCGGCACATGCATCAATAGTTGTACTGCCCGGGGAGGGATTCAAAAAATAGCCTATTTGCTGAGAACCGGCGTCTTGAACTTCAAAATCACCGTTCTGGAATCCTGGTATATTGTTCAATCGAGGACGTCCTTCTAAATAATACGCATTTTCAAACACTGGATGCGTATGCACATTAATGTTGTGCGCAGCTAATTCTTCCAATACTTGATTTGGTGTTGCTTTCAGCGTATTCACACGAATATTCACTGTATTGGGAACGTTCATGTTCCGTGCAATCTCTGGCCATTTATCGCCCAATTGGCTAGATGCAAGGTCATTGAACCATTCAGAATAGCTCTCCTTATCTTGAACTCGATCTATTAGCGCCAAGCGCTCTTTTACAGGAAAATCTCGAACCGTATCAAACTTTGGCCAATCTGGCAGAGTGTAGCCTCTCCATTGCCAATAGATCCCGAAGAGCTTTTGCAAGTCCTTTCGTTTGGTGGAAGGTTCACGGTCGTATAGGGCCCATAACAAGCCCCACCATCGCACCATTTCATAGGTGTGTTCTGCAACGAAACTACGATCTCGAGAGCCCCATTTTTTATTTTGCTTGAGCAATCTCTCAATTACTCGGTCCGCATAAATCCCCTTTCCAAAGCTCATTTCAAGTGCCTCAAGGACACCCGCCACCGTATTTGGAAATAGACGAGGTTCTTTCATTAGAGGGCAGGGAACTTGATCGGATCCTTCTCGTTCATCATGGCATAGATTTGCTCAACTATATCGTCTAGCGAAGGTTTAGAGAAATAATCGCCGTCTGAAGCAAAGGCCGGTCTGTGGTCTTTGGAACTGACCGTTTTAGGCGCCGCATCTAAATATTGATAGCCGCCTTGATCTTCAAGGATTTGTTGCAGCAAAAATGCGCTTGCACCTCCACGTACGTCTTCATCCACAATAACTAGCGCATTGGTCTTCTTTAGAGATTCAACTACATCGTGCTTTGTATCAAAAGGAATGAGGCTCTGCGCATCAATGAGCTCAACGCTAATCCCTAATTCTGAGAGCTCAGCCACCGCAGCTTCTGCAATAAAACAGTTTGATCCGTAGGTTAACATCGTAATATCCCCACCTTCATACATGAGTTCAACTTCACCAATAGGCGTGGTAAATTCGCCCAAGTTTGTAGGAAGCAATTCCTTACGACGGTATCCGTTTAGACATTCGATCACTAGGGCAGGATTGTCCAACTGAAGTAATTTGTTGTAGAAGCCTGCGGCTTTCGTCATGTTACGCGGTACAAGAACGTACATCCCTTTAATGCTATTAATAATGGTTCCCATGGGGGAGCCAGAATGCCAAATTCCTTCCAAACGATGCCCGCGCGTGCGCACAATGGTAGGCGCCTTTTGACCACCAACGGTGCGGTAATGTACTGTCGCCAAATCGTCGGACATGATTTGTAGAGCATAGAGCAAATAATCCAAATACTGAATCTCAGCGATGGGCCGGAGGCCTCGCATGGCCAAACCTATTCCTTGTCCCATGATGGTCGCTTCACGAATACCGGCATCCGCTACACGCGTTTCGCCATATTTCGCTTGCATCCCTTCCAGACCTTGATTGACATCACCAATTTTCCCACTATCTTCTCCGAAGACCATGGCTTGGGGGTACCTTTCAAAGAGCTTATCAAAATTATCTCTGATAACTATTCTGGCATCTACCTCCTGTGCTTCGTTGTATTGTGCTGGGGTGGTGGATAGTAAATCGTTAGACGGGTTTTCGCTGTACAGGTGTGAGCTGTAGCGACGCTCTTGATCTTGCTTGCTAGTGGCAAGCCAACTCTTCAATGCAGCGCTATCTACTCTGTTATCGCCGCGAACAATACGTAAGGCTTTGCGCGCTGCTTTGAAGCTGTGCGCAACTTCTACGTCTTCAACAGCCTCTAATTCCTTGATAGTATTGGTGATGAAAATACCTTTTTCACCTTGCTGTTGCATGGCTTTTAAGATAGGCAGTACTTCACTACGCAAACGCTTTGGGACCTCTTGATAGATGGTCCATGCTGCCTTCTTTCCCTCGCGGGCAGATTTCTTAGCATCTTTTACAAGCTGGTCCAATTCTTCTTGGGTAGCAATGCCTTGCTCAATCATCCACTGCCCGAACTTAAGGATACAATCGTGGTCTTTTTCCCACTGAAGACGCTCCTTACTTTTATAACGTTCGTGAGATCCACTGGTACTGTGCCCTTGGGGCTGAGTCATGCCTTTCACATGGATCATAACAGGCACGTGCTCTTCGCGTGCTACTTGTCCCGCTTTGGTGAAGGTGTTGATCAGGGCAGGGTAGTCCCAAGCTTCTACAACGAAGATGTCGTATCCATTACCCTTCTCGTCGCGTTGAAATCCTTTGAGGATCTCCGAAATATCTTCTTTAGTGGTTTGGTATTCCGCACCCACGGAAATGCCATATTCATCGTCCCAAACGGAGATGACCATGGGTACTTGAAGTACACCTGCGGCATTGATGGTTTCAAAGAACAATCCTTCAGAAGTTGAGGCATTTCCAATGGTACCCCATGCTACTTCATTTCCATCATTACTGAACTTCTCAGAGCCTTCAAACTTCACTTCTTTGAAAACCTTCGAGGCTTGAGCCAACCCAAGTAGACGAGGCATTTGTCCAGCGGTAGGACTGATGTCAGAAGAACTGTTGTATTGATTGGTCAGATCAACCCAGTTGCCGTCTCTGTCTAAGCTGCGCGTGGCGAAGTGTCCGTTCATTTGACGTCCACCAGCCATAGGCTCGTGCGCTACATCAGTTACGGCGTATAATGAAGTGAAAAATCCGACAGAATCGAGCTCTCCAAGAGCCATCATAAAGGTTTGGTCGCGGTAATATCCGCTGCGGAAATCGCCTTTTTGAAAAGCTTTGGCCCAGGCAATCTGCGCGAGCTCTTTTCCTGCACCAAAAATTCCAAATTTAGCTTTGCCCGTAAGTACCTCGCGACGGCCCATTAATGAACATTCGCGAGAGAGGACGGCCGTATAATAGTCTTGGTGAATTTCTTTCTTGAAATCTATGTAACTGATTTCTTTCTGCTTATCTGTCATAGTATTTGGATGGAGCTGGGTTAAACTCTACGCAAATATAAGAGATTCTCTACCTAGAACAGACGCTTGAAAACAAAGAGAACAAACAAGGTGATTACAATTAAAAGGGCTACCTGTATACCGCCACTACGGTAGTGGATTTTGTGCATTGCTAAGTCCTTGCGGTAGCTGATAAACAAAAAAGTAAGGAACCCAATAGCGAAGATTCCTGCAAATATCCAGTGTCCGGTGGTGATGTTCTCCATACGAGCAAATTTACTTTCTTTGAAGGAGAAACAACGACGAAATGAAAAAGCAATTAAACCACGTAGAGAAATTTCACGATACCTTCGGAATTCCCAATGAATATGTTCCTAAAGCAGATATCAGTAATGATTTGATCGATTTGAGATTTAAATTGATGGCTGAAGAAAACGAAGAGTATTTGGAAGCTGCTAAAAATGGTGATTTAGTGGAAGTTGCAGATGCCTTAGGGGATATGATGTACATCCTTTGTGGCACCATTTTGAGCCATGGTATGCAGCATAAGATTGAAGAGGTGTTCGAAGAAATTCAACGCAGCAACATGAGCAAGCTCGGTCAAGACGGCAAACCCATTTATAGGGAAGATGGCAAGGTGCTGAAGGGGCCTGATTACTTCAAACCGAACATCGCGAAGATTATTGGAGCATAGGCCTAGTTTGCTCTTTGGTTGTGCGCTGCTCAAAGAGCGGTGTACAGCCGGGTAAAGTCTTCATCTCTGGGGTTGCAGAATCCCAAGGTGCATAGGAAGCCTCAACCCCCTTGCTCGCATTGACTTTCTTTGCGTCACCATTTTCAAAACTGATGGAGATATATGCACATGCCGATTTATTCACACCTTCTACAATACCATCATCGCCAATGCTGTGTATTATGTTTTGAGCATTGCCTTTGAGCAGTAATGAGTGCATGTTGTTGTCCTTGAATTGCCCTTCAAGTTCTTTTCCAGAAGCTTGATCGTAGTGGACTGAATCCTCAGTAAGAATAGTGATTGTAGTATTCTTGATAAGAAACAGGCTGTCTAAGTTTTCCTCTTTTAGCGTTAGTATGGCAGAGTCACAAGTGAATTGGCTTTGGTTGCTCCACATCTGTGGGGCAGGATATAAGGTCAATCGCTCATCCGATTCTTCATAGGTAAAGAAGTTGCTCTTTCCTTGAAAGTCTTCGCTGTAGAACAAAGTATTCTCACGTAAATAGACCGTTCGAAAAGCTAAGGAATCGGTGCGGATGTGTAAGGTATCTCCTTTCGCATATAGGGTGTCCTCGTCCATTCTTTGGCGATAATATACCGGAAAAAATGCATCTACGTAATTCGGTTCTTTGATGTAATCTATGAATTCCGATTCAAGCACTAATCCTTGAGAAGAGTCGGCAACAAGCGCGTGTCCGAATAGTTTTCCTGAATCATTTTTTAAGTTATAGCTGATGGAATCGGACGCAATAAAAGAACCAGGAGAGCTGATGTTTGCACCTTTACCTAGGTTTAACTGGGCCGGTTCTGCCTCGTATACCCCAACACTACAGAGAATGGTTGTACTGTCTCTGAGCAGGGTAGAAGGCCCCGCAAATTCATAACGGTCTATATTGGGATAGTAGAGTAAGGTATCTGTATAAAGCGTATATGCACTGTCAATCGCTTCCACTTTCCCGCGCAGCCAAACCGTTTCATAATCAGTATTATAAGAACCCCTATTGGAAGTTAATTCTAAGGACTTTCTAGTAAGTGTGCTTCGCGTCGTATAATAAGCAGTGGCGGACTTTCTATCGTAAAAGAGCTGCTTGGTTTTCAGCAGAGAGGAAGGGGTGTTTAACTGCACATCTTGACTAATAGTAAACGTGCGACTCTTGCCATTATAGTCCAATTGGCTCCCGGTAATTACTATAGTATCGGCCTGAACTATTTTGACACGGTTGAACGCCTGGAATTCGTTTTGTGGCTGAATCAAAATAGCGGAATCGCAGGTCATCACTGCAACATCTTGCTGGAGTCCTACGTTCCCTCTCAAATAATAAATACGTGAACCGTCCTTTTGCTTGACGATATCTGTAATGTCAGAACTGAGAATACGAATCTTGGTCTGTGCCTCAAGGGAGGTACAGACAAAAAGAAGGGCCCATCCAAAAAGAAAGGCCCTACACATTATTTTCTCATAATTGTTTGAGCTCGATCAGGCCCTACACTGATCAGTGTGATAGGAACGCCTACTTCTTTCTCAATGTAGCTGATGTAGGATGTAAAACTCTCTGGGAATTCATCCTCAGAAGTCATCTTGGTCAAATCTTCATCCCAACCTGGAACTTCAGTGAAAATGGGTTCAATCAAATCATCTTCAAGCTTGTAAGGAAGGTGGTCAATAACTTCGCCTTTATAACGGTAGGCAGTACAAATATTTAGATTCCCAATCCCACTAAGAACATCTGCTTTCATCATCATCAGTTCTGTAACGCCATTTACGTCAATTGCGTATTTCAATGCAGGTAAATCTAGCCAACCACATCTTCTTGGACGACCCGTGGTAGCACCAAATTCGTGGCCTTGCGCTTGAATGGTTACACCAGTTTTATCAAACAATTCAGTGGGGAATGGTCCTGAACCTACACGAGTACAATAAGCTTTGAAGATTCCATACACATTTTTAATTCGGTTTGGTGCTATGCCAAGACCCGTACAAGCCCCAGCGCAAGTCGTGTTAGATGAAGTAACAAATGGATACGTACCAAAGTCAATATCGAGCAACGTTCCTTGAGCACCTTCAGCAAGGATGGTTCTTCCTTCCTTTATAGCTTGGTGCATGTACGGTTCGCTGTCGATGATATCTAACGTCCTCAAATATTCAATTGCTTCGAACCAGGTGGTTTCAAGTTCATTTAGCTCATAAGAGTATTCAGGGTAGCCACTGAGCAGCTGCTTATGTTTGGCTACCAGATTGGAATATAATTCTTGAAAATTGTCCAACTGAATGTCACCTACTCGAAGTCCGTTACGACCTGTTTTGTCCATGTAGGTTGGGCCAATTCCCTTTAGGGTTGACCCTATCTTCTTTTTTCCTTTCGCAGCCTCACTAGCGGCGTCCAACAAACGGTGGGAGGGTAGAATAAGGTGTGCCTTGCGCGAAATTTTCAGTCTAGAAAGCACTTCCGGCTCTTGGGCAATGAGTTTGTCTAATTCAATCTTAAAAATCACCGGGTCAATAACCACCCCGTTCCCTACAATGTTACAAACATCCTCGTGGAATACTCCCGAAGGAATGGTATGTAAAACATGCTTCTTACCTTCAAATTCCAAGGTATGACCTGCATTAGGTCCACCTTGAAAACGAGCGATAATATCGTATTTACGTGTAAGTACGTCAACAATTTTTCCCTTTCCTTCATCTCCCCATTGAAGACCTAAAAGTACATCTACAGCCATGGCTTAAGTAATTAGGATTCCTTCTTCTTTGCGTAGAAATACAGACTGTGGCTGCTGACTTCTACGTTGAAGACCTCCTCTATAGTTTTCTTAATATTTTCTATTCTCGGATCGCAAAACTCGTACACCTCTCCAGTATCTAGTATGACATGGTCGTGTTGTTTATTGAAATATGACTTTTCATAAAAGCTTTGGTTCTGCCCAAACTGATGCTTTCTGATCAAACCACAGCTCAATAACAATTCGATAGTATTGTATAAGGTGGCACGCGATACGCGGTAATTCTTAGTCTTCATGTTTAGGTACAACGTTTCCACATCAAAGTGGTCGTTACTTTCGTAAACCTCTTTGAGTATGGCAAAGCGTTCTGGAGTTTTGCGTTGCTTGTTCTCCTCCAGAAAATTGCTGAATACCATTTTTACCCGTTCCTGTGCGTCTAATTGGCTCATGTTAGAACTAAACCGCTAAAATACTCCGACTAATTGAATTTACCCACCCTATTTACTGCGCTAATTCCCTCAAGAGCTTTGATATTGTTAATAGTATCTGTCAAGCCCACTTTATCAGCGACTTCAATGGTTAACTGCCCTGTGAATAACCCATCGTCTACAGAAAATGAAATGGCCTTGATGTTGATATTTAAGTCGCTCGAGACAATTTTTGTCACATCATTTACAATTCCCATTCGATCCGCACCTGTGATTTCAATATTTACTGTGACTTTTGCCCGTTCAGTGGCTGCCCAAAGTGCCTTCATTACTCTATTGGCAAACCTACTCTGCAGCATGACCGCATTAGGACAGTCGTGGCGATGAACTTTAATTCCTTCGGCAGTTGTAATGAAACCAAACACGCGCTCACCGGGCAATGGTGAACAACATTTTGCCAGCGTATAATCTAGTTGCTGTTCATCGTTGCCAAAAACCAGCTCTACATGCTCCGAACTTTCATTTTTAGATTTGTGCCCTTTTGGGTTCAACTTTGTTTTGGCATATGAACTCTTTACAATTCTTGAGCGGAAATAATTGACAAAGCCAGAAGTCTCCCGGGCATATTGACGCAGCTTTTTATTATCAATGACACCTAAACCCACTTTATAATAAAGTTCCTCTGGATTCCTTAACCCAAAGTAATTCACTAGTTTCTGAATATTACTGGAGGTGGCCTTGAGTTTTAGAACCTTAAGTTTACGCTCAAGCATCATGTATCCTTGACCGGATATTATCTGTTTTTCTTGTTTCAAGGAACGCTTGATCCGTTGTTTTGCCTTCCCCGTCTTTACAAAACTGAGCCAATCCTCCTTAGGTTCTTGCTTGTGAGAAGTCAATACCTCAATTTGATCTCCTGATTTCACCGGGGTCGACATTGGCACCAATTTGCCATTGACCTTAGTTCCTAAACAACGTGCGCCAACTTCGCTGTGAATTTCAAAAGCGAAATCTAATGCTGTTGCCCCTTTTGGTAGGGTGAGCATATCGCCCTTAGGAGTAAAAACATAGATCTCAGAGGCAAAGAGGTTCATTTGAAAACTCTCAATAAAATCCTCATTGTCATTATCTGGATCTTCAAGAAATTCTCGGATACGTATCAACCATGAATCCAAAGAGTTAGAGCCTGAACTATCTTCCTTGTATTTCCAGTGTGCCGCGAACCCATTTTCAGCAACCTCATCCATTCGAGCCGTTCTGATTTGAACTTCCACCCAACGGCCGTCTGGCCCCATAACAGTGGTGTGTAAACTTTCGTAACCATTGCTTTTAGGCGAGGAAATCCAATCTCTTAGTCGAAGAGGGTTTGGGCTGTAATTTTCTGTGACCAGAGAATAGGCCTTCCAGCAATCAGACTTTTCTTGTTCAAAACTAGAGTCCAAGATTATTCGGACCGCATATTTATCGTAGACTTCATCAAAACTTACACTTTGATTTTTCATCTTTCTTCGAATAGAAAAAATGCTCTTCGTGCGTTTCTTGATTTTGAACGTTAGGCCGGCAGAATTGAGTTCTTTTTCAATAGTGGCAACGAATTTGTTCAGGTAGGAGAAATCTGCTTTTTCAAGTGCCTCCATTTTATCGTGAATCTCACTATAAACTTCAGGCTCGGTATACTTTAAACTTTGATCTTCAAGCTCGGTTTTTATGCGGTAAAGACCCAATCGGTGGGCGAGTGGGGCGTATATAAATAACGTTTCAGAGGCTTTCGTGAGTTGTTTGTGTGACGGCATACCATGCATCGTTCGCATATTATGCATACGGTCGGCGATCTTAATGAGAATGACGCGCACATCATCACTTATAGTGAGCAACATCTTGCGGTAATTCTCAAGCTGCATATTGTTGTCTACTGACGTTACGCCGCTAATCTTGGTCAGGCCGTCAATCAGTTTTGCAATATTCTCTCCGAACATGCTTTCAATATCCTCCAGGGTGTAATCGCTATCTTCCACGACATCGTGCATGAGCGCAGTGGCTATGCTGGTGGGACCAAGACCTATTTCCGTTGCTACAATCTGTGCCACCTCAATGGGATGGGTGATGTAAGGTTCCCCGGTTTTTCGACGAATGCCGTTGTGAGCGTCATTCGCTAAACGAAAAGCGCGTTTAATGAGATCCACATCGTCTTTCTCGGTTTTGTATTCAATGCTGTTGAGCAGGTCTTGAAACGCATTGTCGATAAGGCTTTTGTCTTTGGGGCTCCAATCAGTCATTTAGTCTAAAAGAAAAATGGTTGGTCGTTTGTGTAAATCCGGCAAATTATTAGCCCATTCAGCGATAGTCCTAGTTTGAATATACTCATTTTCGAGTGTTATGTCGCACGCAATACACAATTTCGTCTCAGGATGTAAAACCCTCATCAATTCCTCTAAAAGTTTATTGTTGCGGTAGGGTGTCTCCATAAATATTTGCGTGATACCGTCCTTTACATCTTTTGTCATTGCTTGAAACACGCGTTTGCGTATCAAGCTGTCAAAAGGGAGATAGCCCCTAAAAGTAAATTGTTGACCGTTAAAACCACTTGCTATCAGTGCTAGTAAAATAGAAGAGGGGCCTACTAAGGGTTTTACCGTTAATCCTTTGCGATGCGCAATACTGACAATCTCAGCACCTGGGTCGGCAACACAAGGCACACCAGCCTCTGAAATTATACCCACATCTTGGCCGTTTTCCACAGACCGCAGAAAAACAGGTAGATCTAAAGGATCTGTATGTTTATCTAAGATCTCTATACGTACATCACTCTGAGATTTCTCGGGCAATAAACGTTTCATAAAAGCACGTGCCGATTTTTCATTCTCTACTATGAAGTAGTTCAGAGACGCTACAATGCTTACGACATCTGGCGGTAAAACTTGACTAAAATTATCTTCACCTAAAGTATTTGGAATTAAATAAACACTTCCTTTCATAATTGATGTTCTAAAAATTTTTCAATGGCTAATTCCAACATATCAAATACTTCCTCAAAGCTATTTTGCCCGCCGCTGTATGGATCGGGTACTTGCCTGTTTTCTCCAGGATAAGCCTCATTCATAATGAGTCTTACTTTATTTTTCACCAGATCATTGGGCGCCAATCTAATAAGATTGGTGAAATTAGAGGAGTCCATAGCGAAGATGATGTCAAAGTGATCAAAATCTTCAATGATAAAGGGCCTTGATTTTTGACCGTCGATGTCTATACCACGACCTTTAGCAGTAAGAATGGAACGTGTATCTGGACGTTCACCTGTGTGCAAGCTAGAAGTCCCTGCGCTGTCTATTCTCCAATGAGAGGGTGCCTTAACCTCCAATATTCCCTGCGCTAAAGGGGAACGGCATATGTTCCCTAAACAGACCATGAGTATGTTCATAATAAAAAAAAGTCAGTACCCTAAGATACTGACTCTTTCATGCATTCGTAATATTAATCTATGCTAGTGTAAGTCGCTTTTGAAGATCCTCTACATACGTCTTGAAACGCTTGTCTGTTTCTTTAAGATTGTTTACTGTACGACAAGCATGGAGCACTGTAGCGTGGTCTTTGTTTCCACATTGCTGGCCTATTGATGCCAGACTGTTTTTTGTTAATTGCTTTGAGAAATACATACTCAGTTGACGTGCTTGTACGATCTCTCTCTTTCTGGTTTTGGACTTTAATAATTCCAACGGCATGTCGAAATAATCGCAGACTACTTTTTGGATAAAATCGATTGAAATTTCTCTAGTGGTACTCTTGACAAACTTATCAACCATAGATTTGACCAAATCCATGGTAATCTGCTTTTTATTCAAGGAACTCTGTGCTAGAATACTAATAAGTGCACCTTCAAGTTCACGGATGTTGGAGTTGATGGAGTAGGCAATAAACTCAACTATTTCTTGGTTCACTTCAATCCCGTCGTTGTAGAGCTTTTTGCCAAGAATAGCAACACGCGTCTCAAGTCCTGGTTTTTGCAAATCTGCACTAAGCCCCCACTTGAATCGGCTCAATAATCGTTGTTCCATTCCCTGCAATTCAACAGGTGCGCGGTCTGAGGTCAAGATGATTTGCTTACCGCTCTGGTGCAAATGATTGAAGATTTCAAAGAAAACGTCTTGAGTCTTCTCTTTCCCGGAAAAACTTTGTACGTCGTCGATGATCAGAACATCAATCATCTGGTAAAAGTGAACGAAATCATTCTTCGAGTTATTGCGAATACTATCGATGAACTGCTGGGTAAATTTTTCGGCACTGACATATAATACCGTTTTTTCTGGGTAATTATCCTTAATCTCTACACCAATAGCGTGCGCAAGATGTGTTTTACCCAAACCAACACCGCCGTAGAGCATCAAAGGATTAAATGACGTACCTCCCGGGCTTTTACCCACGGCTAAACCTGCAGATCTGGCTAATCTGTTGCAATCACCTTCTATAAAATTATCAAACGTATAATTAGGGTTTAGCTGACTATCAATATTGAGTTTTTTCAGACCGGGAATCACAAAAGGGTTTTTAATGCTTTTTTCGTTGGTCAATGCCACAGGCATGTGAACGCTTTGCGGCCGGTGTTTTTTTCTGCCGGAACTCGGCAGCTTCATTGTCGGAGGTGTACTGTTATCGTACGAGTTCTCCATGACAATGCTGTATACTAATTTTGCATCTTCTCCAAGGCCCTTAGTAATGGCAGCCTTTAATAAAGAAATATAGTTCTCTTCTAAATACTCGTAAAAGAATTTCGAGGGTACCTGAACTGTTAAAACTGTCCCCTGTATTTTGATTGGTTTAATCGGCGAAAACCAAGTTTCGTAACATTGTTCGTCGACATTGTCTTTAATAAATTCTAAAGCTTCGTTCCAAATCGTACCTACTGTTTTATTCATGGTTCAAAAAAGTACTTTCTCAAGGTTGTTCAAGTCTTGAGTTCGTGATTGTGTGTGTCTAAAAATTTGGGGGTGCGTGTCCAGGAATTACTTCCTTTTTCATTGCACTACAAATCTGTTGATAAAATCCCTACTAACAAAATTTTTTTGGGGTTGTGTTAATAAAAAGATTTTACTAAGAGGATTGTAACTATCTGATTATCAGGTAATATATAAAACTACCAAATATTTTTGGTATAAAATACCAATAGTAAAGTAATATGTTGAAAATTCGGGGACTAGCGTGCACGTAGCTCAACAAGAGATGCTCTATTTCCCGTAATTTTATCGGATGGCAGATTTTAAAATAAAGGGATTTTTTGCATTTAGACCAAGATATTCTGAAACAGATCAAATGGGCGTGGTTTATTATGGAAATTACGCCACCTATTTTGAAGTAGGGCGCGTTGAGCTCTTGAGGGAATTAGGTATGAGTTATTCAGAAATGGAACAAACTGGGACTATGCTGCCGGTGGTGCACTTATCTGTAGATTTTAAGGCAGGTGCTAAATACGATGAGGAACTCATTCTTGAAACTCAGATTTTAGAATTACCCACAAGAAAGATATCATTTTACCACCTATTAAAAAATGCAAGGGGTAAAACCATTGCCAATGGAACCGTAGTATTGGTTTTTGTGGACACCGAGACTTTCAAGCCTAAATTGTGTCCAGAGGACTTTAAAGAACTTTTGCTCAAGGCTTCTTCAAAACAACCGTAATACCTGATGTTCCGGTTAAATGGATGACATGTTCGGCCTTTTCTATAGGGAGCATGCCACTGGCGGAACCTTGGCGCAGCAGTCGGCCGCTTAGCTCGAAAGTTGTGAACTTAAAAATTTCATCGCTAGGCAAAATCACTTTAGGCGATTGTTCAAAGCTGATATAAGGCAGGTCTTCATTCGCCCGTATTGTTGCACTCCCCATTGGAGCTAAAATATTTTTAGGAGTTCCAAAAGCTTGATAGATTGCTGCACTGTAGGCCGCATTATTTACCAAAGAATCGGCACTCAGTATATTCTTAGCAATATCCCGTAAGCTTTGGTAAGACATAAGTTGGTACAAGCTCTCAAGTATTATTTGGTCGGCAATAGTATCCTTCACCGTTGGATCAGCAGAAAATTCTAGCATGGCGCTTACCATAAGATCTGTGTGCTGATAAATGTTCCAATAATTAGTAATGCTGTTGTAATTTTTGTTACCATCATAAATCGCACTTCGTCCGTTCCAAAAAGTATTGTTGCCGTCCCAATCAAAAATCCGAGTGCTTTGAACACCGCTCAATCTACCATAGCGTTCTGCAAAGTAATCGCCTAATGCCTCGTCAAAAGTCCTGCGCTCATCTCCATTGATTGACGCGGGAGCGGCACCATAACTTATGGCATGACCTAATTCATGAATAATTACATCTGCATCTTCCGCATCGTCCACACCGCCTTCTCCAAAAAATAGACGTGGTGGGCTAGTGCCCCAATTAAACATGGAATTGTCTTGACCGTTTAATGCCTGTGGGTCAACGTGAATAGCATAATTAAGTACATCACTGTAACCAAGAGCGTTTAAATATTCG
>Ga0209654_1002043_pt1 | contig 14610 bp, 8 predicted proteins | sample SaaInl1SG_22_DNA_FD_184646 | JGI IMG/M metagenome (GOLD analysis project Ga0209654, IMG submission 184646) | Marine microbial communities from expanding oxygen minimum zones in the Saanich Inlet - ESP_161SG_22_DNA (SPAdes) (version 2) | ecosystem: Environmental > Aquatic > Marine > Intertidal... | reverse complement strand
CCGTAAGATGCATTGAGTGGTTTATTGCCTCCGCCCCAAACGTTTTGGTTTTCAGTTAGGTTGGTTGTTGCTTCCATGATTGGATATTGGTTAAATCGAATACAAAATTACGTATTAAACTTTATCTTAAAAAGAATAAGAACACAAATAAATAGAGCCATAAAAAGCCCAGATAATGCCAAAAGGTGTGAGCCAGTGTAAAACCCAAGGGTTTACGCTGGTAAACGCCCTTTAAATGCTGTATAAACACCACCAAAAGCACTACAATTCCCCCAATAAGGTGTGCAAAATGCGTGATGACAAGCACATATAAAAACGATGTAGTTACAGTGCTTTCGGCACCTGTAAAATAGTATCCTTGCGCTACAATGCTGTTAAAACCTGCCCACTGACTAATGGAAAACACTATGGCCAATACTAAGGTGGCAAGCGTGTAAACTGTTACTCCTTTGGCGTTGTTGGCCTTTAACATTTTAAACGCCATCCAAAACGTGATACTACTCACTAAAATAATTAATGTGCTAAAATGAAATGCCGTTGGGAGGGAAAAATCTGTGAGCCAATCTGGACGCGCTTTACTTACCACATAAGCACTTGTTAGCCCTGCAAACATCATGGTCATGCTGATCATCGCAAACCAAAGCATCATTCTTTTGGCTTTTGCCTGAGGCGTTAAAAGGGAAGGGTGAAAACTCATTTATATAAATTTATCTATTACGTAAATCCACTGTATTGCAGTAATATACACAATACTTACAATCATTAATTTTTTTGCATTGGCTTCGGAATGGCTTCGATATAAGCGCAAACCTGACCACAAAAGGGTCAATCCAACTGCGCCAATTGCAACTGCTGCCACAACAGAAAGTTGTAAGGCACCCGTAAAACCAAAGACAGGAACTATGGAAATTAAAATTGTCCAAAGGGTGTAAAAAATAATTTGTAGCGCAGTAGCATTGCCTGGTTTTCCTGTGGGCAACATATTGATTCCAGCTTTTTGATAATCATTGTGCATCATCCAGCCAATGGCCCAAAAATGGGGAAACTGCCAAAAAAACTGTATCATAAACAAAATACCCGATTCTAAACCAAAACTCCCCGTTGCAGAAACCCAACCTAACATAAAAGGAATGGCTCCTGGAATAGCCCCAACAAATACGGATAGTGGCGTTACGGTTTTGAGTGGTGTATAGGCGCAGGTGTAAAGAAATACCGAAATGGCACCAAACATGGCGGTTTTGGGGTTGAGTGAATACAACATTCCAAGTCCCAAAATGAGAAGCGTAAGTGCAATCCCAAATGCCACTTGAACCGACATTCTTCCCGAAGGAATAGGGCGGTTTTGCGTGCGCATCATTTTGGCATCAATCTCTTTTTCTATGATTTGATTAAACGCATTGGAAGCACCTGCCAAGCCGTAACCACCAACCGAAAGCAGTAAAATGTGCCACATACTTGGCGATGGCACTGCCAATAAATAGCCTGCCAATGAAGAAAACACCACACTTAGCGTTAGCCGTGCTTTGGTAAGCAACAGCACATCTGAGATGAGAAGCGAAAGGGTAGGCGATTTTTGGGTGTCTGCAAGCATATTGCAATTCTACATTTAGAACGCAAAGATACTGTACAAAAGCAGCTTACGCAATGTTAATAGCTCAAAACAGAAACCTGGACGTAATACTTATTGCAAACGAAAAGTGATGGGAATACTAAAAGGTACACGAACGGCACGACCGCGTTGTTTTCCGGGTGTCATATTGGGAAGCTTGGAAATAATTCGGTTTGCTTCCTTTTCTAAATTTTTGTCTGGCCCACGAGTACGAATACCTGTAATGGAGCCGTCTTTGGCTATCACAAACTGTACATATACACGTCCTTGAATCCCCATTTCTTGGGCAATTTCTGGATAGCGGAAGTTTTTGGCAATATGTCGCTGAATTTTTTCTTGGAAACACTTTCTACGCTCCGATTTTTTTACATTTTCACAGCCCGGAAATAGCGGTACATCTTCAATAATGGCAAAGGGAACATCAACGTCAAGTTCTTCTTCTAAAACTTCAACATCTTCAATGACTTCCTCCTGAGTGGTTTCCGTAGATTCAATTACCGTTTCTTCAACTTCCTCCTCGTCTTCTACAACTTGTATAATTTCAGGGGCAGGAGGCGGTGGTGGCGGTGGCGGTGTTTTTAATTGTTCGGTTAATGGTACTTCTTCATCGTCATCATCTTGAATGTCTAGAATGCCAATATCTATGGACGATTTATCATAGGTTTTTTTCTCAATAAGACGCCACGAAAGAAGTAAAACAAGACAAAGGCCTATGGCAAAATAAAATGTACTGTTTTTGGTCAGGTCAGCTTTTGGGCTTTTTTTGGATTCCATTGCATAAGTGTTTAAGATTTGTTAATCAAACATACAAAAATTCTACCAAAAAAAAACCCGACAACTGTCGGGCTTATGTTATTGTAAACGGAAGGTAATGGGAATACTAAACGGCACACGAACGGGTCGTCCACGCTGTTTTCCCGGAGTCATTTGGGGAAGCTTCGAGATAATTCGGTTTGCTTCCTTTTCTAAATTTTTGTCTGGCCCACGAGTACGAATACCTGTAATAGAACCATCTTTGGATATGATAAATTGCACATATACCCTACCTTGAATTCCCATTTCTTGGGCAATTTCTGGATAGCGGAAGTTTTTGGCAATATGTCGCTGAATTTTTTCTTGGAAACACTTTCTGCGTTCCGATTTTTTTACGCGTTCACAACCTGGAAATAATGGTACGTCTTCAATAATGGCAAAAGGAACATCAACGTCCAATTCTTCTTCCATTACCTCTACTTCTTCAATAATTTCTTCTTGGGTTGTCTCAGTAGATTCAATCACTGTTTCCTCCACTTCCTCTTCGTCTTCAACTACTTCAATAATTTCGGGTGCTGGTGGTGGCGGTGGTGGTGGTGGGGTTTTAATTTGCTCCGTTAAAGGCACAAGCTCATCATCGTCTTGCTCCACGTCTAAGGCTTCATAACCATACATGGATTTGTCATACGTTTTCCACTCAATACTTTGCCACGCAATAAACAACACGACACATAAGCCGATAGCAAAGTACAGACTGCTGTTTTTTCTTAAATCAGCTTTAGGATTTTTCTTTGATTGCATTTGATTTGTTTAGCTATTGGCTAAAATAATAATTTATGTTTTAAATTTTAAATAAATTTATTGAACATAATTTATATTATGAAATGACCGCTTGATAGCCTTCGTTTGAAAGTAGTCCTTCAATTTCAGATGGCTCGCTTAATTTTATTTTTACAATCCAACCTTCACCATACGGATCATCATTAACAAGCTCCGGCGTGTCTTCTAACTGATCGTTAAAGGCTATTATTTCACCTGAAAGTGGTACAAACAAATCTGAAACTGTTTTTACGGCCTCAACTGTCCCAAAAACAGCTTCCTTTGCTAGTGTTTCGCCTTCTGTTTCAACTTCTACATAAACAATATCACCCAACTCACTCTGAGCAAAATCTGTAATACCAACTGTTGCCTCGTCACCATCAACGCGAACCCATTCATGGTCTTGCGTGTATTTTAAATCTTGTGGAATATTCATAATTGAATTTTGTCTAAATGTAGTATAAAAACATCCTAATTTCCAAAATTATAGCGCAAGGTTATTCCCGATCGAATGTTGGTTTGCGGGAAGGCGGTAGAAATGGCAAATTTTGAGAATGCATGGTCATAAAAGAACAATGCCGTAAAGTTGCGCGACAATGCATAATCTGCAGAAATTTTCAATGACCACAAACGTTGACCTGCAGTTACTTGATCGCTAAGCACATCCAAATTTCGAATCAATGTAATATTATCACGGACCGATAAATCTCCTTTGATATTAATATCTCCTCGCAAGTTGGTTGATTTTCCACCAATGTTGGTTTTAAATTTTACATTTTTAATTCTGTAGCCCATGCCTACAATAAATTCGTCACCTGAAGTTTCGGTAAGTAAATTATTATCTAAAGACAATGATAGCGCACGGTCTTTACGCACTTCTGCAGAAAGTTGTAAGCTATTCTTTAGCTCAAAATCTACCTTAACAAGCGGATTGAATTGCTCCACTAAATTTACATTAGTATATAAAATTTTATTCATCAAATTTCCTGACTGATCGGTTGCATTAGGCTGATATTCTAGGTTTGTGGTGAAAGCATTCAGCGTATGACTAGCGCGATAACCATGTGCAATAGCAAATCGGTTAAATCGTTTTTTGAAAAATTTTAAACGCATCAGGCCTGTGTACTGCAAATTCCAGTTAGGCAATGGAAATGAGCGTTTGGCATCCATACTTACACCATTGGGATCAGTACCAATATAGGACGCCAAAAAGGCAGGTACAAGCACTGCTTGATTTGTTTTACCAAATCCTTTAGGAAAGCCATCGGCATCTACATCTCCTGGGGCAATACCGCGTGCCGTAGCTAAACGTTGTGCTATGGTTAAGCGATTGGCTTTCAAATCTTCAAAAGCCTGTGATTCTAATCCGTTCCCACTGAAAGCTGTTTTCAGCATAATGGTTGATATTTCAAAGTTTCCAAAAATTCGTGGTGAAAGCGCATTATATGTACCATTAACCACACTAAAATTCTCAGAAAAATTCTCGGAAAAGGTTCTATTCCCTGTAAGATCGAGCTGTAACCCTTGCAACAAGCCAATTTCCGCATTGTAGCTAATATCTGAATTGTGTACTGTAGTATATGGCTGATTGAAGTTTGGGAAATCGGTCAGCCAACCGCGTTTGGCAGCCTCAAAGCGAATGTCGTTTTGACGTCCCAAAGCAAATTTAAGCCCCGGATTTGATGTTCCTAGAAAGCCAATATTTTGGGTGTAACCAGGAATTACCGTGCCGTTGTTTTCACTGTATGTAAACTGTAACCTACGCACTGCCGTAAGCATACCCACTATGGTGTTTTTTAGTTTGACTTGAGGCTTTTTCTTATCTCTAGTATTGGTGTTTTTCTTTAATCCAATACTATTGTAAAACGCTTGCATATTGGCAGAGCCGTTCCACTGAATCGTATTGGCATTTTGAATTGTATGTACAATACCAAGCGCGTTGTTGTTTTGGTCAACAACATTTGCTAAGGATGACGATCCACGTTGCCAATTAAAATTACCTGTATATGAAAAGGTTCCATCTAAGAAAGAAAGTACGGGGAAAAGCCTAAAAGGAATTTGATAGGTTGCGCCAATAGATTGGTCAAATCGATCCATTTGTCCCATGTCCCAAAGTCCGTCCCAAATGTCTAGTTCGGTGTTGACTTGGGTAGTTCCAGCAGGCCCGTCTTGCATATAATTACGCACAATATTTCGGCTCGACGCTGAGAAATCCAAACGTAATGAATTGGTCAAATTGTGATTTACAGTAAACAGCCAATCAAATAAATAATTGCGCTGCTGCAAGTCTGGTAAGGCAATTTGGTTTGATGCATCTACTCCCTCTAAATACACTTGTCGAAACCGTTGACTTTGAAACGTTCGGTTGATATTGGCCCCCAAAGTTACCGAACTTGGTAAAAGGTTTAGATTGAGCTCTGAAAGCCAACGCAAATACTTTTTTGTTGATAATGCTTCCACTTTACCCAATGGTTTTATGGTAAGTGGCTGAAACGAATAGTTGTAACCTGCACCCAGTCGCACATTTTGATAGGCGTAATCTTCAATTTCAAAATCGTTGCGTTTTTCCTCGTTATAAGAATATGAAAAGTCAAGATTCTCAATGTCAAAAAAGTTTTGTTTTGCCTCCGTACTGCGCTGCTTTCGCACACCAATGAGGTTAATACTTTTGAGTTTAGAAACGCTAATCGCTTGGTCACGAATAGAGTCACGCTGCGAATCACGCGCTGCTGTATCTAAACGGTCTTGAAGTTCAATATCCCTATAATACGGATCGTATTTCGGGGTAATTACTTCTTGGTTATAACTGTAACTTACAGGTAATACCAATCCCCATTTTTTTGGAAACAACATACCTGCGTTTACACTTGTGGTTACACCATAGGAACGTGTGTCGTCTTGACTTCGCTGATTTGGTGATTGGTCAATTGCACCAAACCCGACAGTTGAAATAGCTCCGTTAACAGTAACGTTGGCAAAGTCTGCAAGGTTTGCATCCATAGTACCCACAGCAGCCCAACCGCCACGAGAATCAATTTCTGATAAACGAAGTTCGTTATACCAAACTTCTCCACTCAAGTTTTTCCCTGCGGTAGTGTTGGGGTTTTTCACCCCTACAACTAAAGTACGTATGGCACCCAAAGATGGGTTTCCACGAATGGCCAACTTGTACTTTTTATCTCCCGGTAAACTTGAAGAGGGGGTAAATTCGTTTATGGGATTTAGTTCCTCGTCAAAATATGTTGCACCTTTTATATTGCGATTTGAAATAGACTTTGCTTTAAGCTGGGTCAATAATTCGATGGGGAGGTCTATCTCGTTACTTGCTGTTTGCCAAACCTCTTCGGCGCTCAAATTATTCGAAACACCTTCGGTGTAAGCCGTTGGTTTTAGTGGGATTTCTATTTGATAGTAGTTCTCTGTAACATCTGTACCCAAACGAATAAACGCCACCAATCGTTCATCGAGATCGTCCTGAGCGCCTTCGCCTGGAAGCGGGTTCTCCCCAGAAATAGATTCTGCGTGCAAAAACATTCGAAGTCGTTTATATTGGCGCATGTCCAAATCCAAATGTTTGTAAACCCCTTCAGCGTCTTCTGGTGCCAAATCTTTTACCCGTAAAGACAATGATTGCTCATTTTCACGAATAAGATTGTTATAGCTATTTAAAGTTTCACGAACTATACCTGGCGGAAGTTTGTATCGAATGGGCGTTCGTGTTTCGTTTTCCAAAACGTTCACAGCACTTACTTCGAGTTGCGTATTTGGGTGTGAAATTTCTTTTGTATTGAGCGGGTTCGCTACACGTGTCCAATCAGCGCGAACCAAGTCTAAAGTGCCAAAACGGAACACGGTTGGATTGCTAAAGCCTGTAACCATCATCCGCATAAAACGAATTGATCGCAGATCTTGCATGCCATTTATGGCTTCAAAACGGTCATTATATTTAGGATTATCATAATAATCTGGGACTACAGGAACACGAAACTGCAACCAACGTGATGAAGTCACTTGACCATTAGGCAACTCAATATTGTTGTTTTCTCTCACATCAACCAGAAACGGGTGGGCACCTACTTGCATGTTTTTACCAATCGGAATGCGATACTGAAAATATCGATCAATGGTATTCATGGTGTTGTCTTTATTGAGGTCTTCTGCATCAGGTGTAGTATATGACCCGCGGAACTGTTCGGTGACTTCAAGTGGCGAATTGCCTTGTGTACCATTGTAATTTTTATATCTATCTAGGATAGAGCCACTCCCTTGTGCAAAATAGGTGTAGTTATCCCCAGCAGGATCTTCGGCAGGTCCGTTGGTGTAAATGAGACGCTCTTCATCATCCGTAAGTCCGTCAAGACCTACATCTTGCAAAGCGCGATTTTGCCCATCAGCATCAAAAGCATACACAAGGGATTGCGTTGCGGGGATTGTACCCCACGACGTGTTATTTGTTGCTGTATTTTGTCCTGCAGCAGGTAATCCGTTTTCGTATTGCTTACGTCCATCTTTTAGGACATCCTCTGAAATATTTCCTAAATGAAACACCAATTCACCCAAATCTTCGGAGTCACTCGTTTGTTCTGTAAACGTATCAAGTAACCAAAATTCAATATACTCTACATTGGACTGACTAAAATCGGTTGTAGTCATGGCACGTGTAATCCCCGCCCAGTTTTTATCTGGGTTTGCGCCAAAACTAGCAGCATTATTATACGGCCCACGTTCACCAGGATAGTAAGCTAAATCAAACGTGTATTGCACGGTAGATTGTCCTTGAACTACATCTTGTTGAGGGAAAATTTCATCAATAAAAATTCGCCGGGTAGCAGCTGTAGAAAGGTCATTATCAGAAATACCACTTGGGCGCCTTCTAGAATAAAATAAGGGATCGATATTGTACCACGAAAGCTTTGCGCGTTGATACCCAGAACTTATATCATCAACGCCAGCGGTTGCGCCGGCAATAGGAAGTTGCTGTGATGGTGCAGGTACACTCGATAAATACCACGAATAGGTATCTCGAATATCGAGGTTGGTTTGCGTACCTTCAAAATCGTCAATATATGAGGTTGCTACGTTGTTGAGTTCCGTACTTTTTGGTGTGCCTACTTGCAAATATGCGGCCTCTGCACGAATCGAAACGTTTGATGCCACTTGTGTGTCAATGTGCGGTAGTTTATTTACCATACGAGTTAAAAACGGAATCTCTTTTGAAAAGGTTCCGCTAAGCCCAAACATGCTATTATTTACTGGCTCTGCACCATAGTTGGCTTTTTGTGTAAGCGGACGTTCACTTAGTCGCATATAGGTTCCCCCTATAATCAAGTCGTCATTGACTTTATGCTCAGCAGTGAAGCCCATAAAACGCTTATTTTGTTGTCCAAACAAAGTATTACTTTCGGTGGATACTTCAATAGGAATGTTTGAGTTTTTAATGCCTTCATTTAATATGGTAACCCGCCCAAGTTGATAGTTTACGGTATAATCCAACCCTTCTTGTAAAAGTCTGCCACCAGCTGTTACACGCACAGAGCCACGTTGTACATTAAATGCGCCAAGTGAAATGCCTTGTCCCCCACCAGAAGACTTATAACGTCCTTTTAACTCAAATTTGTTGTAGCGTTGGAAGTCGGCAGCATCTTGCTTTGTGATGTCATACATCTCTTTAAAGACATATTTTTTCTGGTTTTCGTTATAACTGTTTCTGTCGGAATAAATTTCAGTTGAATTGTTATGCTTTAGCAAATCAAAAAGGTAAGCACCAAAGGGTTCAACGCTTGGAAAAATGATTTGTCCCTGTTCCGGCAAGACGGTAATTCCGCTGACAAAATCAAAAAACCCATCCCCCTCTGCTTGTGCATCTTGATAAATGTTCAGTTTATCTAATCCAAAAAGATTTAATAAAATACGTTCGTCTGCCCCTTCGGGCCATGCGCTTGCATCCTCTGGTCTGATAAAGTTTGCCGGAGAGGGATCGGTATATAAAATATTAAAAACAAAATCCTCTTGTTCGAGTTGAAATGCACCAATGTTGTAAATGTTTTTCATCATCAAATCAAAAACAGGCTGAGACACATCGAGCACCGAACTTTTTAACATTTTCAGCACCAGACTATTGTTGTTTACCATAACATTTTGAGCTGTTCCACTAACGGTAGTTGCTGCAATGCCGTCGGCAGAAAACTCCCCTACTTGATATACCTGTCCATTTACGGTATATTGGAAAGCAACTGCTATTACTTCGTCGTTATTTAAAGGTTGATTTAAGGAAATATATCCCAATTGGTCGTGAAGCTTATATTCGGAGGAATTCAGTTTTCTAGCACTTTCTAAAATGGCGTAATCACGACCTTCATTAACAAGGGTGCTAAGTGTTCCAAAACCATTTTTTGCCGTTGCAATATCACGGATGGCATCAGTAAGCAGTCCCGCACCTCCAATTTCTAATGGGTCGAGTTTATTTGCGTTATTCGCAGGAAAGGCACCTGGAGCAGCATTGAAAAAGTTGGGGGTTAGGTCATCCAATAATACCGCATCTGGATTTGTTTCTCCCAAATCTTGAAGTGCCAAAACGTTTCTTACATTGTTGGTTCGCGCCGAACGATTGGTAACCCAAACTTCTAATCGAGTGATTTGAATAGGGGAATTGATATACGGATAGGTTTTAACCGATGCGTCATATACATCTCTAAAATATTGGGCCAAGAAAAAGTGACGGTTATCTTCGTAATCAAGTGCAAAAAGCGAAAATTCCTCAAGGGTGCCTTCTCCGTTGGTTTGTATGGTTTGGGTCTGTGAACGCTGCTCAGAAATAACAGCAGCAATGTCAGTATTGCCAAATTTGAGTTGTGCTTTCACACCAAATAAACTCTGCGCTCCCGAAATTAAAGAGCTGTTGATGGGCATACTCACATTTCCCACTTCCAATTTTTGAAGGATGCTGTCTTCGTTTCCACTAAGGCCTTGATCGGCTAAATTTTTAACACTATTAAGGGCGTTCCGCCCTTTTTCAAGGGTGTTCTTCCCTTTGTTTAAAAGGTCTTTACCCTTGTTAATGGTATTTGAAACGCTACTTGGCACTAAATCTTCTGGGAAAAAGTCCAATTTAATTACACGCTGGAAATCAAATGTGGATTGGGTGTCGTAATTGGCGTTTACTTTAAGTCGGGTTCCAATAGTTCCCGACAAGCTAAGATTAATGCGTTGATTAAAATCAAATCCCAGGCTACTTTGGTTTCTAGGAGACAAACTCGGGTTTCCTGATTTTTGATAGCGCAACCCTAAATCAATACTTGCTGATCCTTGTGGACGAATATTTATTTCATTGCTTCCAAAAATAGATTCAAAAAATTTAGAGTTTACATAATAGTCTGGAAGTAAGTCATTTTGAGTTTCTTCGTCGTCAACCAATCCTGCCAAGGCTTGTTGTTTTTCTATAAAATACGCACGGGTTTTTTTTGCCACTACTCGTTTGCGATATTCACTTGGTGTCAGCACAAGTGGCTGCTGGGCATTGATCTTACCTACTTTAACATTGTAGAAATATAAATTAAGTTTTGGGTCATAGGTGTAGGAAGCTGCAAATGAAGCTGGCTTTTGCTTTAGCGCAATTTGCTGCAAATTTGGCGCTAACAATAAGCTGTCTTTTGTTGTTAGATTTTGAGCAAAAACGTTGGTAGTCATTGCCAAAATAAGCACACAAAATAAGCCGCCCTTTTTACAGATCTGTATGTTCATTATAGTTTGTTGAGCGCATTTTTGATGATACGTTCCACGGGCATACTTGGCTCTGCTTGCAATAACGAATCTACCACCTTTTGTGTTTGTTTTATTGGATAGCCCAATACACTCAATGCAGATAACGCTTCGTCTCGCTGTGTATTGTTTGAAGTCGTGCTAATTTCACCTTCGTCTAACAACCCCGTTACCTTGTCTCGCAAATCAACAATTACACGCTGCGCTGTTTTGGCACCTATTCCCTTTATGGCTTGTATGGCGGGAACATTGTCTGTTTGGATCGCTTGAACCACATCTTGGGGTGTCATGGATGAAAGCATAGTACGTGCCGTATTCGCACCTATACCACTAACACTTAACAAGAGGCGAAACACACTGCGTTCTACAAGCTCCATGAAACCATATAGCGTTTGTGCGTCTTCGCGCACTTGGTGATGTGTGTAAATTCGAATATGCTCATCTTCGGGTAATTGCCCAAATGTGTGCAATGAAACATGCACTTCATATCCAACACCTCCACAATCAATAACAAGTGTTGTGGGTGTTTTACTTACGAGTCTTCCGTTTAATTGTGTAATCATGATTTCTTATTATGTGCATCCACAGCAGCTACTGCCGTCATATGAACAATTTCGTCAACACTTGCTCCCAATTGCAATATATGCACCGCTTGTCTTAGACCCATCATAATGGGACCAATAGAAAGTGCGTCGTCTAGTTCTTTTATTAATTTGTAAGCAATATTTGCCGCATTTAAATCTGGAAATAGAAGTGTATTAACCTCTTTTCCTGCAATTTTTGAGAAGGGAAATTTTGTTGTACGCATGGCTTTATTCAGCGCAAAATCAGCTTGAATAGGCCCGTCAACATCGATGTGTGGCACATACCGATGTAATAACGAAACGGCTTCATTTACCTTTTGTGCATCTTCGTTTTTAGACGACCCAAAATTAGAATACGACAGCATGGCTACTTTGGGCTGCATGCCAAACAAGGTAGCGGTATAAGATGTCATTTGTGCAATTTTTGCCAAATCTTTGGCATTTGGGTTGATGTTAATCGAAGTGTCTGCTAAAAACAACGGCCCTTTGTTTGTAATCATCAAATTGGTGGTGGCAACACGATTCACACCCTCTGCCCTGTCAATAACTTGCAACACCGGTTTAAGCACATTCGGGTAACTACGGCTGTAACCTGAAATCATGGCATCGGCATCGCCTTCGCGAACCATCATTGCCGCAAAGTAATTACGCTCACGCATTCTACTTTGTGCATCGTAAAGGGTAACACCTCTTCGCTGACGTAATTTCCAATAGGCCTCAGCATATGCTTCACGTTGTTCTTTTACGTCCTCTTTCTTTGGGTCAATAATGGAAATATCCGCTTCGAATTCCAAAGTTTCCATGAGTTCCAAAATACGTTTTTTGTTCCCCAATAAAATAGGGTGTGCAATTCCTTCTTCATAGACCATTTGGGCAGCCTTGAGTACATCTAATTCATCTGCCTCAGCATACACAACACGCTGCATATTGCGCTTGGCTTGACTTGTAATCAAGCGCACCAATTTGGTGTCCGACCCTGTTCGTTGATGCAACTGCTCTTGATATTGATTCCAATCAGATACAGGGGCTTGCGCTACACCACTATCCATGGCTGCTTTTGCTACTGCCATAGGTACGGTAGTAATCAATCTTGGATCAAAAGGTTTTGGGATGATGTAGCTCTCTCCAAAGGCAAGTTTGGTGGTGCCATAGGCGATATTGACTTGTTCGGGAACCGTTTCTTTTGCTAAATCGGCTAAGGCCTTAACGGCTGCCATTTTCATGGCTTCGTTAATTTTTGTGGCTCTAACATCTAATGCCCCTCTAAAAATAAATGGAAACCCAAGTACGTTGTTCACTTGATTGGGAAAATCCGAGCGGCCTGTTGCCATGATAACATCATCGCGCGTGGAAACTGCCAAATTGTAATCAATTTCTGGATCTGGATTTGCCATCGCAAACACTATGGGAGTCGCAGCCATTGACTTCAACATGGCTACTGTCATGATATTCGCCTTAGATAGCCCAATAAAAACATCGGCTCCAATAAGCGCATCTTCAAGTGTATGCAAATCTGTTGAAGTAGCAAATTCTTTCTTTTGAGCTGTCAAATTTTCTCTGTCGGCTCTAATGATTCCCTTGCTGTCGGTCATCATCATGTTTTGAGGCAATACGCCCAAAGCGCGATATAACCTTGCACAGGAAATCGCGGCTGCGCCTGCGCCACTAATTACCATTTTGATGGAACTCATCGTTTTGTTTGCCAGCTCAACAGCGTTGAGCAACGCCGCACCCGAAATGATTGCGGTACCGTGTTGGTCGTCGTGCATGACAGGAATATCGAGTTCTTCTACCAATCGGCGTTCAATTTCAAATGCCTCTGGTGCTTTGATATCCTCCAAATTTATACCTCCAAAAGTGGGTGCAATATTTTTTACCGTTTCAACAAATGCATCAATATCTTTGGTATTGACTTCAATATCAAAAACATCAATGCCTGCAAATATTTTAAACAACAATCCTTTTCCTTCCATTACAGGCTTGGACGCCTCAGGGCCTATATCGCCCAAACCAAGTACCGCTGTTCCGTTAGAAATTACGGCAACTAAATTGGCCTTATTGGTGTATTTATATACATTTTCAGTGGCTTTTTCTATCTCTAAACAAGGCTCTGCTACACCTGGTGAATAAGCTAAAGATAAATCGCGTTGGGTGGTATAAGGCTTACTTGGGTTAACTTCAAGCTTTCCCGGTTTTGGCTTCGCGTGATATACTAATGCCTCTCTCCGTTTGCTTTCTTGACTCATATGTCATGTTTTGAATGGGGAAAGGTATTGAATTCTTGTTATTTTAAAAACTCCAAATTGCGTTTTAGTCCAGCAAAACTTGTTCGCTCTACAGCGCTGGCTTCAAACAACCTATTATAAAGCTCTTCTGTAATTTCATTCCAGTCGTTTTTAGCGAGTTGCATGAGTTCAGTATTAGGCTCAAACTCAGGCTCATTATGAGGGGTGGCAAACCGATTCCAAGGGCAAACTTCTTGGCATATATCACAACCAAATGCCCAATTGTCAAATTGCCCCTTTACTTCCGCTGGAATAGCATCTTTTAGTTCAATGGTAAAATACGAAATACACTTACTAGCATCTAACTTATAGGGAGCTATAAACGCATCTGTAGGGCAAGCGTCTAGGCAAGCGGTGCACGAACCGCAATGGTCTGTAACTGCACCATCGGGAGTAAGTTCTAAATCGATAATCAGTTCAGCAATAAAAAAATAGGAGCCGTTTTGCTTTCGAATCAAATTGGTGTTTTTGCCAACCCAACCTAAACCGCTCTTAGCAGCCCATGCTTTTTCTAAAACAGGCGCAGAATCCACAAAAACACGTCCTTCCACAGCGCCAATTTCAGTTTGAATTTCATGCATAAACTCAAAGAGTTTGTCCTTAACAACCCGGTGGTAATCCTTACCATAGGCATAGCGTGCAAGTTTTGGTGCATCTTTATCTGTTTGTGATGTACTAGGAAAATAATTATAGAGCAGCGACACCACACTTTTTGCACCTGGAACAAGTTTTCTTGGGTCTAAGCGCTTGTCAAAATTACGTGCCATATAGCCCATCTCTCCATGGTAATTTTGGGAAAGCC
>Ga0209654_1002041_pt1 | contig 14613 bp, 11 predicted proteins | sample SaaInl1SG_22_DNA_FD_184646 | JGI IMG/M metagenome (GOLD analysis project Ga0209654, IMG submission 184646) | Marine microbial communities from expanding oxygen minimum zones in the Saanich Inlet - ESP_161SG_22_DNA (SPAdes) (version 2) | ecosystem: Environmental > Aquatic > Marine > Intertidal... | reverse complement strand
CTTCCAAGTATTCAGCTGTATAATTGAAACCTTCGATGTTTGAAGCACCAAAACCGTTGTAATAGATGCCGAAATTATAGAACGATTTCAGCGAACGGCGAATCCTCCAGCCCATACCTAGGGTATATCCAAAGGTGTGTCCTGTACCAGGGTACAGTGCTATTTCTTCCGGGTATTGAGCGTTGGTATTCAAATTTGGCTGGTAGGTTACAGCATTCAACCCTACATGCACAAACGGCGTATGGGAATGACGCAGGTTGTATTTACCAAAAGGAATGAAATGAATGTTTGTGAACAGTCCCATTTGCAAGAGCTCGGTATCTACTACATAATCTCTAGTGTCATTCCCGTGTAAGTTATCGTGCGAGTAAACGCTGCCAAAGTTCACATCTGCTCCTACACTGAGCAGGCTGCTGAAATTATATTTTAATTGTGCTCCTACACCAAATTTAGCTTCACTTGTGAATGCACTCAATGAATTTCCGTTGACATCGCCCAGGTAATTCTGAGACATACCATAACCGCCTAATTCTAAAAATGAGGTTGGGCGTTGGGCCTGAACGGAAAATGCGCCGAACGCAAATAATGCTGCAATAATAAATTTTGTTCTCATCTAAGTTGTATTGTTATCCTTCTCGCAAAAACACCATGCGATCACCTTGATGACTGTAAAGTCGGTAACCGTCTAGATCAAACGAAGCTAGACCAAAAATAGTTTGAATATTCTCTTTAAAAATCCACCGTGCCATTAATCCTCTTGCTTGCTTAGAAAATGCCGAGATGGATTTTTGCTCGCCGTTTTTCATCTGCTTAAATTCTACGTGAACTGTTGGGATTTGGACCGTTTTCCAATCAAAAGCCCTTCCGTATTCGTTACTGCATAAATTTACCACATAACTTGCGTCCTGTTTGTTTAGCCAATTCGTCAATATAGGCTTCCAGAGCGCATATAAGTTTTTGTGATTTGCCACCTCTATTTTGCTCTGCATTTCAAGGCGGTATGGGACAATATTCATGTCCCCGGTAACCACGCCATAAAGTCCACTTATGATGGCGAGTGAATTTTTAGCTCGCTGCAAAGCATTGGGGCCTAAAGAGTGGGCATCGAACGATTTAAATGCCTCTCCAGTATAAGCAAATAATCCGGGCAACCCTTGCGATGGGTCAATGTATTGTTCGGGTTCCAAAGACCATAATTGCTCCACGGCAAGTAACATAGCTTCGCTTACCTTAAACAATTCCTTCTTTTGATGGAGACGCAAACCCTGCACGGCTTTCACCACCGACGTAGTTTCTTGAGCAAAGGGAACTTGCGCTGAACCCACATACGGTGCGTTTGAAGGAAAAGTACCCATACCTTTTGAAGGGGATAGCAATACAATCGGATTGTTCATGGTGTCAAAAATAATTGCAAGACCTAACTTTATGGCCTTGGGCACGGCTTTTGTTCTGCACAATATAAGATGGACGCTATGAAAAAACTCACACTTCTGCTCTTTTCATCAATTCTCCTTGCTAGTTGTCATGGCGCCCGCTATCACTTCAAGCAGGGGAATAAGTTTGCTGAGGCACGTGCGCTGAAAAGAGCAGTAACGGAATACAAGTTCGCTTTAGAGAGAAAACCCAACAATTCGAAATATGTGGCCGCTATGAATTCTTACGGTACGGCTCTGCTCGAAGAGCTGTATACCAACTACAGGTTTGCTGAAGGAAATGATTCACTCTCTGTATATAAGTTTCTAGAAGCTCAAAAGTGGACCAATTACCTCAAGCCCTACATCAGCGTCAGCCGCTACGAAGGATTCTATACTCAAGATTATTTGGAGCAGCTCTCAAGGTACATGTCCAAAGTCTATGATCGTTGCCACAACCTAATTCGAGGTAAAAACTACGAAAAGGCCCAAAAGAGGCTGAGAGAATTAAGCGAATTGGACCCCAATTATAAAGATGTTCAAAGTCTACTGACCTTTAGCGAAGTAGAACCAGTTTATACAGCTGCATTGGAAGATTTTGAAAAAGGACAATACAAGGAAGTCTATTACAGATTGAAGCCGGTTTTTAAGAAATATCCGCAGCAAAATGAACTCAAATTGCTCATGGACGAATCGCTTAACCGCGGCATGTATCGCATAGGGATAGTGTCGGATCAGAATTTGACCGGAAAAGAAGCCACCATGAGCGCAGCAGTTCAATCCAGGCTGATCAGCGAGCTTTATAAGCTGAATGATCCTTTTTTAGAGTTGGTAGATCGGACCAATTTCGATTTATTAAAAGAAGAACAAGAGGCTATTGTGCAAGGAGTCACCTCTGAAGGTGCCTTGACAAAGGAACTGGTTTCCGCCGATGCTTATCTCAAAGTAGTAGTAAACGTTGCCGATGAGATGGAAGGCAAATTGGAATCGGAAACAAAAAAAGGATACGAACGCTACTATGTGAAGACGAAAAATAAGGATGGCGAAACCGTTATGACGGCGAAATATAAAAAAGTGACCTACCGAGAATACCGGAAGGAAAACCGCGTTCATTATATCGCCGAACTCGTTCTTACCGACCGGGCCACCTCAAAAATCATCAGTGTAAACTCCTTCGAATACGAAGATCAGGACGAAGCACATTACATCAACTACTCAAACGACCAGCTGTTCCCTGGATATTGGAAGTTTCAGAGCAGGAATCATCATTCTGACCGTCCAGAGCTAGCGGAATTCAAGCGTAAAGAATTGGCACAACTGCGCAAAGCGTCAAAGAGCGTTAAAAGCCCTTCAACCATGCGAAGGGGCGCTATAAGTTACATTGCCTCAGAAAGCGCAAAGCACGTTCAAACCTTAGATCTAAGACCATGAGACAACTGCTATTCGTATTAACGAGCCTCGCTTTATTTCTGAGCTGTGGTACTCAAAAAGAGAAAACGCCAAACTGGGTGAATTCCAAACCCATAGATGCCCAACGAAATTACGTCTATGGCGTAGGTATGAGTTACGTAAATCCAAATTCGGCGTACCAACAAGCCGCAAGGTCTAATGCGCTTGCTGATCTTGCAGGAGAAGTGGAAAGCCAAGTCTTTGATGAAAGTAAACTTCTTCAAAAGGAAGATACCGGAGGGTTTTCCTCTTCCTTCAGTTCACAAACATTAACCAGCAGCCATATAAAATTGGAGGGGTACGAGTTGGTGGACACGCACTCAGACGAGCTCCGCTATTACGTCCTGTATCAATTAAACTTACCAAAATTCTTAGAAATCAAAGCGAAAAATGACGCCGTTGCAATGACCTACATTCAGGAGAAGGTTGAACGTGCGAAAAATGACTCGTTCCAAGCAGATCAGCGCTTTCAGGCGCTGGCCGATGCCATTCAGAAAGCCTTTGATAGACAACTATTTAAAGATCCAAAATTTAGCATTGAATTAAACGCGAAATTCATCAATGCACTCCGTGCAATAGAGGACTATCTTAGCGGTAGCATTTTAGTACCCGAAACAACATTTTTTCTAGGGCTGCCAAACCAATTCTCTGGAGTTCTTCGCTTGAATGACCGCAGTATAGCCGAGGCAATTGATTTGGCATCTAGCTCCGGGGATTTTAGCTATAACAGCGCTCTAAACAGCATTCTTTGTGAACATACTGGTCGCGAAAACGCCATAATACTGGAATGTCCTATAGACTTTAAACGGCTGCTTCCTCAAGCACCTCAATTCGTTCAACTCTGGCTAAAAGAACGAAGCAATTGGAGGATCACTGAAAGCTTGTTCTTCCAAAGTACCCCCATTAAGGTGGAGGCTGCGCGCGAAATTTCAGAGGCTATTATTTCTTCCCTATCCAGTGATTTCGTAATTCACGAAGAGGCACCCTTAATTCTTGCATTTAATGGATCAGAGGTTGCCGAAAGAAATTTAGGCGATCGTACCAAGCACATTATTTCTGGTAGTTTCGTTTTAAAGTCTACTGATGGGGGCGTATTATGGTCCAGTCAGCGGGTCATGAAATTTGGGATAAGTTCAAGTCCAACGGCAGCAAAACAAGCTGCTTATAGAGAGTTTGACAACGACATTCGATTCTTTATTTTACCTCAAATAGTCAGAAATCTAGGTTATTAATTTCCTATGCACGCATAGGATTATTGTGTATATTCACGCACATGAAGCCCGAGCAGACCTTTGATTTTCACATACGCAAAACGTGGATACAAATTTTCAAAATGTATAATGAACTGGTATCAGTGCAAGGTCTAACTACAGCTGTGGGCATGGCACTACTCAATATAGATATCAAATCAGGAGTTCGATCCACTGCATTGGGACCAAAGATGGGAATGGAAAGTACCTCGTTGAGCAGGGTCTTAAAATCCATGGAAAATCAAGGTCTTATTGTTAAAGAATCTGACCCTAACGACAAACGCTCGGTCGTTTTGAAACTAACCAAGGCCGGAATTGCAAAAAGAAACATTGCCCGGAGCGTTGTTTTGAGTTTCAATGAAAGCATTAAATCTGCCATTGGAGAAGAACGCACCTTAGAATTCTTAAAAACTATGGAGGATATAAATGACTTGATCGAACATATGCGGAGCGCAACTTCTTAGTTTGATATACACATATGTTCCAATGATTCAGTAAATGAAAGGTTCGAATTGCTCGTTTATCAACCGTATGAATCGTGCAAATACTTTCCACATGCTGACTGATTTTTGACCACAACTGGTGCAGTAGTTCCTAAATCCTTTGAATTACGGCCATAAAATGCTGGTAATTCTGAAATTCCAGAATTTTCATTTTCGGTTAATTAGAAATAGCTATCTTTAGTGAGCAGACAGTATTTAAGTATAGATCGCTAACTTAGTATTGTTTTGCAAAATACCTATATACACCGCCAAAACACTATGTCAAAGGATCAGTATTGTCCTAAATGTCAAAGCCAAGACTACGTCAAAAGTGGCATTATAAAAGGACGCCAGCGCTTTAAATGCAAGCAATGTAATTACTATTTCACCGTCCAGAAAATGGGCAAACGTATTGACGATTACTACGTTACAAAAGCGCTACAGCTCTATGTAGAAGGGGTGAGCTACAGGGAAATTGAGCGCGTTTTAGGAATATCTCACGTGAGTGTTATGAACTGGGTCAGGACCTATGGAATTAAGAGGCCGCAACACAATGATAACTACCATCCTACTTACAAAATCTTAAAGCACGAAGAATTAGCGAAATTCATTGCAATTCCTGAAAACGTTAAAGGCTCAGGGATGATTATCACTGAGATTGGAGATAAATTCATGCTCATTAAATGGGAGCGATTCAGGCAATAAACAGACTCCAAATAAAAGGGCGCCTATACCACTTTACTGAAATGTATAGCTGATTTCCATAAAAAAAGGGTTTTTGAAACATTTGAATTGGGAGACCGTAGCAAGTAACCCAAATCGTTTAATTCAAAAACCCAGTTTATGAGAACAAAACTAATCGCTCTTTTAACGTTAACATTCGCTACCTCAGCTTTGTTTGCACAAAACAATGCAGCGCCTTACGGTTCAGGGCTAAAAGTAAGCCTGAACGAGGACGGCAGCAAGTATTACCGCCTGATAACTTGGCATCAAGCCTGGCTTCAAAGTGACTTAAATGCTGAAAATTTCAGTGTAACCCCTTCCCTACGTAGATCAAGAATGTTAATGTTCGCACAGATCAGCGACAGATTCTTGATTCTTACACACTTTGGCTTGAACAGCTTGAATCCAGGCAACATGGATCCAACAGGTCAAAGCTCACAAGCACAGCTTTTCATGCACGATGCTTGGGCAGAATACAAGGTGAATAAACACCTTTATATAGGTTCTGGATTGCATTACTGGAACGGAATCAGTCGTCTGAGCAACCAAAGTACGCTGAATATGCTTTCTTTGGATAATGCTCGTCACACCTGGGCAACTATTGGTACTTCGGACCAATTCGCTCGTCACATGGGTGTTTATGCTAAAGGTAAAGTGGGCAAATTAGATTACCGTGTTTCTTGGAATTCGCCTATCGTCAACTCTCTCGATGCTAACAGTGGCTTTGCTGCAACTACAGAGCAAGCTTCTTATACTGGTCGTCGTGACCTTGGTGTAACAGCATCCAATGCATTCGCGGGGTACTTCAATTACCAGTTCTGGGATCAAGAGAGCAACAAGCTTCCTTATTTCGTTGGTACGTACTTTGGAGGAAAAGACATCTTTAATATTGGTGCTGGATTCTTTTCGCACGCCAACGGTTCAGTACTTCTAGACGGAAACGGAGAGACCATCGGTCAAAATGTAAATATTCTAGCTGTAGATGCATTCCTAGAGAAGAAACTCGGAAGCGAAGGTGCAGCCGTAACTGCCTATGCGTCTTACCAAATGAACGATTACGGTCAGAACTACCAGCTTAAAGGCAGCTCTGAAGACATCTTCAGTGGTAACGTACTCTATGCACAAGCTGGTTATGTACTTCCAGATTTCAATGACAATGTTCGAGTGCAGCCTTATGCAACGTTCACTGCAAAGAGTATCGATAATGCTGGTAATGCAAATACTGTAGGTATTGGCGCAAACTTTCTTTTAAACGGTCACAACAGCAAAATCTCTGTAGAATACAAGAGTACGGGTAGAACAGACGGTACTACTGGAAATATGTTGACCACTCAAGCAGTAATCTTCCTTTAATAATAAATACAGTATCATGAGTAATGAAAAAATGAAAGAATACTGGTCAAAGAACATCTCTAAGGTGTTGACTTTGCTCGGTGTATGGTTCTTGGTTTCCTACGTCTTTGGAATCCTATTGGTAGATACTTTGAACACCATTCCATTGGGTGGGTTCAAATTAGGCTTTTGGTTCGCCCAGCAAGGCGCTATCTACACGTTTGTTGCGTTGATTTGGATCTATGTACGCCAGATGAACAAGCTTGACGAAGAATACGGAGTTAACGAATAAAACATTTAAAAATGAGCATTTTAACTTGGACCTACATTCTTGTAGGAGTAACATTCGCCCTTTATATCGGGATCGCTATTTGGTCTCGTGCGGGTTCTACAAAAGACTTTTATGTAGCAGGTGGTGGCGTTAGCCCACTTGCAAACGGTCTTGCAACAGCAGCAGACTGGATGTCTGCAGCATCTTTCATCTCTATGGCGGGCTTGATCTCGTTCATGGGATACGACGGTTCGGTTTTTCTTATGGGTTGGACCGGTGGTTATGTACTTCTAGCACTACTCTTAGCCCCCTACTTACGTAAATTTGGGAAGTTTACCGTGCCAGATTTCATTGGTGACCGCTACTATTCAAACACTGCACGTACCGTAGCTGTAATTTGTGCTTTGTTCGTGTCATTTACTTACGTTGCCGGTCAAATGCGAGGTGTAGGTGTTGTATTCTCTCGCTTCCTTGAAGTAGACATCAACACAGGTGTATACATTGGTATGGCGATCGTATTCTTCTATGCCGTTTTAGGAGGTATGAAGGGTATTACCTACACGCAGGTAGCGCAGTACTGTGTATTGATCTTTGCCTTTATGGTGCCTGCGATCTTCATCTCTATCCAGATGACAGGTAACCCAATCCCGCAATTAGGTTTTGGCGGCAACTACGATGGAATGCCCATTCTAGACAAACTTGACGGATTGCACCGTGAGCTTGGTTTCGCGGAGTATACCAACGGTAGTAAGTCTACTGTGGATGTATTCTTCATTACTGCCGCTCTTATGGTAGGTACTGCTGGGCTTCCACACGTAATTGTGCGTTTCTTCACCACCCCTAAAGTGAGCGGTGCACGTAAGTCGGCTGGATGGGCACTGTTGTTCATTGCTATTCTTTACACAACGGCACCAGCAGTAGCAGTATTTGCTCGTGTAAACTTGATAGAAACTGTAAGCAATCAACCTCGTACAGAACTTCCTGCCTGGGTAGATAACTGGGAGGAAACAGGTCTGCTTTCTTGGGAAGACAAGAATGGCGACGGGCTTGTACAGTATGTGGCTGATGCAGAAGCAAACGAATTCAAAGTTGACCGTGATATCATGGTACTCGCGAACCCTGAGATTGCAGGTCTACCTAACTGGGTAGTTGCTCTGGTAGGTGCGGGTGGTCTTGCGGCTGCATTGAGTACTGCAGCAGGTCTTCTACTTGTCATCTCTACTTCAGTATCTCACGATTTATTGAAGAAGCAGATTGCACCAAACATTTCAGATAAGCAAGAGTTGATGTGGGCTCGTATCGCAGCAATCATCGCTGTAGTAGTTGCAGGTTACTTTGGCATCAACCCACCAGGGTTTGTTGCCTCGGTAGTAGCACTTGCCTTTGGTCTAGCGGCAGCTTCATTCTTCCCAGCTATCCTACTGGGTATCTTCACGAAGACGATGAATAAAGAAGGTGCTATTGCTGGGATGATCAGTGGTCTTGCAATCACGATGTACTACATCGCTCGATTCAAACTGCACTGGATTGGTGATGATGCTACTTCTACCCCAGCTGATTGGTGGTTTGGCATCTCTCCGGAAGGATTCGGTACCATAGGTATGATTGTCAACTTTGTTGTTGCCTTCACAGTTAGCCGATTCACTCCAGATACTCCTCAAGAGGTACAAGACCTTGTTGAGAATATCCGCATACCTTCAGGAGCTGGTGAAGCTTCGGCACACTAATACCTGATTAAAATGAAAATATCCTCCTGGGGCCTGCGGCCCCAGGAGGTTTATTGATTAAAACGCTCACCGCTTGGAAAGAATTAAATACATAGGAATCTTTATCACAATTGTGCTATTTCTGGTGTTTTCGAACCCCATTCTTAGTCTGTACAACAAGGCATTATTGTGGCAAGGCTTCCCCATTTCATTGGTTTTTCTTTTCAGTTGTTGGATCAGCGTAATTGTTATCGCTTTTATTTTCAGTAAAGATCGCAGCAAAGGATGAGTGCTTATATGATCATACTCATAACTGGTATGTACCTGGCTGTATTATTCTTTATTGCACAATGGGGTAAGAATTCTGGTCGTGCATTTTTGGAGAAACACAGCGCCATTTTTTACGCAATGGGCATTTGTGTTTACGCCACAGCCTGGACCTTCTACGGCTCCATAGGTAGAGCTGCGACCCACGGTTTAGATTTCTTAGCGATCTACTTAGGTCCTATCCTCTTCCTTCCTGTCTGGTGGACAGTGATGCGCAAGATCATTCGTATCTCAAAAGCACAGCACCTGAACTCATTGGCAGATTTCATAACTGCTCGCTATGGAAAAAGCTGGTCATTGGCATTGTTGACTACAGTTTTGGTAGTCATGGCCATTACCCCGTATCTGGCGCTTCAGATTAAGGCGATCAGCTCTAGTGCGAATGTATTATTGAACGATGCGACCGCTGCTCCTATAGATATTGATTTAGCTTCAACGATATTGCTCTTTGTCTTTGCCCTGTTCTACGGCTCTAGATTTGCATTTGACCCCAAACAACGCAACGGACTCATCGCCACTATTGCTTTTGAAAGTATTGTTAAAGTGGTCGCAGCATTTATAGGTGGTGCCATCATTGTCTACACCTACTTTGACGGTCCGTCCGCTATTTACTTAGAAAGTACTGCTGAGGGTTTGAGCAAACTACTTAGCGTGCAGAGCAGTTCAGATTGGATGCTTATGCTCATCATTAGCGGCTTTGCATTCTTCTTATTACCGCGCCAATTCCAGATGGCAGTGGTTTCTAACAAACACGAAAAGGACTTGAGAACTGCCGTTTGGCTCGTGCCGCTGTTCCTATTATTGATGAATTGGTGGGTCGTGCCTATTGCATTAGGTGGAAACCTTAGGTTACCTGTGGGTCTTAACCCGGATTACTACTTCTTGGATCTGGCATTACGCTCGAGCCCAGCAATGGCAGGGTTGGTTTTCTTGGGCGGTTTTGCCGCTGCAACCTCCATGATTATTGTGAGCTCGTCCGCTTTGGCCTCCATGATCAGTAGCAGTATGATTATGCCGTTCTTTCTGAATAACAGATGGGCAACCAAGGAAAGTGTAACACCAGTAATCTCGCAGCGAATCGGTCTATTTGTAGTGTTTGCTTTAGCTTTTTCTTACCACTCTTTGATCGTACAAAAAGAAAGCTTGGTAAGCATAGGAATGATTTCATTCATTGGGATTGCCCAATTAGCGCCAGGTTTCTTAGCAGCGTTGTATTGGAGACACGCCACATCAAAAGGTGTTTTTGCCGGCTTAAGTGTTGGTTTTATCTTGTGGTTAACAGCATTTGGAGTGCCCCAATGGCTGGGCAGCCGCTCCGACGAACTCATCCTATTCAACATATTCGAACAATGGTCGCCGTTAGCGAATATTTCCTTCATCTCCTTGGGTCTAAATGCTCTAGTGATGGGTGGAATAAGCTTGTTAGATGCACCGAGTAGGCTGGAAAAGAACCAAGCCGAAATTTTTTACAATATTCTCAATATTGAACCTGCTGTATATGATAATTCCACTATTACCAGCGGGAAAATCACTTTTGAGAGATTGGAAAAATTAATGTTCCGCTACCTTCCAGATGAATTGGTCAGTGAAACCCTGTTTAAGCGTTACACAATTAATAGGATCAAGCCAAAACCCTTTGAACCAGTTCCAGCACATTTGGTAAGCTATGCCGAGCGTTTATTGACCCAGATGATGGGGCCAGCTACTGCAAGAATTGCACTTCATAAAGAGTTTGAAAGTGAGACCATAGATCAATTTGACATCCAAGACATACTGAAAGAAACTCGCGAAACCAAGCAGCTGAATACGGCATTGAAAGAAAAGACAGATCGCCTAGCAAAGTTGACCGGTGAACTGACTAGAGCGAACGATCAGCTTCATTCTATGGGTAAGCTCAAAGACGATTTTTTATATACTGTGACCCACGAGTTACGCAGTCCACTCACCGCTATTCGCGCTCAGATCGAATTGATGCGAGACGATGAGGATATGCCAAAACAAATCAGAGAGCAATTTCTTGATGCGACTATTGGCGAATGTGTGCGTCTCACCGCTTTGATTTCAAACGTACTAGATATTGAAAAGTTTGAAAGTGGAAACCAACAACTGAGCTTGAGCAAAGTCGATTTACGCAGCACCCTGGGGACTATTTTGGACACACAACTGCTCGTTGCTGAGCAAGAAGGTGTATCCATAGAGATTGACGGCCCTGAAAATGTTTGGACGCTAGCTGACGAAAAACGAATGACTCAGGTCATCATTAACCTGTTGAGCAATGCCATTAAATACGCAGAGACTTCAGTGAAAGTTTGCTTCAAAGAAAGCGCTAAAAATTGGCACGTACACGTGGTAGACGATGGACCTGGTGTCCCTAAAGACGCGGTGCCTCATTTGTTTAAAAAGTTTTATCAGAGCAACGATCAAACGGTTAAAAAGCGCGTGGGAACGGGATTGGGACTGGCCATTAGCGAAAACATTATTAAGGCCCATAAGGGCTCTATCAACTTAACTAAAAACACCCCTGAAGGGAACACCACCTTCACCTTTACAATATCAAAATATGAAAACAGCTAAGCGAATTTTAATTGTGGACGATGAACCAAACATCGTCATGTCTTTAGAGTACCTCATGCGCTCAAAAGGCCTTGATGTAGGTATAGCACGAAGCGGGACCGAAGCGCTAGATCAGATGGAGCTAGAAGCATACGATTTAGTCCTTTTGGACATCACCATGCCCGACTTAGACGGCTATCATGTCTGTCAAACGATCAAGAACCATAGAGTATGGAAGGACACTCACGTCGTATTCCTGAGTGCCAAGAGCAAGCAGAGCGACATTGAAAAAGGCATGTCCTTAGGCGCTACAGATTACATCGTTAAACCCTTTTCCACTAAGGACCTAAGTAGGAGAATTTTAGAAATTTTAAACGCATAAACCAATCACAAGAACCACCATGAACGCCACCTATCGGAAACAATTTTTAGAAAGTCGCGAACATCCCGAGCAATTTTGGATGAAGCAAGCAAAGGCCATCAATTGGCTCAAAGCACCTGAAATAGGACTTGAGACACAAGAAAACGGAGCTTCTCGTTGGTTTCCAGACGGTGAGTTAAACACGGCTGCACTTTGTTTAGATACCCACATAGATAACGGTAGAGGTTTAGAAACAGCCATCATTTACGAGAGTCCAGTTACAGAAAGCGTGCGCAGCTACTCTTACATTGAAGTATTGCGCGAGGTGAACGCTGTTGCCAAGGGTATGATAGACCTAGGTCTACAAAAAGGCGATGCAGCAATTATTTACATGCCTATGATTCCAGAAGCAGTTTTTGCTATGCTCGCATGCGCACGTTTAGGCGTTATTCATAGCGTTGTTTTTGGAGGATTTGCGCCAAAGGAATTGGCAGTGCGCCTTGAGGATGCGAGGCCAAAAATCATCTTCACTGCGGATGCTGGAATTGAGATTCAAAAAACTATCCACTACAAGCCTATGGTAGATGCAGGAATAGACCTCAGCGCTCATAAACCGGAGCAAGTCGTAGTCTTCAGTCGAGGTTTGTCCAATGAATGCAGAATGTCAAATCTTGATATTAAATGGGACAATTTCAGCAAGGACGGTTTTTATATACCGCCTACCCCTGTGGCTTCAAACGACCCACTGTATATTCTCTACACTTCAGGAACCACGGGTAAGCCTAAGGGAATTGTACGCGAAAATGGCGGACATGCCGTTGCTCTTAAATACAGCATGGAGCACATCTATGGCGTGAAACCCGGGGAAACGTACTGGGCCGCGAGCGATATTGGCTGGGTGGTAGGCCATAGCTACATCGTTTATGGCCCTATGATCCATGGGGCGACTACGGTGCTTTTTGAAGGCAAACCCATCAAAACTCCTGATGCTTCGACTTTTTGGAGAATCATTTCTGAACACAAAGTAGTGACCATGTTCACCGCACCTACGGCCATTCGTGCCATTCGCAAGGAGGATCCGAATGGTGATTTTATCAAACAGTTCGACCTCAGCCATTTCAGAACCCAATTCTTAGCTGGTGAGCGATGCGATGCTGATACCCTAGAATGGACCGCCGAAAAATTGGGCGTCCCTGTGATTGATCACTGGTGGCAGACTGAAAGCGGTTGGCCTATGCTTGGGCAGTGTTTGGGTTACGGACTGGACCCTGTAAAACCTGGTTCTGCCAACTTCCCTATTCCTGGCTATGATGTACAAATTATTGACGACCAAGGCCAGCCTGCAGCGCCAGGTGAAGAAGGTTTGGTCTGTGTGAAATTACCACTGCCACCTGGCGCACTTGCCGACCTGTGGCAAGATACCGAACGATTTGAACGCAGCTACCTTAGCCCTGTGCCGGGCTATTACTTCTCTGGAGACGGAGGGTACCGCGATCAGCAAGGGTATGTGTTCATTACGGGCCGCGTAGACGACGTCATCAATGTTGCCGGACACCGTTTGAGCACAGCGGAAATGGAGGAGATTATTGCCGGTAATCCAAATGTGGCCGAATGTGCCTGCTTTGGGATAGAAGACGAGCTTAAAGGACAGGTGCCCATGGCCATGGTGGTGTTGAATCACAACAGTTGTGGCATAGATGAATTGGTACCGGAACTGAAAGCCGCCATTCGCTCTGATATAGGCGCTATTGCCAGTATCAAACACATCATTGAAGTGGCTAGGCTGCCAAAAACGCGGTCGGGGAAGATTCTCAGAAAAACCTTAAGAGCGATCGTTGACAAAGAAGTTTATAGCATCCCAAGTACTATTGACGATCCCGTCATTTTGGAAGAAATCGAACAAAAAGTAAGAACACATATAAACACAAAAACAAAGACGGTATGAGCTATTACAACATAGACAGCTTCGCGAAGTATGAAGAAGCGTACAACGCCTCGGTAGAAAACCCCGCTAAATTTTGGGGAGACATTGCAGAAGAATTCACTTGGCAAAAGCCTTGGGATAAAACGTTAGAATGGGAATTTAGCACTCCAGATGTGAAGTGGTTCCAAGGCGGTGTTTTAAATATCACGGAGAACTGTTTGGACCGCCATCTTAAAGAAAGCGGAGATGATATCGCCCTAATCTGGGAGCCTAATGATCCGAAGGAGAAAGAAGTTAAAATGACCTACAAGGAATTGCATGCAGAGGTGTGTAAGTTCGCGAATGTGCTCAAGGCGCAAGGTGTGAAGAAAGGGGACCGTGTAGCCGTTTACATGCCTATGGTACCGGAATTGACTATTGGAGTTTTGGCGTGTGCGCGCATTGGTGCGGTGCACTCTGTAGTATTTGCGGGTTTCTCTTCAAACGCACTTGCAGACCGTATCAATGATAGCCAATGTGTTTGTGTCTTGACTTCTGACGGTATGTACCGTGGTGCTAAGGCGTTGCCAGTGAAAAACACTGTGGATGAAGCTTTGAAGAGCTGTACTTCTGTAACCAGCGTGATCGTTGTGAAGCGCGACGGCCGTGATGTTGAGATGGTAGAAGGCCGCGACATCTGGTATGCCGAGGCTGCTGACGAGGTAAGCGCAGACTGTGCACCTGAGCCTATGGATGCTGAAGATATGCTGTTCATCCTGTACACCTCTGGTTCAACAGGTAAGCCTAAAGGTGTTGTTCACACGTGTGGTGGATACATGGTATA
>Ga0209654_1002037_pt1 | contig 14649 bp, 13 predicted proteins | sample SaaInl1SG_22_DNA_FD_184646 | JGI IMG/M metagenome (GOLD analysis project Ga0209654, IMG submission 184646) | Marine microbial communities from expanding oxygen minimum zones in the Saanich Inlet - ESP_161SG_22_DNA (SPAdes) (version 2) | ecosystem: Environmental > Aquatic > Marine > Intertidal... | reverse complement strand
ATAAATTCATGGATAATTATTATTTTATCTGAATTTGAACCGAATTACTTTTCAGTTTAGATCCGGTTGCTTGAACCGTTACTACATCTTTAACATCTTTTAAAGACTGAAGTAGAATCAACGCTCTCCCGTTTGCTGTAATCAATTTGTTGGTTTGATAGTCTTGAGTGCTTTTATTAGATCCATTATCAACACCTAAAATTTTAACATCACCATTAACCGAGAAACGCAATTCGGTTTCTTTGGAAGTTACGTGTATTCCATTTTTATCAACCAACTGTGCCACTACGTGTGTCACATCATAACCATCTGCATTCAAATTTGACTTCTCTGTCACAAGTTTAATAGCAACAGGTGCGGAAGTCGTCTGTAAAGAAACTTCTTTCTCTTGTCCATCAAAACCACCGCGTGCAACCAAAGTACCTGGTTCAAAAGGAACAGCCCAGCGCAAAATTCTATCTGGGCTATTGCTTAAAGACCTCCACCCTAGCGACTTGCCATTTAATAACAACTCCACTTTATGTAGGTTGGTAGGCACTGCCACAATAATCATTTCGCCTTTTTTATAATTCCATTTTTTTTGCGCCATATGATTGTTCCAGTTAAGTGTCTTTTTTGAAACAATCACTTTTCCACTGAGTTCATCTACATTAAATTCATCGCTTAAAGGATGCGTACCAATAGCGACATGAGGTTTATTTACCCAAATAGATTTAAAATGATCCCAACCCGCTTTTTTAAAGCCTGCTAAGTCTAAAATATCTCCATGCCACCCTTTTTGAGGCCATTTTTGATTCGCTTCTCCCAAATAATCTATCCCTGTCCACATATACATACTGTACACCATAGGGTCTTCTAGTATAGAATTCCACTCTTGCCATGTTCCGGCATTTTCATTTCCTGTAAAGTGTAAATTTGGGTAGTGTTTTTTACTCCAGTTGTACTGCCTTACTTGATAACTAAAACCTACAATATCCAATACTTGGGCATAACCTGACGCCAAACTTGCAACAGGGATAATTAAGTTTGCAGTTACAGGTCTTGTGTTGTCTAACTCACGAGTCCAGTCAGCCAGTTTTTGGGCTGTTTCAGTAAGCTTGTATTTTCTGTCAGGTAAATTTTCGTATCGCTCTTTCATTTCCTTTGGAGAAAGATCAGGAATTCTATTCCAATATGATTTTGCACCAGGATCCCACAAACCACTTACGTGCTTATAATGCTCATATGTCCATTCAATTTCATTGCCTATGCTCCATTCAAAAATGGAAGGGTGATTTCTATCGCGCAACATCGTACGCGTTAAGTCACTTTTTCCCCATTGCTGAAAGTGATTTGTATAACCTTCAGTAATATGGTCTGGCTCTCTTTGATTAAGATTAAAGCGTTTATCTTTTGGATTGTCAAATTCATCAAAAATCTCTGATTGGACTAAAAAGCCCAACTCATCACACAAATCATAAAATTCTTCCGAAAATGGGTTGTGAGATGTCCGAATGGCATTTACGCCAGCCTCCTTCAGGGCGAGAAGCCTTCGCTTCCAAACGCCTTTGGGAACAGCAGCTCCAACAAGACCTCCATCATGATGTAAACAAACCCCTTTTACAAATGTTGGCTTGTCATTAAGAAAGAAACCTTCGTCTTTAATGTGTGCTATTTTTCTAAAACCAAATCGAGTCTTATAGCTATCTAAGGTTTTGTCGTTTGAGACAATCTTGGATATACCATAATACATATTTGGATTTTCAACACTCCACAACTCAGGATTTGGTACGTTAATTTTTTGGGTAATCACTTGTTGTTCGTTAGCTCCTAATTTCAAGGTGTTTTCTGTGGTGGTAACTTTGGTGTTATTTGAATTATAAATTTCTGTTATTAAAATAAAACTTGTCTCCCCAGGTGTTTCGTTTTTTATTGTTGTTTGAGCTGACACAAAAGCATCAGCACCATGTGCAATAGGGGTGGTAAAATATGTTCCCCATATTGGGATATGCAATTTTGGCGTAATTATAAGCTTTACGTTTCTGTAAATCCCACTACCCGTGTACCAGCGGCTATCTGCATATCTTGAGTGATCTACATGAACTGTTAAAACATTCTCAGTTCCATTGGTGTTTAATTTATCTGTCAAATCAAAAAATGTAGGGGAATATCCATAGGGGTTTTCACCTAGTTTTTTTCCATTCAACCAAAACGTAGCGTTATTATATACACCATCAAAATAAACAAAAGCTTTCTGGGAACTTACATCAATAGGGGTGTCAAAGTGTTTTTGGTAAACGCCAACGCCGCCAGGCAAATACCCTGTGCATCCCTCAAGATTTTCACTAAATGAAAATTCAACACTCCAGTCGTGAGGCAACCTTACATCTCTCCAGTTTTTATCTTCAATCGGAAGATTTTCAGGGATTGTAGTGTCTTTTAGCAACTTAAATTTCCAATCAAAATTAAAATCTTGGTTTCTATTTTGTGCATGTACAAATGTGAATGTAACTAAAAGGAATATGATTTTTCTCATTAAAAAGTATTTAATGTGTAAAATTAGTTTAATGACTAAGTCAAAAAAAAAACAAATGATTTAAACTATAACACTATGGTTTTTTTTAACATCACAAGACAAAGGTTAATGCAGTGTATTACAAAAACTATTATCTATGTTATCTTTACAAAAACTATCAATTTGATCATTGGATTTTGTGGAGGAACAGGTGCGGGGAAATCAACCTTAGTTGAACAAGCGGCTCGTTTACTAGGAGAAGAAAACACACTTATTCTGGCTCAAGACCATTATTATAAACACTTGCCTGAGCTAACTTTTGAGGAACGTGCTCAAATTAATTTTGATCATCCAGATGCCCTAGATTTTGATTTGATGGTGTCAGATTTAAAAAAACTCGTAAACGGAATCTCAATTGATCGCCCTGTATATTCATTTGCGGAACATCTCCGCATGAATGAAACTGTGCCTTGTGATTCCAAACCTTTCATTTTAGTAGAGGGTATTTTGGTTTTTGCACACCAACCTCTTCTTTCTTTATTTGATTATAAAGTGTATATTGAAGCTGACAAACAATTGCGCGTTCAGCGGAGGGTAGATCGAGATGTGCAGCAAAGAGGACGGACAGAAGATGAAGTTCACCAAAGATTCAAGACAACATTGCATAACATGCATGATAAGTTTATTGCATCCAATATAGAAAAAGCCGATATTGTGATTTCAAACAATGAGACTATTGAAACATCAATTGCACCTCTAAAGCATTGGTTATCATCCATTATTAAATGAAAAAACTCCTTAAAAATCCTTGGTTTAAACTAGCAACAAACGTGTATGCGCTTATTGGGTTATTTTTTGTTGTTTGGATGGTATTTTTAGACACCAACTCACTGCGAATTTACCTTAATCTAGAGGATAAGCTTTCAGATTTAAAACGTCAAAAAGCAACACTGGAGCGTGATATTGCTACGGATAAAAAAATACTTTTACAATTGAACGACTCCATTGAGCTGGAACGCTATGCCCGAGAAAAATATAATATGAAACGAAAAAACGAAGATGTGTACCTCATTGAGTACACAGAAGGCGCCCAATAATTTTAATAATACAAAATGAAATACACAGAACAAATGCTTCGTGAAGATGCACTAAAAGAAAAAATTATAGTGGTTACTGGTGGCGGCAGCGGACTGGGGAAATCCATGACCCGCTATTTCTTGCAACTTGGCGCAAAAGTGGCAATAACTTCAAGAAATTTAGAAAAATTAGAAAATACGGCAACCGAACTTTCTAAAGAAACAGGTGGTACTTGTTTTGCTGTTGCATGTGATGTGAGAAATATTGACGAGGTGGAGGCCATGCACAAACAAGTTATAGAAAAACTTGGCGCAGTAGATGTATTGGTAAACAATGCGGCTGGAAATTTCATTGCACCAACAGAGCGATTGTCTTCCAACGCTTTTGATACCATATTGGATATTGTACTAAAAGGAACAAAAAATTGTACGTTAACCTTTGGGAAACATTGGATAAAAAACAAACAAAAAAACACAAACGTTTTAAATGTTGTGACTACCTATGCTTATACAGGCTCGGGTTATGTGGTTCCATCGGCTTGTGCAAAAGCTGGCGTACTCACCATGACGCGTTCTTTGGCCGTAGAATGGGCAAAATACGGCATGCGATTTAATGCCGTTGCCCCTGGTCCTTTTCCTACTAAAGGAGCATGGGATAGGCTTTTACCAGCCCCCATCAAGAAAAAATTTGATCCAAAAAAACGCATTCCTATAGGTCGTGTGGGCGAACACCAAGAATTAGCAAACTTGGCAGCGTATATGGTTTCTGATTTTGGTGCATACCTAAATGGAGAAGTCATTACGCTAGATGGAGGCGAATGGCTAAAGGGGGCTGGACAGTTCAACAATTTAGAACAAGTATCACAAACCATGTGGAATGTGCTGGAAATGGCAATTCGGAAGAAAAAATAGTTAACAAAATTTTGATTTTATGAAGCGCATATAAATAGTATTTTTACACTTTACAACCAACCATGGGCAAAATCATAGCTATAGCAAATCAAAAAGGAGGAGTAGGTAAAACCACCACTTCAGTAAACCTCGCAGCGTGCCTTGGTGTATTGGAAAAAAAAGTATTGTTAATTGATGCAGATCCACAGGCCAATGCCACATCAGGTTTAGGGGTTGAAGTTGAAAAAGTGGAAAAGGGTTCCTATCAGGTCCTTGAACACACACTCCCTGCAAAAGAGACCATCGTTCCTACAAATTCACCTAATTTAGACTTACTCCCTGCGCATATAGATTTGGTTGCTATTGAGATTGAATTGGTTGATAAGCCAAATAGAGAAAATATGCTTCGAGAGGCACTTGCTCCCATCAAAGATGCATATGATTATATTTTTATTGATTGCGCACCCTCATTGGGATTGATTACATTAAATGCGCTTACGGCTGCCGATTCGGTGATCATCCCTATACAGTGCGAATATTATGCACTTGAGGGGCTTGGAAAATTATTAAACACCATTAAGAGTGTACAAAAAATTCACAACCCCTCGTTAGGAATTGAAGGGATGTTACTGACCATGTATGATTCTCGTTTAAGACTATCAAATCAGGTTGTTGACGAAGTAAAAAAGCATTTTAACAGTATGGTTTTTAATACCATAATTCAACGAAATGTAAAAATTAGCGAAGCACCAAGTTATGGAGAAACCATCATCGACTATGATGCTTCAAGTAAGGGAGCGTCTAGCTATTTGAAGCTAGCGCAAGAATTTATCATCAAAAACAACTAAATATGGCAAAAGCAAAAAAACGTCAAGCTATGGGGCGTGGCTTATCTGCACTACTACCAACAGAAGAAAACCTTGGTAATGGAAAAGTTGAAGGTCGTGTTTTAGAGGTGCCACTACAACAAATTGAAACCAATCCGTTTCAACCTAGAACACAATTCAATCCTGAAACACTGGAAGAACTTGCTTCCTCCATTGGTGCATTAGGAGTTATTCAGCCCATTACAGTTCGACGAATGGGTACTGATAATTATCAGTTGGTATCAGGTGAACGTCGCTTTCGCGCCTCCCAAATGCTTAAGCTAGATACAATCCCTGCATTTATTCGCGTTGCAAACGACAAAGAGTCCTTAGAAATGGCGCTTGTTGAAAACATTCAACGTGACGATTTAGACCCTATTGAGATTGCTTTAAGCTACGAGAGACTCATTAACGAAATTAATCTGACCCAAGAAGAAATGAGTCAGCGCGTTGGGAAAAAACGCTCCACAGTTACCAACTATATGCGGTTGTTACAGCTAGATCCGCTAATACAATCAGGAATTCGCGATGGATTTATAAGCATGGGACACGGACGCGCACTTCTGGCAGTTGACAATCCTAAAGAGCAGTTAAACCTCTATAAAAAAATTGTAGCTACCGGGATGTCCGTCCGAGAAACGGAACAGGCAGTTAAACCCAAAAAACCAAATACACAACCTAAAATTGATGACTACACCGCAAAACATATTGATGCTTTAAGTCATTTTTTTGGTGTATCAGTACAAACAACGATGGATAAAAATGGGGGTGGTAAAATTGTAATGTCATTTGGCTCTGAAAAAGAGTTTAAATCGATTTGTAAAAAATTAGACTTGTGAAAACGCATGCTTTGCTCTGTCTATTGATTTTTGTTTGTGGTATTTCTAGAGCGCAACAGATCAAAGCCGATGATATTCGAAAAATTGAAAATGAAGATCCACTAAGACCGGCAAAAGCAGCTTTCTATTCTGCTGTCCTTCCGGGACTGGGTCAAGTTTATAACAAACGCTATTGGAAAGTTCCTCTTGTTTATGGTGCTATTGGACTCTCTATTTATTCATATGATGCCAACCAAAAAAATTATTTACGCTACCGTGATGCCTATAAAAGACGAATTGCAGGCTATAGCGACGATGAATTTCAAGGGCTTATTGCAAGTACTGACCGATTGATAGACGGGCAAGATTTTTACAAAAGAAATAGAGATCGTTCTATGCTCTTTATTTTAGGATTTTATTTTTTGAATATTTTAGATGCCAATATAGATGCGCATTTAAAACAGTATAACGTAAACAGCGACCTGAGCTTTAAACCTTATATTGATGTAGCACCAACAGATGCTACACCAGTTGCAGGGATGCGTGTCGCATTAACATTTTAGTATGAAAATAGCCTTACTTGGATACGGCAGAATGGGAAAAGCCATTGAAATAATTGCACAAGAACGAGGGCACGATATTGTTGCAACAATTGACAAAGACAACCCAAATGATGTTTTTGATCACGCTGATGTTGCAATAAACTTTAGTATTCCTGCTGCAGCGGTTAATAATATAACCCATGCTATTAAACAAGGGGTTCCTGTAGTTTGCGGGACAACAGGTTGGCTGGAACATAAAGAAGAAATTGAAAAGCTATGTGAAGAAAAAAAGGGGGCGTTTTTATATGCCTCAAATTTTAGTCTTGGTGTTAATATCCTTTTTGCGTTCAATAAAAAACTTGCCCAAACAATGGGACAATACACGCAATACAAAGCGAGTATGGAAGAAATTCACCACACTGGAAAATTGGATGCGCCTAGCGGAACCGCCATAACCCTTGCAGAGGGAATTCTACCGCATTCAAATCAACAGGCTTGGAAACTTGCAGAAGAAGCAAACAAAAACGACCTTGCTATAACGGCTAAACGTGAGCCGAATGTTCCTGGAACACATACTGTAAATTATATTTCTGAAACAGATACCATTTCTATTGAACACATTGCCCATAATCGCGATGGATTTGCGCTTGGTGCAGTTATGGCAGCAGAATGGATTGTTGGAAAAAGCGGTATTTTTAACATGCAAGACGTTTTAAACATAACCTAATCTTATCAGCTATGACATTTTCTCAATGGATACTATTTCTCTTAATTTGCCAAGTTTTTATTTTCGTAAAGCTTTGGAAACTTTATAAAAAAGCAGGGTATTCACCTTTGTTGGCGCTTATCCCCTTTTACAACTCTGTTATTCTCTTACGTATTATAAAGCGACCGCAGTGGTGGGTTGTCTTACTGTATATCCCAATTGTTAATCTACTGATGCTCCCTGTTGTGTGGGTAGAAACCGCACGAAGTTTTGGGAAAAACAGCCTCACAGATAGTTTTCTTGCTTGGGCAAGTTTAGGATTTTATGGGTTTTATCTCAACTATGCCGCCGATGTAAGTTATCATCCAGACCGATCGCTGGAAGCCAAAAGTGGCTTTGGGCAATTTGTTGGTTCTATTATTTATGCTGTTGTTATTGCGACATTGGTACACGCCTATTTTATGCAGCCTTTTATCATTCCAACTAGTTCACTGGAAAAAAGTTTGTTGGTTGGCGATTTTCTTTTGGTTAGTAAATTCCATTACGGAGCACGTACGCCCCAAACGGTTGTTTCTTTTCCAATGGTACACGATACGATTCCAATCGCGAAAACACGTTCTTATTTAAAAAAACCGCAGCTACCCTATTCTCGTATCCCAGGTTTTCAAAAAATAAAACGAAACGACATAGTCGTGTTTAGCTGGCCTGCAGATACTGTACGTCAATTTTTTAAGAAAGAGGCAGCAGTAATAAAACCTACAGATAAAAAATCAAATTACGTAAAACGCTCTGTTGCCGTTCCTGGGGATACATTAGCTATCATAGATGGCATCATACACATTAATGGCAAAGAATCTATAATGCCCGACCGTGCAAAACCGCTTTATGGATATACTGCATACAAGAGCAAAGGAATATCGGCTCGTAAACTAAAAGATCTTGGATATGATGATCTAAACAGAAGATTTGTCATTGAAAACATCAGTCAACCCATACTAAATGCACTTATCCCATATATAACAGGTTTTGCAAGTCAGGATAGAAATAATTACCAAATCTATACCGGGTCAAGAGGGCTACCTATTGAAATCGTTCGTAAATATCGTATTCAAGCTAAAGAGCTTCTTGAAACCCAAAAGAACTTGTTTTTAACACGCAAAGAGGCTGTACAATTATCAAAAGATATCAACCTAGATAGCTTAAAAAGAAACATCAATACAGTCAGAACCTACAACACGGATTATTTTCCAAACAATATTTTATACAATTGGAATATTGACCAGTTTGGACCAATCGTAATACCACAAAAAGGAACAACAGTAAGCCTAACACAAAAAACGCTACCGCTTTACAAAAAAATCATTCAAGACTACGAAAAAAACACACTAATCAATAAAGGGGGTGACATTAAAATCAACGGCAAGTCAGTAAACTCCTATACATTTAAAATGGACTATTATTGGATGATGGGTGATAACAGGCACCGCTCTGAAGATAGCCGCTTTTGGGGATTTGTACCCGAGGATCACGTTGTAGGAAAACCCGTATTTATTTGGATGAGCATAGACGGGTTCACAGAAGGGTTACGCCATTGGAAAGTACGCTGGAACAGGGTATTTACAACTGTTGGTGGATCAGGGGAACCCGTTTCATATCGCTGGTATTTTGCTGTTTTTGTCGCAATTTGGCAAGGGGTTGTTTGGTATAGGAAACGAAATAAAAAAGCATAAATGAGTACTGTTGTTGCACCACTAACATATGGTGGTTCGATTACACTTTGGGCACATATAGCGCAAGCTTGTAATGTTGTACTGGAAAAACACGACCATTATCAAAAGCAAACCCTACGCAATAGACTGTATATTCATGGAGCCAATGGAAAATTAATGCTTACGGTTCCTGTAAAGCATCTCGGAAAAATAGGACATCAAAACTACAATGATGTGCATATAGACAATCAATTTCCGTGGCAAGCGCAACATTGGAAATCGTTGGAAGCTGCATATCGCTCATCTCCATACTTTGAGTTTTACGAAGACGATATTGTGTTTTTGTTTAAGGATCAATTCACTCATCTGTACGCCTTTAACAACGCCTTTTTTCAGGTCATAAAAAATTTGATAGGACTTTCAGTTTCGCTGACTTTTACGAAATCTTACGAGAAGGAAGTCGCGGATGAGGACTTACGACTACTACAAGAAGTGAAAACAAAGGGCAGAGAAGTATCACTAAAATACACGCAAGTTTTCGATGATAAAAATGGTTTTATATCTGATCTTTCCGTTTTAGACTTACTTTTTAATTTAGGCCCCGAAAGTTTACAAGCGTTAAAAAACTGTTCGCTACCAAAAAAAATGTAAATTGTTACTACTAAATCTTACAACATGAGCGATCCTAAAGTTATTGGCATAGGCGGTATTTTCTTTAAATCGGAAGCGCCAGAAAAGCTAAAAAAATGGTATGCACAACACCTAGGCTTGGTGCTTAATAATTATGGCGCAACCTTTGAAATGCGACATCTCAAAGAACCGAAAAAAGCCAAGTATATTCATTGGTCTGTATTTCCAAAAGACACAAACTATTTCTATCCGTCGGAGAAGCCGTTTATGATAAATTACAGGGTTCAAGAAATTGAAGAAATGGTGAGGAAATTAAAAAAAATGGGGGTTGTAATCATAGATAAAATATCGCGATTTCCCTACGGTAAATTTGTACATATTTTAGATCCTGAGGGGAATGCTATTGAACTTTGGGAACCCAAGGAAGATTTTTTTGACACCATGAAAATTCCTACAAACAAATAAAAAAGCAGGCCATAAGCCGGATTCTGTCGTGCCTTATCATTAATCTAGGCGCTACATTACTGCATCGCTCAATCCGCCTACCCTCCAACTTGGGCGCGCTACCCTAAGCGTTGGTTTACATGGCGTTTCACCGCATAGAGTTTACCTGATTTCACTACAGCCGAACTGTACTTGCTTTCTGTTGCACTGGTCCTTCCCCGAAAAAATCAGGGTGACGGGTGTTACCCGCTATGCTACGCTTTGGTGTCCGGACTTTCCTCTCCGTAAAACGGAGCGATAAGGTGGCCTGCAGGGCAAAAATACACTATTCCTGCATTTAGTTCGAATTTATTCATAGTTCAAAAAGATGAGTTTACGTATATTTACATCATGGGTGAATTTGTTGTATCAGCACTTAAATACAGACCGCAAACTTTTAAGGATGTTGTAGGCCAACAAGCCATTACACAAACATTAGAAAATGCTATTGATCTAGGAAAAATTGCCAAAGCCATGCTTTTTTGCGGACCTAGAGGCGTTGGTAAAACGACTTGCGCACGCATTTTTGCCAAGAAAATAAATTGCGGTACTGCACCCATCGACCCTGACGAAGATTTTGCCTTTAATGTGTTTGAGCTCGATGCGGCATCTAACAACTCGGTTGCAGATATTCGTAGTCTGATTGAGCAAGTTCGTATTCCACCACAAAAAGGAAACTATAAAGTGTATATTATAGACGAGGTACATATGCTTAGCTCTGCAGCTTTCAATGCCTTTTTAAAAACACTAGAAGAACCACCGCAACACGCCATTTTTATTTTAGCTACTACAGAAAAGCAAAAAATTATCCCTACCATATTATCAAGATGTCAAATCTTTGATTTTAGGCGTATTAGCATTAAAGATGCCCAAAACTATTTAAAAACCATTGCCGAGCGTGAAGGAATCCGTGCCGAAGACGATGCGCTTCATTTAATTGCTCAAAAAGCAGACGGCGCCATGCGTGACGCACTGTCTATTTTTGATCGTATGGTAAGTTATTCTGGAGAAACGCTTACCGCTAAACACGTGTCTTTAAATCTTAATATTCTTGATCACGATAGCTACCTGAATATGACTGATTTACTGCATAAGGGGGATTTACACGGTAGTATATTGCAATTTAATTCGCTCATCGATTTAGGTTTTGATGGATATCATATTATTAACGGTCTGTCCAAACACTTACGAGATTTGTTAATGTGCCAAAACGATGGCACAACAAAACTATTGGAAGTTGGAAAAGAAACAGAAGCCAAATTTCAAACACAAGCGAAAGGAATTTCTGCTATTTTTTTACTCCAAGCTTTAGAGCTTACCAATACCTATGCGCTGCAATACAAAAATAGTTTATATCCACATCTGCAAGTAGAACTTTGCTTGATGCAAATTGCCTCGTTGACAGAAGGCGAAAAAAAAAAGCCTAAGCCCTATATAAAGCCAAAGGAAAAAGTTAATTCAGAAAGCGTCACTAATGCTGTTGAAAAAACGAATACTACTGAACATCAAGCGTCGATTGCTGAGAATAACCCTGTAGAAAATAAAGTTGAGGTAGAAGTGGCAGCTTCTCAAGGCAGTGCAACTGTAAATGAAGTTCTGGAAACCATTGAAGAAAAACCTATTCAGTTAGACTTATCTGCACAAGGGGTTTCTGGACTCTCTTTATCAAGCTTGCGGGTGCAAAAAGAACATCAAACAAAATTAGTTGACGCTAGCGACAACGAAACCATCAACAACCAAGAAGTCTCACAAGATGCACTAATCGAACAGTGGAAAAGTTATACAAAACGTATGACCGACAGAGGGGAACGGAATATGGTAGCACTACTTCAATTGGATATCCCAAGACTAAAAAACAAAACTGAAATTCACCTTAGTATTCCCAACGAAACCAATAAAGTAGAACTGGAAAAAAACAGCACATCATTGTTGCAATTTTTAAGAAAGCAATTGCAAAACGATCATTTAAACCTGCGTCTTCATGTAGATGCCAAGGAGGAGAAAAAGTTTATTTATACAGCAGAAGACAAATACAAAGAATTAATTGAAAAAAATCCTGTGATTGAAGCTTTTAAAAAGAATTTTAATCTTGAATATTAAAGTACTTCACTTTCTTACTAATGCAATTCTTTGTAAAGCAATTTTATCATCCCGTCAGCAAGTCCAACTCTTGGTACATAAATTTTATTTGAGCCGCTAAATTTCATTGCGGTAAGATAAATTTGAACTGCTGGAACTATCACATCTGCACGATCTGGGTTGAGTTGCAAATCTACCATCAGTTCTTTTTGGCTACGCTTTTTTAGAAATTCATGTTGTTCCGACAAAAGCATAAACGAAAGTGGCTTCCCTAATTTTCGTCCTGACATTTTAAATACTTTATTAATCGTACCTCCAGAACCAACCACTGAAATTCGACTTAATGATTTGGTATGGGTCATAATCCAATTTTTATACTTTTCCAACTCACTATCTTGAACCATCTTATTTAATAGTCGAACAGTACCTATTTTAAATGATTTTGACGCGATCGTTTTCCCTTGACGAATAAGCGTAAGCTCTGTACTTCCTCCTCCAACATCTACAAAAAGATACGATTTGTGTGGTTTTACAATATCGTATAAATCGGTCATAGCAATGATTTCTGCCTCTCGCTTTCCGTCAATAAGATCAATAGAAACTTCTGTTTCTTTAAGGATACGCTCAATGAGTTGCTTTCCGTTTTTGGCTTCACGCAATGCTGAAGTAGCGCATGCCATATAGTGAGAGACGTTATGGATACCCATTAATAACTTAAACGAATGCATGGCATCTATCAAACGTTGTTGGTTTGGCATTCCAATAGAACCATGAGTAAAGGTGTCTTGTCCCAATCGAATAGGCACGCGAATCATAGCACTTTTGGTATAAACAGGCGGCTTGCTTTTTCGTTCAATTACATTACTCACAAGAAGACGAACTGCATTTGATCCTATATCAATAGCAGCATATTTGGATAATCTCATGAAGTGCCAATTTTATTTTTATAGTATGTATAGGTCGCTTCTTGGGAGCGCAATGTCGTTGGTCCATTGGTGCGATAATCAGTTTTTGCATTGCTGTTTACCCAACGTGATTTAACATTGTCATTCCAACTTAACTCAAAAGTATCCACCAATTCCTGTTGAATTTCCTTGTCGTAAATGGGACAAGACACTTCAACGCGGTTGTCTAAATTTCTTGTCATCCAATCGGATGATGAAATAAAAATATCTCTATCTCCACCATTTTCAAAAATGACCATTCTTGGATGTTCCAAAAATCGATCTACAACACTAATTACTTCCATGTTTTCGCTAAATCCTTTGACACCCGGAACCAAACAACAAATTCCACGAACAATCATACGAATTTGAACACCAGCCTGACTGGCTGCATACAATGCTTTTACCATATCAAGATTAGTCAAATTATTAATTTTTATTCGAATCAGTGCATTCTTTCCGTCTTTAGCAAGCGCGATTTCTCTTTCAATTCGTTCCTTTAATCCACTTGCAGTTGTAAAAGGAGAAATCAGTAAATGCTTGTGAGAGGGGACTTTGTATGTTTTTTCCAGAAAATTAAACACTTTATTTACCTCTTTCAAAATGGATTGATTTGCAGTAAAAAGGGTGTAGTCAGTATAAATGCGTGCGGTAGATTCATTAAAATTACCGGTGCTTATGAATCCATATCGCATAAGCTTATTATCCTCTTGGCGCTGGATTAAGCAAATTTTTGAATGTACTTTTAAACTCGGGATACCAAAAACCAAACGCACCCCTTCATTTTTAAGTAACTCAGCATAGCGGATATTGGATTCTTCATCAAACCTAGCTTGAAGCTCAATCTGCACTGTAACGCGTTTTCCATTACGCGCTGCTTGAATAAGCGCATTGGCTACTTGTGAATCATCGGACAAACGATAAATCGTTATAAAAATACTTTTTACTTTTGGATCGAGAGCTGCCTCACGCAAGAACTTGATTACGTAAGCAAAGGAGTGATAAGGCGCATATTGCAGGAAATCTCGCTGAGCAATTTGAGTAAAAATACTGCGGTCTAATGAAAAATCTTTTATGGCAAGTGGCACCATTTTATCATAAAGCAAATCTTTACGCCCAAGTGAGGGGAATTTCATATAGTCGCGGCGGTTATGATATCGTCCTCCAGATATAATGCTGTCGCGTGAACCAATATTAAATTTATCTAAAAGAAGTTCAAGTGTGTCAGGGTTAATTTCTTTATCATAAACAAATCGGACAGGATCTCCATCAACACGTTCGCGTACGCTTGAAGCAATTTTATCTACATAACTTTTATTGATGTCATCATCGAAATCCAATTCAGCATCTCGTGTAAACTTGACCATATGCGCCGCAATAGATGTAGGCGAAAAGATGGAGAAAATATATT